>Ga0310696_10003309_pt1 | contig 20238 bp, 7 predicted proteins | sample AusTroGonzalo_MG_4_FD_203885 | JGI IMG/M metagenome (GOLD analysis project Ga0310696, IMG submission 203885) | Bovine rumen microbial communities from tropical cattle in Woodstock, Queensland, Australia - Gonzalo_02 (v2) (version 2) | ecosystem: Host-associated > Mammals > Digestive system >... | reverse complement strand
GAGGTGAACTGATCCGGGAATGTCAGTTCCTGTGTCAACGACGAACATCCATAGAATGCGTAATTGCGGATTACCTCAAGAGCAGAATCTAATTGCAGATAAGAGAGGTTCTTGCAATTACGGAATGCCTCAGTACCAATCGTGCGAAGATTGCTCGGCAACACGAGTGTATCGCTGAGCGAGGTACAGCCTGAGAATGCCCGAGCTTCAATCATCAACAGGTCGTTTGGCAGTTTGACATGCATCAAAACGGTCTTGTCCAAGAATGCATTTACCGGAATGATACTAACCTCCGCGTCACTCAGGTCAAGATCATACAGCACCGGCATGTTGGAACGCATCACCGCAAAGTCCGTAGCATTGATCTCTCCATGAACCTTGAGGTGAGTAACGAGACCCGGAGCAATACTATCTTGTTCCATAATGTCAACAGCCAGGTTGCCGGGGTTGGTAACCGTGACTTCTGCGTAAACCTCGCCGCCGAGGATGCTGTAATCCTCCCAGCCCGGAGCGTTCTTGTAGGCAGAAACGCTGTTCTCAGGAACAAAGACTACTGTCACATTGCTATTAAATGCGTAGTTGCTTAGGGTTGGAGGTACAACTGCATTCGAATAAACAATGGAGAAATCGCTACTACCAAAAGCCCATTCATTGATAGTTGTAAGTGTTGATGGCAGCGTGAGTTTACCATGAAGAATCGTATTGCCGCCAAATGCGTTATTGCCTATTGTTGTTAATCCTTCAGGAAGATTGATATATTCAATTTTTGTCGAATAGAAAGCACCTTCTCCCAGAGATGTTATAGTATTCGGCAACTTCACCATCTCCAGCTTATGACAATCGCTAAAAGCCCAATTGTTTATCGAACTAATTACCGAACGGGACAAATCTGCAGACGTTATTGCAGTATTATAGAAGCAATAGTTACCAAGAGAAGCCAAAGAGGTGAGATCCTCAAGGTTGATTTCATCCAACATTGAACAACTACCGAATGCCCAATCTCCTATCGAGGTGATAGTATTTGGTAACAATATAGTTTTAAGTTTCCGACAATCATTGAATACACTATTGTCCAACCGAGTGATTCCTGTTGCGCTCAAATCGACTTCCTGCAAGTTGGTGTATCTAAATGCTCCATCACCTATCGATATCAGCGTTGACGGGAACTGGAATGATGTCAACTTCTTGCAACCACTGAACACGCTGCCTTCAATTGACTTCAAGCCAATCGGCAGCAACACATTTTCAAGATTAGCACAATCAGTAAATGAATTACTTCCAATTTTTGTCAAGCCTTCACAAACAGACAAATCAATCTCTTGTATCGATGACCGTTCAAATGCTCCATAGCCGAGACTAGTCAAAGTGGAAGGAAGAAGAACTGTTTGCAGTTTCTTACAATCACGGAAAGTATAATAAAAATCGGTTATCTTAGTGTTGGAAAGATTAACATTTACAAGAGCCGTCGAAGCGAAGGTTCTATCGCCTATGTACTGCAACTCATGCAACTCTTCAAAATTCACCCTCTCAAGATTGGAGCAGCCAGCAAATGCGCAGTAGTTAATATTGTTCACGTGTTGCGGCAGTCTTACCTCTACCAGTGTCATCTTTCCGAGCGGATTGTCCCAAGAATTATCATCGGTACAGAACGCTCGATCAGGAATATAGGTGTTGGTTACACCATAGATATCCAACACTGCCAATTGCTTAAACTCATCACGCAATGTGACGAAATCAGAGCTCGAGAGCTCACCTGTCAGTGTCACACGAGAAACCAACTCCTTCTGTTCGGCAGAAACCAATCGAGTCAGGGTTCCCGGCGTTTCCACATGGAGCACAAGACGAGCATTCATTTTGAAAGAAGCACGAACAAATGCCGAATCCACATTTCTGAGCGTAAACTGATCATTTACAATAGAATCATTCCAAACAAGGCCATTACACATCAAATTGTCAACCATATATCCGGTTTCCGGGACGATGGCAAATGTAGCATCTTGACCTTTCGAAATGAATATCGATGTTTGACCCATCAAGGTAGAGTTCTTATACTCTATACCACCATTTTCTCCAATATCGAATGTGAGAAGCGCCATATCCGACATTCCTGATGCAGCTTGGAACTCTACGGCAACAGTCGACTCTCCGCTTATTGCAGGAGTGACATATGTGGCGATTCCATTTCTGAGCTGAACAATTGCCTCTTCGTTGTTGAAGAGAATTCGTTTCACCATATAGCCAGAATCAGGAATCAATGTCAGTGTAGCCACCTTCGAACTATCAACAGCAATGATGGTATTCGAAAGGAGGGTCGTATCGGCATAATGAATTGATCCGTTTCCGGTCGAAGAAACTGCAACATTGAATTTCTTGAGGCAAAATACAACAGAAAGCGTGTCACTCTCAACATTCTCGCCAATGGTATAAATACCCTCGGCAGAAGGAATGACTTCGTTTGCGCCAAACTTGACAGTCTTAATAGCATAGCCGGAATTGGGGATAATGGTGAAAGCCGTGGCTTGCTGGTTGTGGTACACAATCGAGCCATCGGTCACCTTCTTGCCATCATGGAATACCGAACCTTCCACACCGCAAAGCACCTTAATACCAGACTCCGTAATGTTCAAGAAATTGGACCACGGGGAGGTGAGATGATAACTTAATGAAGAACCCGCAGGGACATTCAGAGCACAGATTGCCTGGTTGACTTGATTGAATGCAGAACTTTCGCAAGAGATAGGAGTAGACGCCTCAACGTTTATTACCTGTAGAGTACTCGGGAACACTTCACCTCCTATTGATGTTATGGATGCAGGGATGATTATCTCTTCTATGCCTGTATTTCGGAAAGATCCCCATTCTATGTAGAATGATGCGCTACTTGGAAGCCTTACTTCCGTAAGTTTACCTGCGCCGCTGAAGCACTCATGTCCTATGTTCTGCAAGTTGACACATGCAGAGAGATCAACAGAAACTAAATTAACACAATTATAAAAGGCATAATTGCGTAAGTGTGTCAATGTAGCAGGAAGCACTATATTCTTTGGGAAGGAGTTACACTCTTCAAAAACAAAACTATCATATACATAACGCAGTTTTGCCCCGAATGGCAGGTTCTTCAACTTGCGACAGTATCTGAACGCTTCGCTATAAATCTCCTCGACATTCTCGCAACCGGAAAGTTCCTCCAAATTAGAGCAAGATCGGAACGCACTTTCTTTTATAACTTTTACAGTCGCTGGTAAAACCACTTTCTTCAAAGAAGACTTTTCCTGGAAAGACCCGGAAGGAATTGTGGCTAGTTTGGTCTCTGACAAATCCACATATTCCAAAGACGGGAGGATGTTTTTGATAACAGTCATATCCGCCTCAAGAATGGTTCCAGTAACCGTGAGTGCTGTTACGCTTTGAGGCGCCACACCAAGACTCATCATCTGGTCATACAAATCACCACCGGAAAGGGTCAAATACAACTTCGTCAACGAGGTGTATTTCACTCTCAGTACAACATCTTCTTGAATATTGTTGATTGCATAGTTGCCATTAACTATACCGGATGTAATGTCCGTTCCGTTCAGCAGTACCGATTCAAGGCTGAAGTCGCCTTCAGGAACAAATCGCAGGAGGATATTCTCTCCGTTGTTCACCCGAATCTGATCGCCATCTGCCAATGGTGACTCAAGATACGAGACAACACCTTCACCTTGAATCTCAGTACTGATGACGGAAGTGTTAACCAAAGCGTTTTGCGAAACAAACTCGAACGCCATAGTTGCATCCTCTCCCATTTGCGGAGTTGTATAGTTGAGGCCTCCGTTATGAAGAACTGATTCTTCTCCATTCAAACGAATGCTCTTTACAACATATCCGCTATCCGGGATAAGCGTGAATTGCGCACTTTCACCGCCACCAACACTAACAGAATCGGCTGCTGCAAGATTTCGTTGGTTACATACAACCGTACCATTGCCGATCACTATCGTATAAATCTTCAAGGACTTTTGTACAAAGGTTATCGTAATCGTTCCACTAATCGTTCCGGCAGGAATGGTAATCGTATTGTTCACAATCGGCAACTCTGTTCCGCCCAGCATGGCCAAAATGGCTTCATAACCGATTGCCGGTTTAATAGACAAAACGACTTCTCTTGCATTATGGAAAAGATTCTTCCCCGAAGTCAATCTGTCGCCGTTATATGACACTTCTCCTTGCTCTTCGTTATAGTTAACGACCAATCCGGCCTCATTTATGTTGACAAAACTTGCCCATGGAGAAGTGATTCGATACGTTTGGGCAGCTCCCATAGGAACGTTCAAAACGCAAGTAGCCTGATTTACATTTTCGAAAGAAGAGTTTACGCAAGAGATCGGAGTAGACGACTCTACGTTCAGTATTTGAAGCGTATTCGGAAAAACTCTTTCTCCTATTCGTGTCACAGATGCAGGGATGGTTATCTCAGTTAAGCCTGAATTATTGAAAGTATAACTCTCAATATTGAAAGATGCGCCACTCGGCAGTTTCACTACCTTCAGTTTCCTTGTTCCCCCAAAGCACTCCCATCCAATATACTGTAGATTCACACAGGCAGACATGTCAACAGATTCCAAGTTTTCACAATTATAGAATGCATAATTACGTAGATTGGTAAGAGTGGCAGGAAGTACGATGCTCTTGGGGAAAGAGTTACATCTTTCAAATGCAAAACTATCATCCACATAACGCAGTTTTGATCCAAACGGCAGATTCTTAAGTTTTTCACAAGACCTAAACGCACCTTCATAAATCTTCTCAACGTTCTCGCAACCGGAGATCTCCTCCAGATTGGAGCAAGACTGGAACGCATTCTCCCTGATAGCGATTACAGTCTTTGGTAAGATCACCTTCTTCAAAGAAGACATATTTTGGAATGCTCCGGAGGGCACTTCGTTCAACTTGGTTCCGGACAAATCGATATATTCGGAAGCCGGAAGTATGTTCTTGATGACAGTGATGTCAGATGCCAAAACTGTTCCAGTAATTGTAAGCGCTGTAACATTCTGAGGTGCCACGCCAAGACTAGTAATCTGGGAATACAAGTCACCACCCATAAGAGTCAAATACAACTTTGTCAATGAAGTGTACTTCACGCGTAGAGTAATGTCTTCCTGGATGTTATTGATTGAATAACTGCCATTGACAATCCCCGATGTGATATCCGAATCGTTCAACAAGACAGACTCAAGACTGAAATCGCCTTCAGGAACAAATCGCAGGACAATATTCTCTCCATTATTTGCCCTAAGCTGATCACCATTCGCCAACGGTGACTCATTGTACAAAACCACACCATCTCCTTGAATTTCAGCGCTAATGATGGAAGTGTTCGTCAATGCACTTTCAGGAACGAACTCGAAGATCATGGTTGCATCCTCACCCATTTGCGGAGTAGTATAACTGAGTCCACCGTTACGAAGAATCGCGTCTTCTCCATTCAAACGTATGCTACGAACAACATACCCGCTATTCGGGATAAGCGTGAATTGCATAGTTTCACCGCCACCTACACTAACCGAGTCGGTTGCAGCAAGATTGCGTTGGCCGGCGACAACAGTACCATTACCAATCACTGTCGTATAAATCTTCAAGGACTTTTGCGCGAAGGTTATCGCCACGGCGCCACTAATCGTTCCGGCAGGAATCGTAATCGTATTGTTCACAATTGGCAACTCTGTTGCGCCCAACATTGCTCGAGCGACCTTGTAACCGGTTGTCGGCTCTACGGACAGAACCACTTCTTTCAGATGGTGGAGAATAACCCTTCCTGCAGTGATCTTATCGCCATTATATAAAACCTTTCCTTGTTGTTCTTCGTAGTTAACCAACAATCCTTCTTCATTCATGTTAACAAATCCGTTCCACGGAGAGGTGAGACGGTATTGTAATGAAGATCCTGCGGGAACATTCAACACGCAAGTGGCCTGAATTACCTGCTCGAATGTAGCACTTCCGCAAGAGATTGGTGTGGAGGCCTCCACGTTCAGCACCTGAAGTGTGTTCGGGAAAACATTGTTGTCCATCCATGTAACAGATGCTGGTATAGTTATCTCTTCTATTCCAGTATTTCGGAAAGCCCCCCACTCGATATTGAACTCCGCTCCGTTTGGAAGTTTTACTTCTTTAAGAGAACTAATATTGCGGAAACACTCGTATCCTATATTCTGCAGATTAACACATGCCGAGAGATCAACAGATACCAAATTGGCACAATCGCGGAATGCATAATTTCGCAGGTGAGTCAATGTGGCAGGAAGCACAATGTTTTTAGGGAATGATTTGCATTCGCCAAAAGCACTATCTTCATATACATAACGCAGTTTAGCCCCAAACGGCAGGTTCTTAAGTTTGCCACAGTATTCAAATGCCCAGCCATATATAACCTCTACGTTTTCACAACCGGAAATCTCCTCCAAATTGGAGCAAGACTGGAATGCATTCTCTTTTATAACTGTTACAGTCTCAGGTAACGCCACCTTCTTCAACGCAGACATATTTTGGAAGGCACGAGCCGGCACCTCTGTTAGTCCAGTTCCAGACAAGTCTACAAACTCCAAAGACGGAAGGATGTTCCGGATAACAGTCATGTCAGACTCTAGGATTGTTCCCGTAACCGTAAGTGCAGTAACATTCTGAGGAGCCACACCAAGACTCATCATCTGATTGTACAAGTCACCACCGGAAAGAGTCAAATACAATTTCGTTAATGAGGTGTATTTCACGCTCAGCACAACATCTTCCTGAATGTTATTGATTGCATAATTGCCATTGACGATTCCGGATGTGATATCCGTACCGTTCAGCAGTACCGATTCAAGGTTGAAGTCGCCTTCGGGAACAAATCGCAAGAGGATATTCTCTCCGTTGTTCACCCGGATCTGATCACCATTTGCCAACGGTGACTCAAGATACGAAACCACACCTTCTCCTTGAATCTCAGCCCTGATGATGGAAGTGTTTGTTAACGCACTTTGCGCGGCAAACTCAAATGCCAAGGTAGCATCTTCGCCCATTTGCGGAATGGTAAAGGCGAGACCTTCGTTATGAAGAACGGTTTCTTCGCCATTCAAACGGATGCTCTTCACTACATATCCGCTATCCGGGATAAGCGTGAATTGCACACTCTCACCACCACCTACACTGATGGAATCGGCTACCGCAAGATTGCGTTGACCGGAGAGAACCCTACCATTGCCGATCACTGTCGTATAGATCTTCAAGGACTTCTGTGCAAAGGTTATCGCAACAGTGCCACTAATCGTTCCTGCAGGAATAGTAATCGTATTGTTCACAATCGGCAACTCTGTTGCTCCCAGCATAGCCAGAATAGCTTGGTAACCAGTTGTAGGCTCAATAGTCAAGACAACTTCTTTTGCGTTGTGGAACAAAGTCTTACCAGAAGCAACTTTCTCTCCATTATACGAAATCTTACCCTGCTCTTCGTTATAGTTAACAATCAATCCTGCCTCGTTAATATTAACAAAACCAGCCCATGGAGAGGTGGTTCGATAACTCAAAGACGAACCAACGGGTACATTTAGCACACAAGTGGCCAGATTAACCTGTTCGAATGTGGAACTTTCGCAAGAAATAGGAGTCGTAGCCTCCACATTCAGCACCTGAAGCGTATTCGGGAATGCATTACCACTTATCCATGTAACATGTGCCGGTATGGTCAACTCTGTCAGTCCCGTATTGTTGAACACCCAGCCCTCAATACTAAAGGATGCTTCAATAGGAAGTGTTACTTTTGTTAGTTTGCTTGCTTCTCTAAAGCACTCATGCCCTATATTCTCAAGATTGACACAAGCTGAGAGATCAACAGAAACCAAATTAGCACAATTATAGAATGCTTCATTTCGCAGGCGTATCAACGAGGCCGGAAGTACGATATGTTGGGGGAAGGAGTTACACTGTTCAAAAGCAAAACTATCATACACATAACGCAACTTTGACCCAAACGGCAGGTTCTTAAGTTTTCCACAGTATCTGAACGCTTCACTATAAATCTCCTCCACATTCTCACAACCGGAGATCTCCTCCAAATTGGAGCAGGACCGGAACGCGCTCTCTTTAATAACAGTTACCGTCCCTGGCAACGCCACCGTTTTCAAAGAAGACATATTCTGGAACGCTCCGGACGGAACTTCAGTTAGTCCGGTTCCGGACAAATCCAAATGCTCCAAAGACGAAAGGATACTCCGAATAACAGCGATGTCAGCCGCCAGAATGGTTCCCGCAACCGTAAGTGCCGTCACATTCTGAGGTATCACACCCAGCGTCTGCAACTGGTTATACAAGTCACCGCCTTGTAAAGAGAGAGAAAGGTGGGTGTCAGAATAGAACGTCGTCGAAACTGAAACATTTGCCTGGATATTTTGAATAGAATACGTTCCATTTGAAACACCGGATGTCACATCCGCGCCATCTACCTCAAGTTTTTGGAAAACAAAACCTTCGCGAGGTGTGAATGTAAGAAGAATGTTTTCGCCTTGATTTACGCGAAGTTGCGATCCACTTGGAATGATAGTATTCTGATAGGCAACATCGCCATACCCTGTTTGCGAGAAGGAGACATTGTATGTTGTTCCAATGGCAGCATTATTAGCAAAATTGAAAACAAGATTTAGATTCTCATCAATTGCGTCGATGGTATAAGTCGTACCATTGTTTATCAATGCTACCGCATTTCCATTGCACATAATGGACTGTACGGTATAACCACTTTGCGGAATAAGGGTAAAGGCAAGATTAGACCCGCCTGCGAAAGATGCAGAATAGCCGGAAGCGATACTTACGCCATTCAGTTGAACAACACCCTGTCCAACGATTGTTGCATTAACGGAAAGTGTTTTTTGTGCAAAAGTAACCCGAATAACGCCTCCAATTTTCCCCGCGGGAATTATCAGTTGCTCATTCGTAACAGTTGCGGCTACATCATCCACCGTTACCGATGCAATCTCGTAACCGGCATTTGGTCTGACAGTAAATAGTACCTCTTTGGCATCATGGAAAATAATGCCATCATTCTCAACTAAAGCGCCATTATACAGGACGGAGCCATTTTCATCATATTTGACCTGCAAACCGGCCTCAATGATATTGTTAGCCAAGAGCTGATCCCATCCATCTGCCAAACGATACAATCGCTTCGAGCCTATTGGAACGTAGGCAATCAGGCTATCCTTATCAAGAGGCCCGAACACGTAACTATCTGTATATGTAGGAGGTGTGGGACTCTCGGCATATATAACCCTTAGTTTATCAAACAGGTTATTCCCAAAGTATTGACAATTTCTCGCCAAAGTAAACTCTTTAATATTCGTCCATCGGAAGCATTCATACTCCAATCCATAGTTGGCATTTGGCATGGTCGCCTTTTCCAGATTGCTGCATGAAGAGAATGAATTGCCGCGAATCCACACCTTATCGGTCGGGTTGCTGCAGGCGCTCAAATCCACCTCTTTAATACCATGACAAAACGAAAAACTACTATAACTTATACAGGTGATTGTAGATGGAAAGACAAAGATACTGTCTTGTACAGTCTCCGAGCCAAATGACAAACGCACCAGATTGGTACATCCCTCAAATGAGGAGTTTTCTATAAAAGTCATACCGGCCGGCAAGATGAGGTTCTGCAGACTTGTCATATTTCGGAAACAGCCCTGACTAGGGAATGTCGAAATATTAAGCCCGGACAAGTCTAACCTGTGAAGAGATGTCATGATTTTACGAAAGACCTGATAGTCTGTCGCGTTGATTGTACCTGTGACTTTAAGGTTAGTAATTGTGTCCACGGAAAGCCCCATATTTTCCAGAGTTTCCCACATGGTGCCAGCTGTCGTAACATTTACTGTTACCTGTGCCGAAACTGACAATAGAGGCATTGCAAGTGCCAGAATCCATGCAAATAGTTTACGTTTCATATCGATTGTGTTTTTGATTATTTCTATATTAATTGCTGATAATCATTTGTATTATACCCACAGCGTCCACAACGCTAATTCTTCCGTCATGGTTTACGTCCGCCAGTGCAAAGCGGAATCCGGGTACCGAACGCTCCAGTGAATAGTTAATAACAGCAATAGCATCAGTTACAGTTACTATTCCATCTCCATTGGCATCTCCTTCCAATTCGGAGTTTACCTCATAGGTTAAAACCTCTTGAGAAGAATAGTTGACCGCAGATGAGGTACTCATTATTATATTATTCACGCGCACATGCGTGCCCGCATAAACAACTCCGGTAGGAATATTATATGTTAGCTGTAACAAATCTCCCTCTCCTTGAATAATAGAGCGGTTTTGCAGAGAGTAGATATAAACTCGATAAACACCGTCTCTGAGATTAGTTAAAGATACCATGTGGCTTCCTGCACGAGATGTTAACACAGCTGAAGAAGGATTCGTGGTAAAATCGGTCTCCCATTGTACATCAAACTGCAGGGCTACAATCTCTGTAGTATTATGCAAATCGAAATTCAAAGTATATGAGGTTCCATCAGCAGATGACGAACCGGAAAGCGACAAGTAGTTGGACTCGAAAACAGAGCCAGACAAACTGACTGGCAGCATCTTCGTCTCCGGGTCGTTGGAATAAATCTGCATGGTTGAGAAAAACTCACCTTCTGCCGTAGGCGTATATTGAATGGGAATGTTTGCCTCACTTCCAGCTTCTACCGTTATTGGCAGAACTTCTGTGCAGCGGAAAGCGGCCGTATCTGCGAAGTCTATTCTGTTGATAATTAATGGCGTTTCGCCAGTATTGGCAACAAGGTAATTGGCGACAGCTGGCGTTTCAATAGGACACTCGCCAAATAACAACGAGTCTGCTCCAACAATAAGGGGACTATAAATACGGACGACACCACCTGAAGATGCAGATACCATGTTCTCTTGTGACACATTGCTTAAAACCACATCTTGTGGTACGAGCGGGTAGTTGCCTCCTACTCCATTTAACGCCAATCGGAACTGCAACACATCCCCCGAATTACCAGTGATAGCTTGATTCTGCAAACTATAGACGTACAGGTTGAGAATACGGCCAGTGACAGCTCCGGTCGCCAAATGATTATTCGCTCGGGACATCTTCTCTACGCTCCCTTCCACAAAATCAAGTCCTTCCGGAAGAGTAAAGGCACATTGCATAGCCACAATCTCTTCCATATTACTCATCGATATGGCAACGGCCACCTCAGAGGAAGAATTCCCCGATGCAGAAGAAGTATATAACTCATTAACTGAATATGGGTCAGCTGCCAAACTGATCATTTGTGCTCCATTTATAGCGTCTGATAGAATTGACATAGACGCTTCCTCATATCCATGAGTTTGTGGAGAATAGGAGATGGTAAGAGAGGTCGTCGCTCCTGCTGCAACAGAAAGCGTGGTCACAGAAGGGCTCCATTGAGATGCAGAACTCGTGATGTTCGTTACGTGCAAAGTCTCATTACCGAGATTCTCTATCTGGACCTGTTCGGCATAAACGGAACGAATTGGCACATGTCCATAATCAATAGTCTTGGTAGAGATACTGATTTTCGGTGCAAGGATGGTTGCGTTTCCATTTGAGACGGCACAAGTCAGCCTGTTTGCTTGCCCATCCGAAAGAACGACTTGTGCCAATAACGGATAGGAAGCAGGTTCTCTGCCAAGAATCAAGGAAAACGAGAGCAACGCCCCTGTCCCTACCGGTATAGACACATTCGAGGTGGAATACACCAGTATTGTAAGATTGTCATCTTTGCATGATGTGGCCAACTGGTGGCCTGTGGCAACACGACTCTGTGTGAGTATCGCTGACCCCTCCAAATATGTGAGATAGGGTGATAGCGAAAGATCAATCTGTAGAGCTGTGGATGCATCTGTGGTTGTCAACGACACTGAAACGGTTACGGTATCCCCCGGATGCCCGGATACGGAAGATAGCGAAAGCGTGTTCGTTGCTGACACAGAACATGCGAAAGCAATAATCAGGAAAACAATATGTAGAAATCTCTTCATAAAGCAGAGTTCTATTATTTCATCATTATTGTTTAACCACTTTGTATGTTTGCATCAAAACGCCCTTAGAATAAAGCGTAACGAAGTAAACGCCTTGTTCTGTATTGTCAGCATGCCATACATACGTGTGCTGACCGTAGGAAGAAGTCACTTTACTGGTTTTGATAGTGCGTCCTAAGATATCCGTAATACATATTGTCACATCATTGCTTGTGTTGTTGCCAATGGTGTATGTTACAACAAGGTCAGTGTTGAACGGATTGGGATACGGCAACTGCATTTGTACAGCCTCAACCGTTCCAAGACCGGTGATGTCTTGGTCGATGGCAACAATCCTATTTCCTGCATTATCCGAAAGAATGATTTCATCCAATTCTGCCGCATCCATGCGAAGTAGTGCATGCTTACCCCTCGGAATGGTACGTCCAACCATTGAATAGGCAAGGAAAAGGTATGTGTCTTCATCTTGCCAATAGCCCATATTCTCAAGGCCATTCAAAGTATTCATGACTTGGAATTCAGTTCCTTGAGGCGCATGTATCTGCAACTGAATACCGGCTATCGGTTTTGTCGCATCGACATAAAGTATTCCATCCTCAATCGAATACCAAGCAATAGCATCGTTGATACTCATTATTGCAGGCGAAGACGAAGGAGAGAGAATCAAATTAATAGTGCCCACCACATCCAAAATGTTTATCAGACTATCTGAGTTGACATCTGCTGCATCAAAAATAAACGGCTGAGGGTTCTCGTTGGTCAAATAGGCAATCTCCGTTACGACATCTGCAACGTCAATGACGAGATTTCCGTTAGCATCACCTTTTTGCGCCGTATATGGAGTGGCTGCCACCACATTAGAAGGCGTCACATCCTCAAAAGATGTACGAATGGGTTTGTAGTAATAGAAATATGTGGTCCCAGGATTGACATCATAGTCGATATAGACCGTGTCTTCTATCAGATGATCGTTAACACGCGTCGTATCACTGGAAAACAAACTATCATTAAGCGTATATCGATATAATGCATATCCCATTAAATCAATCATATCTGCAGAATCAGTCGGGAGCCAACTCAATGTAATTTTCCCCATTCCCGGTTCGGCCATGAAGCCGATGCTCTTCGTTCCAGCTTGCTGTACTTCCACATCGAAACGAGTCCGTTCCGTGGGAACAAGAAAATATTCGTCATCTTGTGCTTCTCCGACGTAAATGCGGTTGATTCCGTCAAAATAGCTTTGTGCATTGATGTCAAGATACGCTGTATAAACGGTCTTCTCTGCGTTCCATGAGGGATTTGTAGCGATGGACACTTGTGTATACGGAGGACGAACGCCCATTGAGAGTATTGGCGTTACGGTGGTGTCCATAGCACGATTGAAATACACATCAAATCGATGTAAACCTATGCCCAAAGGAGGAAGAGAATCTTTTTGATCCTGTACATCAAATCCGTCCACTTCCACTTTCCATACTATGCCATGTGCCATAGAAGAGGGTTGCGTGAGCATATTGGTCAAGTCAATAGCGCCGAAGGAGTGGTAATAGACATCATTCATGGGATTGTAAAAGTCCATGATTCGCTCGCGCGCTCTACTTTCTACCGTTGTACCGACATAACTGGGATAATCGTTGTAGCGGACAGTTGGCTCACTTACCACGCAATTGAGGTCGGAAAAGACATGCATGTAATCGCTGAAATTCGCATATACGTTGCATGCTGACAAATCCTCCCACTTGGTATTATATTCTGGACAATACCCAAAAAATGGATCCAAATTAGTTGTCTCGTTACCAATGATATTTGTATACTTATGGGTGTTTCCATAATCAATGCCAAGATACCCCGTGCAATATATAATATTACATTTAGTGGTTGTTATGCCAGTTAGCCCCAATGTTCCCAAATAACAATATTCCCAGCTACAATTAGTAAACTTACCAGCGTTCATCAAATTGTAGCCATTGCTCGAAAGATTTTGGAATTTCACGTAATTAAAAATGCAACTATTGTTAAAAAACAATCCGTCAACGCCTCCTTGGCCCAAATCGGATTTTGTGAAAATAACAGGATTCTCCGCGGTTCCGTTGCAACGGATACGGCCGGAACATACAATTTGCACACCATCCTTCAACTTAAGCGTTGTACCAGCGGGAATGGTAAGTGTGATGCCCTCGGGTATAGCCAAAGACTGATTAACAATATAATGGCAATCCGGTGAAAGAGTGGTGTTTCTATTCAAGATTCCTCCCAACTCCACTCCATTTTCTACGGTTATTGTGAACAATGAATTATAAAATGCATCGCCTATATTATCACATGTGGCGTGAACTTGTAGACGAATGCGGCGGCCATCTGTACATGCCGGATTGATAAGCATACGAATAGGATTCTGGCATTGCGCCTTTCCGTAACAACTAAGAGTGCGTCCGAAATCAACCGGAACGGTATCAGGGAATGTAGCAATGAGTGTGTCTTCGTTCTCGGCCACAGTTACCCATACTTTTATGTTTTCCGCTGTCCCCCAGGTGTTACGTAAGATTGGATATAGCCAAACTTCTTCACCAGCATCATATCGGCCGTCATTGTCGCCCAAGGAGTCAACCATCGGTACGGAAACGACTTCCATCATTGGAGTACGCATCGAGTCTGTAACCATATAAGCAGCTAACATGTCCAATTCTCCTGTGTAAGGGTTGGAGGTGTGTATCAAATCTCCAAAGAGCAGCTCTTTGGAGACATAGTCCTTGCATTGAATAAGTCGGGAAATAGCGCCAGCTGCCAGTGGACAAGCCATCGATGTTCCGCACATGCTCTCGTAACGTCCGCCAGGGTAAGTGGAATAAATATAACATCCCGGAGCAAGAATCTCATAATTATAAATCTTTTCTTCCTCGTATTCCGAGAAAACCCCATCGCAATCAAAGTTGCTGAAGTCACAACGGTACGGGTTTCGTCCCTGATTTCTCGTTTTACAATAGTTTTGTCCTCCAGGGCCATACTGAGATGCCTGTGTGCCCAATACAAAAGTAAACGCTCCCGGGAACATCGGCATACCAGCACATCCAAACGCATTGATGTGACCATTTGTAACATCCAATCCATTATTACCAGCTGCTCCTACGAGAATAGCAGTTTGATAAGCCTTTCCTAGAGCCTGTTCTTCAGCTAATGACAAGGAGTAACCGCCAATACTCATAGAAAGAATATCCGCTCCATTTGCCCGTGCATAATCAATACCCCTTACTATTGTGCCAACATCGCCTGAGCCATCGCTTTGCATGACCGTTATCGGCATGATCAAGGCATCCGGATTAGCTCCGGTGATACCAATACCGTTGTTACCCACAGCGGCAGCGATACCTGCACAATGGGTGCCATGGCCATTCCAGTCTCCCACTCGACCGGATTGATTGACAAAATCATATCCATGGATATCATCTATAATACCATTGAGATCATCATCCACACCCGGGACACCGTTCAACTCGGCCTCATTTGTCCAAATGTTATCTGCTAAATCCGGATGGTCAATTTGTACTCCGGTATCAATGATGGCAATAACAGGACGCTTGGTGGTCGTTTTTGGCATATTCCACAAAGCAGGCATATTAATGGCTGCCGGTCCCCATTGCATAGAATAAAAAGGTTCAGAGGTAAAGGTGTCAGCTGGAAGAGTTTGAATCTGAACAATATAATTGGGTTCTACAAATTCCACTTCGCTCAGGGATTCAAACATTGTAACCGCATCCTGGACGCTGACATTCAATGTGGAGTCATATTTCATCAAATACAACTTTGACAAATCCGGGTCATTGATAATTTTCCCCGTAACGGATTTGATCCTTTTGGGATTGGCCACACGTTGACTACCCGTCAAAGGCATCAATTGTTCCATCTCTTGAACGCCTAACGTCTGGAATACATTATTCAATCTTGAATTAGAGGCCACCAAACGACCTTTTTTGTTACGCCTTGTCGTAATGGTACTTGAATCAGCAAATTTTACCAATACTTGATTCGGACGATACTGTTGAACTTGTATAGCCCTTGATGAGCCATACGATGCGGGCAAATTTGAAGGAAAGCGAGAATCGCTTTGACCCAGGTTTGCACGTTCGTGCTGGAATGACTGCACCTGGGCAAATAGAGATGCCGTCACCAACAATAGAGCAAAGATAATTTGTGTGCGTTTCATATCGTATTATTTATTATTTTTCAATTGTTTAGCACGGAAGAAGATTTCCTTTTAGATTCCCTTAATTAGGCCATATAGCAAACCGAGTAGGTCAAAAAACAGATCAACTGCTTGATAATGAGGTTTACCTTTTAATCTAAAAACGCCACCCGTTGTGTCCAATGGTATTTTTCTTCGTGCCTGTTCATTTGGTATTAAAATTGGGTGCAAAGTTACAACTTTTTTTTCATATCTCCAAATTTTTTTAAAAAAAAATATGTAGATATGTTATATAACATAAAAAAGGGACCTGATTTTGGCCCCTTTTATGGTATTTACCCCACTCTCAACTCCTCCGGTATGCAGAGTATACACGTCCACATGGGAGAGGAGGTGGAATTGTGGGGAGAAGAGAGTTTCTGGAAAGATGATTCAGCGTGTCATACTTATATCGCTTTAATCACTTTCGCCGGGTTTCCTGCGATGACCACATCGTCGGGGATGTCGTGCGTCACTACCGAACCGGCTCCTACTATCACGCGGTTTCCGATTGTCACGCCCGGACAGACAATCACACCTCCACCCAGCCAACAGTCCTCGCCGATATGAATCGGGAGCCCTGTCTCAACGGTTTTGCGGCGCTCCAGATAGTCGTGCGGATGATCCGGGGTCAGCAGTTGGCAATTCGGTCCGATGAGCGTGTGCGCACCGATGGTGATACCGCCGCAGTCCAGCATCACCGCATTGAAGTTCACCAGCGCGCCCTCGCCGATGGTAATACGGTCGCCGAAGTCACAATGAAAAGGCGGGATAACTAGTGCCGAAGGATGCGCATGCGGCAGCAGCACTTGCTGGCAGCGGCGGAACTCGTCCATGTCCCAAGCGCCGCACCGGTTAAAATCACGCATGGCGCAATATGTCTGTTTGATGTGCGCCTGTATTCCTCTGTCCGTATAGTTGTACTGGAGGTTATTTAACATCTTCTCGTATTCTGTCATGATTTGATCGGGATTTCATTTATTTTTGCCTGCAAAGAGGTAACAAAAATCGTGCCAAAGAATCCCCGGAGGGATGGTCCAAGAGACGCAGTTGAGGCCGCCGCCGCGACTGAGGAGAGTTGAGATATTGACCATGCGGATGTTGGCTGGTGGGACGTGGAAGCAGTCTGAGATCTGTGCCAGGGCTTGTTCGTCCTCGGGTGCGTTGAGACGCGGGAGAATGAACTTGTCGTCGGCCTGAAGGAAATTGATATAGGCCCAGTTGTACTTGTGCGGCTTAGAAACGGCAAAATGAAGTTCGAGGACTTCGAAATGCGGTGTGAGGACGTCGAGCAATCGCTTCCGGAAGGTCGGGTTGAAATCGCCGTAGTTGGTCAGGAGAACTTGGTTACGGCCAATGTACCGCACCACCCCATCCGCGTGGCCGTAGGGCTCGGCATGATCCCAGGGAATGATGACGGGTTCGGCTTGAAATGCCGACTCTAACCGGCGAAGAACTTCCTGGTGCGACAGGTGTGGGTTTTCGCAGAAGATTTTGTCCGTCAGAATAACTTTGCTACCGCAGAGGATGACGTTGCCACCGTCCAAGATGAGGCCGGCGTTGACATGCGGAAGGGTTGATGGCGAGAGTACTTCTCGCCAATCGGAGATGTACTCTGGTTGGTTCCGGAGGTAGTCGGGCGCGTACGTGTACGTTATAGCATGCCCCTCGGGAGAAGCGACGGGCATGAAATCGCGCACCCAGATGTCGCGGGTGTTGGGGAGGAGGTTGTAGCGGATCTGCAGGCAGTTGAGCGCTGCGGACAGTTCCGGCCAGCATTTGTATGCGGTCAGGTGTTTGGAGAAATAGACGTTAGTCATTGCAGTTGAAGATAGATTGGATGATGGGTTCCATTCGGGTGTTTAGTTCGTAGACAGAGGTGGAAGTGGCAAAGGCATGTATCGCTTCGATGCGGAGCGCATTGGCGGGATGTGTATCGCCGAGCCATCCGCCGTTCATGAACAGCTGTGCTTGGCGGTGATTGGCCTCGAGGAACATAGACGCAGGAACACCAAACTTTTGGACGTCAATGCCGCCTGTAGATCTGTATTTAAAGGAAACGAAGTCCTCCAGATTGCCGCATGCGAGGTAACCGTAGCGATCCGCCTCCAACTCGGACAGGAGCCGATGGACATGATACAGATGTGCCACATCATGAGGAGGTTGTTCCGTTTCAAAGTGTTTTTCATAAAAGAAATCGAGAGACAAGTTATGCATAATCACATGTCCCAATTCGTGGCCGATAATGAAACTCAATTCACTATCAGACAATGTGTTCACGGCTCCGGAAGAAATGCGTATAACGCTTGGATAGTCATCGTTCCCCTCGTTACAGGATGCCGCGATATTCGTGCGATTTCCAAGGCAGAACAGGACATTGCTACGCACGTGCAGACGTTCCTTAATGGATTGGCAGAGTTGGTAGATTCTTGGGGTTGTGTCCGGTTCGATGGGGAGATAAAACCCCATCTCGTTGTAGAAGTTGAATTTGTGTTCCTCTGCCGCCATATCGAGTTGGGCTGGGCTGCCAGGTTGCACAATTTTCCATAGTTTATTGTACAACGTTTTTCGTTGAATAATAGTCGGATTCATACTTTATCTTTTTTGCCGCAAAGGTAAAGAAAAATCCTGAAAGCGCCAAATATTTGACGTTAAAACGGGTTAAAAGTTCCGAAAGAGTTATTTACAAAAAAAATGAGACCCGAAGGTCTCAAATTTTTTAGATTAATATTTAGGTATTAAAGCCACTTTGTCAATCTGTTTTTATAGTACGACGATCTCGCAGCATTCCATAACTCTGCTTTGATTGTTTTATCAAAATATGCCAACTTAAGTTTCTTATCCTTGTTTCCATTCGGTATTAACCCAAAATCGGTTTCTCCAAGGAATCGATATGTACTTTGAGGGTCGTCTATATTCTTTCGCTTATCGAGTGTCTTCATCTTTGGCAATTCCGCATTATCGCACGCATTTAGCATTGTGTTAACGCAAGTCAACGGGCCAACGATGACTCTCTTCGAGTCCTCATCATAAAGACTCCTAATCAAAATTCCACCTCCTTCACCCTTTTTCTTTTTACCACATTTTGTGAGACAACTATCAAAACAAATGTCAACTCCACTTAAATGATAGAAGAGTTCTCCTGCTTTATAGTTTTCTCTACAATATGTGACATCATTCCAAGGTTCTTCCAATTCGCCTTCTTTATAATAATAGAACTCAATTTCAGCTAACAAAAAATTTTTGCTACCACACTTAATGTAGTATCCGCTAAATAGTTCTTTGGCAATGGAAGCAAATGTTGACTGAATGTTACCTTCATTCAACTTGTTTATTGACTGTTGGATAGTCTCAAACATATTCAAAGTAAAGCAGTTTACTTCACTGTATCAAAGGCTTTGGCGTCGGTGAGGTGGATGATGACGATGTCGAAGATGGGACGGTTGAGGTACTCGACGGCGATGCTGATGTCCTCGGCCATGTCGGCAGGAACTTCTACAAGCACTTTCTCGCCGCGGTTCAGCCACTTGGCATTGGAGTCATGGTCGCCATGGCCCTTGAGGTTGTACACACCGTACAACGCCATGTCCTCGTCGTTTTCGCCCGAGAGAACAAACACACGACAAGAGAAATCGCTCTGCGAGCTCTCGTTAACGACACGAATCTGGTTGTACTTGTCCTCCGGACCCGCAACGGTGAAGGTCGTCTTTTGCGCCTTCAGCAAACTCACTCCTGCCAACAGGAGTACGAGTATAAAAGTCAGTTTTCGCATAATTTTATCAGTTTTTGGACCGCAAAGGTACAGCTTTTTTTTGACATATGCAAGAAAAAATACAAAAAAATGACTCCAGGACTTGCATAATTCAGAAAAAAGCAGTAACTTTGCATCGGAAAACAAAATCAACACACATATGAAACAGAAATTTTTCGTTTTGGCATTGGCCGTAGCAACGGTGTTCTGCGGCTGCACCGCATTG
>Ga0310696_10003308_pt1 | contig 20242 bp, 17 predicted proteins | sample AusTroGonzalo_MG_4_FD_203885 | JGI IMG/M metagenome (GOLD analysis project Ga0310696, IMG submission 203885) | Bovine rumen microbial communities from tropical cattle in Woodstock, Queensland, Australia - Gonzalo_02 (v2) (version 2) | ecosystem: Host-associated > Mammals > Digestive system >... | reverse complement strand
GTAGCGGTCCTCGATGACGGGGATGACGCGGTTGACGAGTGGCACGATGACCTTGTGGCCCTTGAGCCACTGGTTCTTCGGGTCCTTGGGGTTGATACACATGGCGGTATCGCCCATGATGGTCTCGGGGCGGGTGGTGGCCACGACGGCGTAGTAGCCCTTTTCATCTTTGTGGATGACGTTGCCATCACCCGACGGAGAACCGTCGGGCACGGAGGCTGAGTCGGCTACGTAGTATTTTAGGTGGTAGAGGTGGCTCTGCTCCTCCTTGTAGATAACTTCCTCGGTAGAGAGGGCGGTGAGTGCCTTGGGGTCCCAGTTCACCATACGCAGGCCGCGGTAGATGAGTCCCTTGTTATAGAGGTCGACGAAGACCTTGATGACGCTCTCAGAGCGCTTTTCGTCCATTGTGAAGGCAGTGCGGTCCCAGTCGCAGGAGGCACCGAGGCGTCGCAGCTGCTTGAGGATGATGCCGCCGTGCTCGTGGGTCCAGTCCCATGCGTGCTCCAGGAACTGATTGCGGGTCAGGTCGTGCTTCTTGATACCCTGCTCGGCCAGCTTCTTCACCACCTTGGCCTCCGTAGCGATGGAGGCGTGGTCGGTGCCAGGCACCCAGAGGGCGTTCTTGCCTTCCATACGGGCACGGCGGACCAGGATGTCCTGGATGGTATTGTTCAGCATGTGTCCCATGTGGAGCACACCCGTCACATTGGGCGGCGGAATCACGATGGTGTAAGGCTCGCGTCCGTCGGGTTTGCTACTGAAAAGTTTGTTGTCTAACCAATACTGGTACCATTTTCCTTCGACCTCTTTCGGGTCATATTTGCTTGCTATTTCCATATACCTATTTATAAAACGGGTGCAAAGTTACAACTTTTCTTGCGAATCCCGACAATAATTTGCAAAAAAAGTGTGCAAAAGCACTGCAGTTTCGAAAATAATGCTTACCTTTGTCCGCAGAAAATGAAAGATACGAACTGAAAGATGCATACACGTGAAGAGAAATTAGAAGCCTTCGGACGGCTGCTTGACGTTCTTGACCAACTGCGTGAAAAGTGCCCTTGGGACAAGAAGCAGACGAACGAGTCGCTGCGTCCCAACACGATAGAAGAGGTGTACGAACTGTGTGACGCCCTGATGCGTGATGACCGTAAGAACATCTGCAAGGAGTTGGGCGACGTGCTGATGCATGTCATTTTCTATGCAAAGATAGGTTCCGAGACCGAGGACTTCGACATTGCCGACATCTGTAACATACAGGCTGACAAGCTGATATTCCGTCATCCGCATATCTACCATCCGTCGCAAGTCGGCGCTAAAGACCCGAAGCCACTACCCTACGGCGAGCAGGAGGAGGGGCGTGAGTTTGCCGATGCGAAGACCTCGGAGCAGGTGCTTCAGAACTGGGAGCAGATCAAGCTGAAGGAGAAGGACGGCAACAAGACCGTACTGTCAGGTGTGCCGGAGGCGCTGCCCTCGCTCATCAAGGCCTACCGCATACAGGACAAGGCCCGCAACGTGGGTTTCGACTGGCAGCAGAAGGAAGACGTGTGGGCAAAAGTCCGTGAGGAGCTGGAAGAGTTGGAGGCAGAACTGAAGAAAGAAGACAAAGAACTGTCAACCAATGAGTTGGGCGACTTCTTGTTCTCGGTCATCAATGCCGCCCGTCTCTACAAGCTGAACCCCGACAACGCCCTTGAGCGCACGAACCAGAAGTTCATTCGCCGTTTCGGGTATATCGAGCAGCACAGCATCCGTGCCGGCCGTCCGTTGACGGAGATGACCCTCGAGGAGATGGACGCCCTGTGGAACGAGGCAAAAGCAAACGAAAACGAAGAAAGGAAATAATATGATGAAGAAACTATCAACAATCGTATTGGTGGCTGCGATGGCTATGTCCATTGGCAGTTGCGGAAAGAAGGGCGGCGGTAATCAGCAGTCCGTCAATGAGCCTGATTCGACGGCAGTAGTCAGCATCAATCGTGACTCGACGCTCTATGGTATCTGTGGCGACGGTTCGGCGATGAACACCCTGCAGCTGATCACCGATGTAGGCGACACGGTGTATGTAGGCATTGCCGAGGCCAATGAGAAAGGCCAGTGCTTCGGCGGTTTCCAGAGTGGTGACCGTATGGCCGTGATGCTGAAGAACAAGACCACCGCCCGCCAGGTCATCAACCAGTCGGCCCTTTTAGGCGAATGGGTGATGCCCAACCCGATTGACGGCAGTTCCGAGATGGGTATCCGTATCAAGGACGGCGGTATTGCCGAGAGCATCGACCAGCCGTCGATCATCTTCCGTTCGTGGAAGCTGTTCAACGGCAAGCTGGAGATTGTCGCCGTCCGTGAAGGCGGTGGCGACGTGGTGGAGACCAACCTCTACGACCTTGTCGCGCTGGGTCCTGACACCCTGATCTTCAAGGATTCGGAAGAGACCTTTGAGTACTATCGTTACCACGAACACAAGAGTAATGTCAATATCGAACTGGAGGAATCGTCGATAGAAGACTTTAAAATGTAACGCCGTAGCGTGGAGCCGTTCAGAGTACACATATTAGGGTGTGGCAGTGCGCTGCCCACCCTTCGTCATTATCCCTCCGCCCAGCTTGTGGAGATCCGCGAGAAGCTGTTTATGGTGGATTGTGGTGAAGGTGTGCAGATGCAGCTTCGCCGCAGTCGGGTACGCTTTACCAAGGTGAGCCATGTCTTTATCTCCCATCTGCACGGCGACCACTGTTTCGGCCTGATAGGTATGATTTCCACGTTCGGCCTGTTGGGACGGACGGCCAAGCTGCATATTCATGCCAACGAGCTGTTGGAAGATATGCTCCAGCGTCAGATGGCCCTCTTCTGCCGTGACTTAGGCTATGAGGTGGTGTTTCATCCGATAGACGCCTCGCGGCAGGAGGTCATCTACGAAGACCGTTCGTTGACGGTAGAGACCATCCCGCTGACCCACCGGCTGCCTACGAGCGGCTTCCTGTTCCGCGAGAAACCGCTGTTGCCCCATATCCGTCGCGACATGATAGACTTCTATGGGATACCGACCTCGCAGATACAAAACATCAAGAACGGAGCCGACTGGGTGACGGAGGACGGGACGGTGGTGCCCAACAGCCGATTGGTGACGGCTGCCGACCAGCCCCGCAGCTATGCCTACTGTAGCGACACCCGCTACATGCCCGAACTGGCGAAACAGTTGAAGGGCGTATCAACGCTCTATCATGAGAGCACCTACGGCGAGGACAACCTGCAGATGGCCCAGAAGTACAACCACTCGACCGCACGGCAAGCCGCAATGACGGCCCGTGACGCAGGTGCTGGACAGTTGATTCTGGGGCATTACAGTTCGCGATATGAAGATGAAAACGTGTTGCTCAACGAAGCCCGTGAAGTGTTCGAAAATGTCCGTTTAGCCAACGAATTGGACGTCATTAACGTCTAAGAACAGTTTTTATTGCATTTTTTGCGGAAAATATTTGGAGGTTACGGGAAAAAGTCGTATATTTGCACAGAATTCAATATATGCATATATGACAAAACGATTACTTATATTATCAATAGCAGGTTTCCTGACGGCTATGTGTCCCTTGGCTGTCGCGGCTTCTGAGATGTCTCCAGCTACTGCCACTGAGCAGGTGGAGGAGCAGGTGGAAGTCAGCATTGAAGGGCAGACGGCCTATGTCACAGGTGCCCAGGGCCAGGAGCTGGTAGTCGTGTCGCTGACGGGTCGCCAGTTGCTGAAAGTGAAGATAGAAAGTGCATCCCAACGTGTAGAATTAAACATTCCAAAAGGTTGCTACATATTGAAGGTCGGCAAGGTGGTAAGAAAGATTCAGATTCGCTGATAAACCTTTCAGTACTGATGCTTTTTGTGCTGCTCTTGACTGGATGCCATGAGTCAGTAGGCCCTTTTCAGCGGAATTTGACATTAGAAGCCTTTGAAGATATGAAGGTAGACGGATATGCTCTAAACTCTCAGGAAATTCGGGAGAATTTAGGGCATATTTCTACTTCTGACCGTGAGTCGAATCCCGTCGTCGGGCGAGTCCGTAAATACTATCGTGAGGGTCGCCCCCTGGTGTGGATTGATGTAATGGGTGTTGACAATCGTGCCGACACGTTGCTGGCTACGCTCCACTCCAAACTGCCCGAGATGGGGTTCAACGACAAGCATTTCCGTCTGCGTCAGATAGAAGAAGACCTGGACCGGATGCGTACGCTCAATTTCAATGAGTCGGACAATGTCAACAAAGTGGCAGCGCGACTGGAGTATAATCTCACCAGGGCCTATCTGCGATATGTCACTGGTCAGCGCTTCGGCTTTGTCAATCCCAATTACATCCTCAACAGCTATGATGCTCGCGAGACGGACTCTACGGGACGTGTCAAGTCGTATCGCCAACTGTTCGACGTCGGCATGGAGCACCCCAATGATGCCTATACCGACAGAGCTTTAGGACGGGTCAGCCGTGACAGTCTCGGCGTCTATCTGCGTCAGGTAGAACCCCAAGGCAAGCTCTATCATCTTCTGATGGAAAAGTTACACGCCGCCACCGATTCCCAACGTCCGCGCATCATGGTCAATATGGAGCGTTGCCGCTGGCGTGACACCTTGAAACATGAGGCCGACGAGCGGTATGTGGTTGTCAATGTGCCGGCTTTCCACCTGTGGGCTGTCGGTCCTGATTCTATCGTCGACATGCGCGTGGCCTGTGGTGCCGTCAAGACCAAGACCCCGTTGCTGACCAGCCGCATCACCCATATGGAAGTGAACCCTGAGTGGTCAATCCCCATGAGTATCATCCGCGACGATGTGGCCCGCCACGGGGGAGACTCCGGCTACTTCACCCGTCACCGCTATTACATAGCCGACCGCAAGACGGGGAAGCACCTGTCGCCGGGAAGTGTTTCTGCCGGCATGCTGCGTAGCGGCAACTACCGGGTGGTCCAGCAGGGTGGGGCAGGCAATTCGTTAGGACGTATCATCTTCAGGTTTCCCAATAACTTCTCCGTATTCCTGCACGACACATCCAGTCCAGGAGCCTTCGGGCGCGATAACCGTGGTGTCTCTCATGGTTGTGTCCGCGTTCAGCGTCCCTTTGACCTGGCAGTCTTCATGCTGGGCAGAGAAGCTGACGAGAAGTTGCTTGACAAGTTGCGTATCTCCATGGGCATGAAGCCCGAGACAGATTGGGGGCGTGACCTGATGGACGAACTGGACCCGGCGGTCAAGACGCCGAAACTGGTCAGTTGGCTGAAGGTTTCCCCGCGCGTACCTATTATTATAACGTATTATACCATTTTCCTTACACCCTACGGTTCCCTGCAGTACTATCCCGATGTGTACGGCTATGACAAGGCCATCAGGGAGTCGTTGGCAACCTATATGCAATGACAGACGACAGACTACTCATAGAACAATTGTCCAATCCAAAGACACAGCGCAGGGCCTTTGAGACGGTGGTCCGCCAGTACAGTGAACAGCTCTACTGGCAGATCCGTCGCTTCGTGTTGTCGCATGACGATGCAAACGATGTGCTGCAGAACGCCTTTATCAAAGCCTGGCAGGGTATCGGTTCCTTCCACGGCGACTCGAAGCTGCTGACGTGGCTGTCGCGTATAGCCATCAACGAGAGTCTCGACTTCCTGCGACGGCAGAAGAATGTCGTCACGCTCAGTACGGACGACGAGGAGTTGAACGTGTCGAACACGCTGATGGCCGACGAGTATTTCGACGGCGACGAGACCGAGGCCCAGTTGCAGGAAGCCATTGCCGCCCTGCCCGAAGTGCAGCGTACGGTATTCCTGTTGCGCTACTATGACGATATGAAATACAGCGACATCAGTAACATGCTCGGTACCAGCGAGGGAGCCCTCAAAGCCTCCTATCACATCGCCGTCAAGAAAATATCTGAATTTTTTAAGTCCCACGATTAAACCAACTATCACAAATTACGTCAATAAAGTATGATGAACGAAGAATTATATATCAAGAATCGGTTGGGAGACAGGAATCCGTTCCGAGTTCCCGAAGGTTATTTCGACAGTCTGACTGCCGAAGTGATGAAGAATCTGCCAGAGCAACCCAAGCAGAGCATTCTGGTAAGATTCAGACCGTGGATGTATGCAGCCGCCTGTCTGGTGGCCGTTGTCTTCACAGCAACCCTCTATCTGTTGACTCCTGACAGCTCTGAACAGATGATGGCAGCAGATGCAACTACTACCGATACTTACGTGGAGGATGTGGCTGACTATATGATGGCTGACAACAACGACATTTATGCCCTCTTGGCAAGTGAGTATTAAGATGAAGAAAAGACTAACTGCTATTCTGTTTGCTGTTGCCTTGGCAATGACTGTCACGGCTCAGAATTTCAACCCTCAGCAGCCGCAGAAGTTCTCGCCTGAGAAGTTCCAGGCCGACTTGGAGCAATTTATCACCAAAGAGGCTTGTCTTACTCCGCGGGAGGCAGCCAAGTTTTTCCCCATCTACAAGGAAATGCAGGCCAAACAGCGCGCCGTCTATGAACGTCAGCGCCAGTTAGGGTGGGGGAAGCCCGCCGATGAGAAAGGCTGTGAGAAGGCAATCCGCCAGCGCGATGAGTATGATCTCGAGCTGAAGCGCATCCAGCAGACCTATCACAACAAGTTCCTCAGTGTGATTTCAGCTTCCAAGCTCTATGATGTCCTCAAAGCCGAGGACCGTTTCCACCGCCAGATGCTACGCGGCTGGAACAATCCGGCAGCCGGAGCCCAGATGATGAGAGGCTGGAACCACCAAAGGAATCGTAACGGAAACAAGTAAATCAGTATTTATCTACGTTTGAATGGCAGGGTTTTTGGTAACTTCTGCCATTTTCCGTTTTTAGGCACTTTCAGGGTGCTGCCCTTTTCCTGACGGAGCACGTAGACAGAGTCGTTCTCGCGGGTCAGAGAGGCCGTCAGGTCTTCGCTGCCGTAGTCGTTGATGAGGTGCAGCTCCGCCGTCTGTTCGTCTTTGATCTTCGCAGCGGTGATAGGCCAGCAGAACGAATTGTTCTTCTTGCCTAAATAGCCAGGCAACTGACCGTAAAGCTCGTTTCCGGGGACCGTAATGCTCTCGTGATGGAAATCGATGTCGAGATAGACGTCGTACTCGTTGTTATACAAGTAGCCGCGAAAGGCCTGTTGAGCCTTTTGGGCCATGATCGGGAGTGAACACAGTCCCAAGGTTACTGTCAGTATTGCTTTTCTCATCTGTTGTTTTTTCCTTTTTGCTGACAAAGTTACAAATATAAATCAATAAATCAGAGAAATAGATAAAAATATACGTCCAAAAGTAATAGGTTTAGAATTTTTTTAATTATCTTTGCAGCGTTTATAATTATAACAAATGGGAAAAGAACATTTAACGCCTGACTATATCTTTGAGTCGAGTTGGGAAGTCTGTAACAAGGTTGGCGGTATCTATACCGTACTTTCTTCTCGGGCAAAGACGCTACAGGACAGGATGAAGGAAAGGATTATATTTATTGGTCCTGACTTTTGGAAAGAAAAAGAAAGTCCTTATTTCAAAGAGGACAAGGCTCTCTTTGCCAAGTGGCAATGGGAAGCAAAGGAAGGCAACCGCGAGAACGGATTGCCAGGACTTCATGTCAGGGTGGGCCGTTGGACCATACCGGGTGAACCCATAGCGATTTTAGTAGACTTTGAACCGTTCTTTGAGAAGAAGAACGAGATATATGGCTGGTTGTGGGAAAAGTATCAGGTAGACTCTTTGCATGCCTATGGCGACTATGATGAGGCATCGATGTTCTCGTATGCTGCCGCATTGGTCGTGGAAAGTTTCTTCAAGTGGAAAGAGGAAAGTGGAGAGTGGAATGAGAATACCAAGGTGATTTATCATGCCAACGAATGGATGTGCGGTCTGGGAGCCCTTTACATCAACAACAAACTGCCCCAGATAGGTACTATCTTCACCACCCATGCCACAAGCATCGGCCGATCCATAGCCGGCAACCAGAAACCGCTTTATGACTATCTGTTTGCCTATAATGGCGACCAAATGGCTGGTGAGTTGAATATGCAGTCCAAGCATTCTATTGAGAAGCAGACGGCTTTGCACGTAGACTGCTTCACCACGGTGAGCGACATTACGGCCCGTGAGTGTGTGGAACTGCTTGACAAACCTGTCGATGTAGTCCTGCCTAACGGCTTTGACAATAGCTTTGTGCCTAAGGGAGCCACTTTCACCAAGAAGCGCAAGGCAGCCCGCAAGCGTCTGCTTGAGGTGGCTAATGCCCTGCTTGGAGAAACGCTTGATGACGACACGCTGATAGTTTCGACCTCAGGTCGTTATGAGTTCCGTAACAAGGGTATCGATGTCTTTGTTGAGGCTATGAACCGCCTGTTGCGTGACAAGGATCTGAAGAAGAAAGTTCTGGCCTTTATCGAAGTTCCCGGTTGGGTGGGAGAACCCCGTAAGGACTTGCAGGAAAGGCTACAAGGCTCCAAAACCTTCGGAGAACCACTTGAGGTGCCTCAGGTGACTCACTGGCTGCACAATATGAGCCATGACAACGTGCTTGGCATGATGAAGTACTACGATATGCACAACCGTAAGGACGAGCAGGTGAAGGTCATCTTCCTGCCCTGCTATCTTGACGGCAATGACGGCATTGTCAATATGACCTACTACGATGTGGTGCTTGGCAATGACCTCTGCGTTTATCCTTCTTATTACGAACCATGGGGCTATACGCCGTTGGAGGCTGTAGCTTTCAAGGTGCCCTGCATCACGACTGACCTTGCAGGTTTTGGTCTCTGGGCCAATAACATGTTTGGCCATTATGGCGAATTAGAGGATGGCGTGAAGGTGATTCATCGTACTGACTATAACTATTCGGAGGTGGCTGATGCCATCAAGGATGCCGTAGCCCAGTTCTCGACCATGACACCCAAGGAAGTCGAGTCCTGCCGGAAGAAGGCGGAGGCCCTGTCGAAGAAAGCCCTCTGGAGCGAGTTTATCAAGTACTATGACGAGGCCTACAATATTGCTCTCCAAAAGGCCGAGGCAAGAATGAAAAAATAACAAACAAAATAACTGATTAATTATGAAGATTAAAGCTGATTACGTAAATGTTCCCAACTGGAAAACCCTGACTGTCAGGGCCACTCTTCCTGAGGAACTGAAGTGCCTGGACGAAATTGCCCACAATCTGTGGTGGGTATGGAATTTTGAGGCCCGTGACCTGTTCCGCGATCTTGATCCGGAACTATATCACGATGTGAAGCATAACCCCGTGATGCTCCTGGAGCGGCTGACTTTTGCCCGCAAGGAAGAGATCATGAAGAATAAGGCGTTGATGAAGCGCATCAAGGAAGTCTATGCTGCTTTCAAGAAGTACATGGATGTGAAGCCCGATGCCAAGCGTCCTTCGGTGGCCTATTTCTGCATGGAATATGGAATGCATTCGGCCCTGAAGATCTACTCCGGCGGTCTGGGTATGCTGGCCGGTGACTATGTGAAGGAGGCTTCTGACTCCAATGTTGATATGTGTGCCGTCGGTTTCCTCTATCGTTTCGGCTATTTCACACAGAGTCTTTCGATGGACGGTCAGCAGATTGCCAACTACGAGACCCAGAATTTCGGCAGTCTGCCCATAGAACGCCAGCTCGACAAGGACGGCAATCCCTTGGTTATTGACGTGCCTTATACCAACTATCAGGTTCATGCTTATGTATGGCGTGTAAACGTCGGTCGTGTGAAGCTCTATCTGCTTGACACCGACAACGAGATGAACTCAGACTTCGACCGCCCCATCACTCACAGTCTTTATGGCGGTGACTGGGAGAACCGTCTGAAGCAGGAGATCCTGTTGGGTATCGGTGGTATGCTGCTGCTCAAGAAACTCGGCATCAAGAAGGACATCTATCATTGTAACGAAGGACATGCTGCCCTCTGTAACCTGCAGCGTCTGTGCGACTATATCGAGGAAGACGGTTTGAACTTTAACCAGGCTATGGAGCTGGTTCGCGCCAGTGGTCTTTACACTGTCCACACTCCTGTTCCTGCCGGTCACGACTACTTCGACGAGGGTCTGTTCGGCAAGTATATGGGAGCCTATCCCCAGAAGCTCGGTATCACATGGGATGAGTTCATCGGCATGGGTCGTACCAATCCCGATGACAAGGGCGAGAAGTTCTGTATGTCGACCTTCGCCTGCAATACCTGTCAGGAAGTCAACGGCGTATCGAAGCTGCACGGTTGGGTCTCTCAGAAGATGTTCGCTCCCATCTGGAACGGTTACTATCCTGAGGAGAACCACGTGGGCTATGTGACCAACGGTGTCCACTTCCCCACATGGGCTGCTGCTGAATGGCGTAGTGTCTATGCCAAGTATTTCGATGCCAAGTTCATGAGTGATCAGTCCAACGAGGAAATCTGGCATGGAATCTATAACTGTCCCGATGAGGAAATCTGGGCTACCCGTATGGCTCTGAAGACCAAGCTGTTTGATTATATCAAGATACAGTTCCGTGATACCTGGCTGAAGAATCAGGGTGATCCCTCGCGTGTGATTAGCTTGATGAATAAAGTAAATCCTAACGCGCTGGTGATTGGTTTCTGCCGTCGTTTCGCTACTTACAAGCGTGCTCACTTGCTGTTTACGGATTTGGAGCGTCTGGATAAAATTGTCAACAATCCCGATCGTCCTGTTATCTTCCTCTTTGCTGGTAAGGCTCACCCCGCCGATGGTGCTGGTCAGGGTCTGATAAAGAGAATCTTCGAGATTTCGCAGCGTCCTGAGTTCCTGGGTAAGATCATCTTCCTCGAGGACTATGACTTCCTGCTGGCTCGTCGCCTCGTCTCAGGTGTAGATATCTGGATGAATACGCCAACACGTCCGCTTGAGGCTTCTGGTACCTCTGGCGAGAAAGCCGAGATGAATGGTGTCGTCAACCTCTCCGTCAAGGACGGATGGTGGTTGGAAGGCTACCGCGAGGGTGCCGGATGGGCACTCACCGAGAAGCGCACGTATCAGAACCAGGGTTATCAGGATCAGCTTGACGCCGCTACCATCTATGGTCTGCTGGAGAATGAGATTGTGCCCCTCTACTACGATAAGGACAAGAAAGGCATCTCAAAGGGCTGGATTAAGGTCATCAAGAACTCTATTGCCCAGATTGCACCTCACTACACGATGAAGCGTCAGCTCGACGACTACTATTCCAAGTTCTACGAGAAAGAAGCCAAGCGCTTTAAGCAGATCTCTGCCAACAACTTCCAGTTAGCCAAGGAGATTGCCCAGTGGAAGGAAGCCGTTGCCGAGCGTTGGGATGCCATCAGTGTGGTGTCTGCAGAGTCTACCGCTCCTGCTTCGGGCCAGCATCTGACGGGTGTGGAGTACACGTTGCGCTATGTCATCAACGAGCAGGGTCTTGACGATGCCGTTGCCCTTGAGAAGGTCAATGTGGCTGTTGATCAGGACGGTAATGAGCACGTCTTCTCTGTTGAGCCGTTGAAGATGGTGAAGAAGGAAGGTAATAACTATACCTTCGAAGCGAAACATTCGCCCAAGCAGGCTGGCCAGTACAAGAGTGCTGTCCGCATGTACCCCAAGAATAAGAATCTGCCTCACCGTATGGACTTCTGCTATGTCAAGTGGTTGGAGTTGCCTGTCGGTATGTAAGGCATATTATAACCTTATATATCTGTTGCGCCTGGCCTCTATTATGGGGTTAGGCGCAAACGGATATAAACAATGTCAGTAATATGAGTTTTTTCAGTAAATTATTTGGAAAGAAGGAGGAACAGAAGGTTGGCGGCATGGAAGACTTCATGACGCTCATTCGTGTTTATTTCCAAGCAGTGATGGCAGCTGACCTCCATATCTCGAACTTGGCGGCACTGCCCGACCTTCGTGTATTCAAGTCAACGCTCAAGGTTCCTACGGTTAATAACCGTCTTGGCGTAGCCGAAAAGCAGCGTGTGACGAAAATGATGATGGAAATCTACGGTATGGATGAGTCGTTTACAAAGGAGATTGACCAGAGTATCCGTCGCCGTTGCAAGAACGTTCAGGATGTTCAGACGTATATGTATCAGTTCCAGGGCTTTACCCAGGATCTGATGATGCTGACGTCTAACCTGATGAAGTTCAAGTTGCGTGTTCCTGGATTCTTCAAGAAAACCATCTACACGATGACCGAGAAGACCATCTCCGACATTTTCAATAAGAATGATTTCTCGGATGCCGGTGTAATGAAGTCTGTAGTCGATGTCCGTAAGTACAACCAGAAATTAGGCTTTTCCCAGAAATGGGTTACTAATTTCGTCTATCGTGTTGTGATGTTGGCTAAGAAGGAAAAACAGCCTGCTGATGACGGAAAAAAGTAAAGGACTTCTTAATTAATATTAAATAACTGGCGCAAAAGCAGATAATTACGCAAAAAATCACTACTTTTGTGTGTTAAAAGTTGAGTCATGACACAGAATGAGCAAGCTTTGACCACTTTCGAGACCCGTGTGCGGCAAATGATTCTCCGTTTTCAGGAACTGAAGAAGGAGAATGAAGAGTTGTATAAGATGGTCGGAAAGAACGAGCAGGACCTCAAAGCCCTGCGTGATCAGTTGGCTCAGGACGAGCGTGACTACGAATCGCTGAAGATGGCCAGGATGATTGAGATTTCTGACGGTGACCTTCAAGGAGCCAAAGACCGATTGTCGAAGCTGATTCGCGAAGTAAACAAGTGCATTTCAATGCTACAAGGCGACAAGGCATAAGCCCGTAAGCCAATAGCTAAAAGCCAACTACCCGACGACAATGGCAGAAGTGAACAAAGAGAAACTACATATCAGACTGCATGTCTACGACGAAGAAATTGAGGTTACCGTTAACCGCAGTGACGAGGAGTATTACCGTGCAGCCGCTAAGCTGATTACCGACCGTTACAATGCGTATGCCCAGGCATACAAAGGACGGAAAAGTGACCACACCATCGCTTTGATGTCGCTTATCGACATCGCCTTGATGTATCAGCGTGAGCGTGGCAAGAACGATACTGTGCCCTATGATAATATTCTCGCTCGTCTTACTTCTGAGATTGAAAATGCATTGAAGTAATGACATCGAAGTGAGAATATTAACTTTATTATAGATTTAATTATGGTTTATGTAATTGTTGCCGTAGCCGCCCTTATTGTAGGAGGCATTTGCGGATACATGATTTTCCGTTATGTTTTAAAAGGAAAATACAATGAGATGGTTGAGGCCGCCGGTAAGGAGGCTGAAGTTATTAAAGAGAAAAAGTTGCTTGAAGTGAAGGAGAAATTCCTGAACAAGAAGAGTGAACTTGAGAAAGAAGTGCAGCAACGCAACCAGCACTTCCAGCAGAGTGAGAACAAACTGAAGCAGCGTGAGATCAGCCTGAACCAGCGTCAGGACGAATTAGGACGTCGTAAGAACGAACTTGACAATCAGCAGCAACGTATTGACAACGAAAAGAAACTGCTTGGTGTAAAGCAGGAAGAGTTGGAGAAGATGCAGCTCAAAGAGCGCGAGAAGCTGGAGGAACTTTCTGGATTGAGTGCTGAAGAAGCAAAGAACCGTTTGGTGGAGTCATTGAAGGACGAAGCCCGCACCGATGCTCAGGCTTACATCAACGAGATTATGGACGAGGCCAAGTTGAATGCTAACGCCCAGGCCAAGAAAATCGTCATTCAGACCATCCAGCGTGTAGCTACTGAGACCGCCGTGGAGAATTCCGTATCGGTGTTCCATATTGACAACGACGACGTCAAGGGCCGTGTCATCGGTCGTGAAGGTCGTAATATCCGTGCCCTGGAAGCAGCCTGTGGCGTTGAGATCGTGGTTGACGATACGCCTGAGGCCATTGTCATCAGCGGCTTTGACCCTGTACGCCGTGAGACCTGTCGTCTGGCACTGCACCAGTTGGTCAGCGACGGACGTATTCACCCTGCCCGTATTGAGGAAGTAGTAGCTAAGGTGAAGAAGCAGTTGGACAATGAAATCATCGAGACGGGTAAGCGTACTGCCATTGACCTCGGTATCCATGGCTTGCATCCCGAGCTTATCCGTATTATTGGTAAGATGAAGTATCGCTCCTCATACGGTCAGAATCTTTTGCAGCATGCCCGTGAGACTGCTAATCTCTGTGCTGTGATGGCTGCTGAGTTGGGCTTGAATCCTAAGAAGGCCAAGCGCGCCGGACTTCTGCATGATATTGGTAAGGTGCCTGATGAGGAGAGCGAGATGCCCCATGCACTCTATGGAGCTAAGCTGGCTGAGCAGTTCAAGGAGAAACCCGATATCTGCAACGCTATCGGTGCCCACCACGACGAGATGGAGATGCAGACTCTGTTGGCTCCCATTGTTCAGGTGTGCGATGCTATCAGTGGTGCCCGTCCTGGTGCCCGCCGTGAAATCGTTGAGGCCTATATTAAGCGTCTGAACGATCTTGAGGCCATTGCCATGAGTTATCCTGGTGTCACTAAGACCTATGCTATCCAGGCTGGTCGTGAACTGCGTGTCATCGTAGGTGCCGACAAGATGTCTGATGCCGAGACTGAGGCTTTGAGCGGTGAGATAGCCACGAAGATTCAGAACGAGATGACTTATCCTGGACAGGTGAAGATTACGGTCATCCGCGAGACTCGCAGTGTGGCTTATGCAAAATAAGTACCAGGGAGGTTCCGATAATTAATAAAGAAAGGAATGCTCCGTAGGTGTTGTAGTCTTTTATTGATATTCCTGATGCTGTTGCCGTCGGAGGCTTTCTCGCAGGAGGAAGAAAAAGAGGTGACGGTAATAGAGGCAACGGTAGTGGATGCCGAGACGGGTGAACCACTGCCGTTTGCCAGTATTAGTGTGGTGCCACCCCGCCATGCGTCGACCATTACTAATGCTGAGGGCGGTTTCCGCATCGCGGTGATGGAGGGCGACAAGTTGCGTTTCACGTATGCTGGCTACAAATCGCTGACGCTGAGCCCGAAGGTTATCGGCCACAAGGTGAAGCTGCAGCCCACGACGCTGATGGTGCGCGAGGTGAATGTGAAGGCGCTGCCGCTGAAGGAAATCAGAAAGGAAACCGTGCGCCAGAAGAAAAAGCACCGTCGCAAGACAGCTGACTACTACTACCGTCAGACGGCCTTCGTCGACTCTACCTGCTACGAATACTTGGAGGCCTTCCTGTCAGGTCGTTCGGCGGTGGCTCTCAACGACCTGAAACTGACGAGTGGTCGCTATGCCGGCATACAGCCCGACACGACTTCAGGTATGATTCTGCACTTTTACAAGAACTTCTTCACCTTCTCTCAGATAGAATTGGCTTCGGACAAGAGTCGGCTGCAGCCGTCAGAGGATATTATGCCGCTGTACGAGAAGGCCAGCAAGGTCTATAACATCGACTACGACCTGCTGAGCGACTCGACGAGTGCCATCTATGTTATCCGCTTTCAGCCAAAGGATTCTATCACGGGCTACACCATTCTTGACTGCACGCTCTATGTCGACTCGGTCAGCAATCATATTCTGCGCTGTGACGGCAGCGGACGCAATTTCCGCATCCTGCAGCAGTACCCTAAGGAACTGAAGCGCAAGGACGAGGTGTTGCCGATAGTCTTTAACTTCAGTATCAACATGACTGAGGAGAACGGTTTTACCGAGGTACAGTCGGTCTATGTCGATACCTACCACCATGTGGATAGTTCGCTGGTACGTACCAAGTCGACGCTCTTCAACGTAGGTCCTCATCAGGGGAAGAAAGGTAAGGACCTAAAGTTTGAGGACGATCTGCACAAGCGTATCGAGAAACAGGCGTACAATCGCGACTTCTGGCAGAAGAACGAGTTTGTTCGCCGTACTCGTGTTGAGGAGGCCGTTCTGGAGTTTTTCGACCGTAAGGACCTATTTGGCGTATTCTGACAAATACAGCAGATTTCCTTCTTCACCGATGCCCGCTGCACTGACGCAGATGCGGGTCTGCTTGCCGTTGTTGAACAAATGCAATTTCAGACGTCCGTCGTCGTCGGGTGTAGCGGCAGGATTCCAGTAGAGGGTGCGGCGGTAGTCGTAGGACTCAGCCGTCGGCGGACGTTTGCTATAGTCGGGTGTCAGGTAGAAATCATCGGGTTCGATGATGCCGGGCACTATGATGCGACGGTCGCGCCAGACGGGACGCTCGCTGTCATTGGGTAACAGCTCAAACTGCAGGGTGACATCGGCAGCTTCAGCTTGCATGGGGACTTCGCGGTCTTCGTTGCGCAACTCGAAGTCGGTGTAGCACTTGATGACATCCTGGCGGGCCAACAGCATACAACCTGCTAATTTGTAATCACTAAGGAAGGGTTGGGCGGGCTGTACGGTGAGCGCGTAGTTACGGAAGAAAACGTAAGGAGTCATGTATTCATCATTGACTCGGGCGCGCACGTTGAAGAAACGGTCGGCATTATAGGTACCGAACAAGGCTGTGGCCACAGCCACAGAGAAGTTCTCCATATCAAACTGTCCGGCACAGAGTCCACGGTCGGTACACAGGTCGTAGAGATCTTGGGCATCGTAGACGCATACTGGTTTGGTATAGTCTATCTTGCGGCGTCCGCGACGACGGCGCTTCTTGACGGTCACCCCGCTGAGCACACGGTCCATCTTCGAGATGGAGTCTACTGCCTTGACGTCGTCGAAAGATAGGGTCAGCGGTGACGCCTCGTCATCAGGCAAATGACACTGATAATAGGAATACTTCTTGGCGAAGACAGGGAAAAAGAGGTCGCGCTTGACGAAGTAGTCGGGTATGGCCGTCTCACTGAGGAATCCCTTGTTCATCTTCTTCTGTAGCTTCTTTTCGTCAATACCTGACTCATAGGCTCTGAGAAACAAGGCACCTGCATTCTTATAGTCGGGCAGGTCGAAGTGGAAGTGCCCGCCGTAGGTAGTCTCAGCCTTGGTCTTGAAAATCGTCGAACCGGGCAGTTGCTGGCCGTTGTCGTCGAGTTCGACCAATTCGCACTCCACCGTCACTTCGTTCTTCAGTGAACCGTGATGTTCGGCTACCTTCTTTTCTTCATTACGAGTGGAGTTTGACACTTCCTGCCGCCAAGCAGGCTCCTCGATGAAGATCGCCTCGCCGACAGTATTCAATTCCAATGTGCCGTCCAATGACGCCAATTTCTCCTGTTCATACTTCACGCCGGTGACGCGCTCTGTCAACTCCTTATAGGTTGGGTCGTTGGGGTCGGCATGCAGGGCTTTTGTCTCGCTGTAGCCAAAGACGCCTTGTTTCCAGTACTTTATCTCGTCGATTTCCCAGTCTGCGGGAATGGTGTTGTAGACATTGCCGTCGACGTTGAGGCATTGTTCCGGACTGTAGCGCAGAGGCTTGCCATCAGTCAGGTCGCCATAGTTATATCGCCGCCAGCCCTGCACCATCAGCAGCAGGTCCAGATGGTGACGATGCAACTGGTCGTCGGCCTCGAAATAGTAGTCGGGATGGGGAATAAAACCCTTCAGTTCGCTCGATAGCAGCAGTTCGGTCATGATGTTGCCCGTATCGTAGGTTGGATCGTCGGTAGCTGCATCGCGGATACTGACCGACACCTGGTCGGTGCCTTCAGGCATCTGTAGTTCCAGGTCGATGGCCTCGTAGGGCTGGTAGTCAGTCTTTGAGATGTTCAGGGTGATTTGTCCGTTGTCGTGTTCGTGGTTATTGACGAAGAACAGCCGGTCTGCCATCGGACGCCCGTCGTTATCGATGATAAGAAGGTCGCTGACGCCCGAGGGCAGCTCACTGGTATCGATGCTGACGGTAGCTTGTCCCGTGCCGTCAGGTCTGAACCGCTCGAACACCTTCAGCTGCCCTCGCGAGAGCACCACAGCCGCATAGTCCACATCAGTAGGTACACCGCGAAGGGCGACCGTAGCTTTGACGTTATCGTCATCTGTCTTGACACTGAGGGCACAACCGGTCTTCTCGGTCTTCGGCAGGTCTATGTTGTAGTCCTTGTCGGCATAATGGAAATGTGCCTCCAACTGTCCGTCCTCAGGCACGTCAATCGAAAAGACGCCGCGCCCCTCATGCTCGGTCTTGATGGTCTTGCCGCCCACTTTTCCTGAAATGTCGACTTGTTCGCCCAGTTCGTTGACGGCCTCGAAAGCTATGTTCGCTTTGGTTCCCGCTATGAGGTGTCCGCCCTCGGGGTAGAAATTGACCTTCAGGTTGGCCTTCAACTCTTTATCGAGTCGGGTCTTCGGGCGTTCCACGATGTATTTCATGGCGTATTCTCCCATCTTCTCAGGGGTCTCATAGACAGGCACTACCCGGCTATAGACCGTACCGTAGAGACGATAGAAGTCGTCGGCCATCTGTTTGTTGTAGAACAGTCGGCGCGAACGGTAGTTCGACGGGTGCTCCGTCACGCAGAAGTTCATCATCCAACGGGTGTAGGCCCTAATCTCATAGAAGCCAGAATAGAGCGAGTCGGTCAGGTAAAACGACCCCTCACCGTCGCCGTCCTCTGAGATACTGATGGTCTGACGCTCCACAAGCATCCCGTCTGGCGACACTAGTTCTACGTAGAGCAAGCGGCTCAGGTCGGTATACTGGTTATTGTCGGCTCGTACCACATAGGCCTTGAACCAGATTTCCTCGCCTCGGTAGTAACAGTTATTATCCAAGTGCAGGTAAACCTTTTCCTGAATAGGGGCATCGGCCAACATCTGCTGGATGCTGTCAAGCCCGTCATCTGCATAGGCCATTCCGCTTCCGACCAGCATGAAGAGGATAAGAATCAAAACTTTCATATCGTTGGAGTTTGTTATTTGTCTGCAAAGATAAACATATTTTGCCGAAATCCTTTGTGGTTTCACCATTATTTTGTATTTTTGCAAACCGAAAAGATGATTATAACTATCAATAATATAGAATAATGATAATGAAGAACATCAGTCTTGACATTACGAAAGCCGCCTGTTTCTTGGAAAAAGGCGCCGTGGAGGCTTTTGAGCCTCAGGTAAAGGCCGCCCAGGAGGCCTTGGAGAAAGGGACTTGTCCCGGTAACGATTTCCTCGGATGGCTGCACCTGCCTTCGAGCATCACGCCTGCCTTCCTCGACGAGGTACAGGCTGCTGCCAACACGCTGCGTGAGAAGTGCGAAGTGGTCGTCGTAGCCGGCATTGGCGGCAGCTACCTCGGCGCCCGCGCCGTCATCGAGGCCCTCGGCAACTCGTTTGTCTGGCTCATTCAGGACAAGAAGAATCCCACCATCCTCTTTGCCGGCAACAACATCGGCGAGGACTACCTCTCGGAGATGACTGAGTACCTGAAGGACAAAAAGTTCGGTGTCATCAACATCTCGAAGTCGGGTACGACGACGGAGACCGCCCTCACCTTCCGCCTGCTGAAGAAGCAGTGTGAGGCCCAGATGGGTAAGGAGGTGGCCAAGGACGTTATTGTGGCTGTTACCGATGCCAAGCGTGGTGCTGCCCGCACCTGTGCTGACAAGGAGGGCTACAAGTCGTTCATCATTCCTGACAATGTAGGTGGACGTTTCTCGGTGCTGACGCCTGTCGGTCTGCTGCCTATTGCCTGCGCCGGTTTCGACATCAAGGCGTTGGTACAGGGTGCTCAGGATATGGAGAAGGCCTGCGGTAAGGACGTACCTGCTGCTGAGAATCCTGCAGCACAGTATGCCGCCGTGCGTAATGCCCTCTACCAGAATGGCAAGAAGATTGAAATCATGGTGAACTACCAGCCGAAACTCCACTTCGTTTCTGAATGGTGGAAGCAGCTTTACGGCGAGTCTGAGGGTAAGGACAAGAAGGGTATCTTCCCCGCATCGGTCGATTTCACCACCGACCTGCACTCTATGGGTCAGTGGATTCAGGATGGCGAGCGCACTATCTTTGAGACGGTCATCTCGATTGAGAAGCCCAACCGCACCCTGCTGTTCCCCAGCGACGATGAGAACCTCGACGGTCTGAACTTCCTGGCTGGCAAGCGCGTCGACGAGGTGAACAAGATGGCTGAGCTGGGTACCCGTCTGGCCCATGTCGATGGTGGTGTACCCAACATCCGCATCTCGGTGCCCGAACTCAACGAATACTACATCGGACAACTCATCTACTTCTTCGAGATTGGTTGCGGCATCAGCGGCAACGTGCTCGGCGTGAACCCCTTCAACCAGCCCGGTGTCGAAGCTTACAAGAAGAATATGTTCGCTCTGCTCAACAAGCCTGGCTAC
>Ga0310696_10003307_pt1 | contig 20243 bp, 19 predicted proteins | sample AusTroGonzalo_MG_4_FD_203885 | JGI IMG/M metagenome (GOLD analysis project Ga0310696, IMG submission 203885) | Bovine rumen microbial communities from tropical cattle in Woodstock, Queensland, Australia - Gonzalo_02 (v2) (version 2) | ecosystem: Host-associated > Mammals > Digestive system >... | reverse complement strand
GCTGCCCCAGGCGTTGCTGCGCACGCTGCCGATGTACAAGAACCAGATGGTCGCGCTCGTCAAGTCCACGTCCATCATCGGATACGTGGCCATCACGGACATCACCAAGGCCGGCGACATCATCCGCTCCCGGACCTTCGACGCCTTCTTCCCGCTGCTGCTGACAGCGGCCATCTACCTGATTCTCTGCTGGCTGTTCGGCCTGGTCGTGGACCTGGTGGAGAAACGTCTGACCCCTAAACCCCGTACGCTATGAGGAAGACAGGGGTTTTACTGATGTTTGCCGCCGTCCTGACCGCCTGCTCCACGAAGCAGCTGGTTCCCGTGGCGATGCCCGCCGGCGTGGAAGACCTGGTCGGACATACGGTCGCGGTCGCCGGCGGCAGTTCCACCGACCTGCTCCTGTCCCAGTACGAGGGCATCGACCTGATGCGGATCGGCGTGGGAGACATGCCCATGGCGGTGAAGAGCGGACGGGCGGAATACGCCATGATCCAGGAGGTCCAGTACGACGCCAACCACATGGACCGGGAGGGCTTCAGGAAATGCTTCGGAGGCATCCTGAAGGGACTCAACGCGGTGGCGTTCAGGCAGGACGACACGGAGACCTGCGGCGAATTCAACAGCTTCCTTGCGGAAATGCACGCCAGCGGCGAATATGATAGCTGGCACGGGGGCTGGATCGACAACCTGGACTCCATGGCCGTGGCGACGTCCAGAATCCCGGTTCCGCGGGACGGGAAGAAAATCACCGTGGGCATCACGATCGTCTTTCCTTACATCTACCAGGCAGGCGAAACCCTGACCGGCATGGAGATCGACCTGTTCAACCGCTTCTGCCGCAGCAAAGGCTACACCCCCGATTACAGCATCATCCAGTTCCAGGCCCTGATTCCTTCCCTGAACGCAGGCAAGATCGACGCCGTGGTCACGCACCTCATGATCACGCCGGAGCGGGCGAAGCAGGTGCTGTTCTCGGACGCGTACATGGAAGCGGGCCAGTGCTGCTTCGGGATGGACCCCGGATGGGTGGAAGTCGAGGGCCCCGGATTCCGGGAGCGCGTCAAGGACAGCTTCCACAGGAACCTGATCGAAGAGGACCGCTGGAAACTGCTGGCGGGCGGCCTGCTCGTCACCCTGGAGATCTCCTTCTTCTCGCTGCTGCTCGCCATCGTCGTGGGAGCCCTGCTCTGCTTCCTGCGCATGCGCCGGAACGTCGTGGTGAGCGGCATCACCCGCCTGTTCGTCAACCTCATCCGCGGCATCCCGGTCCTGGTCATCCTGATGATCATGTTCTATGTCGTCTTTGCAAGTCTGCGCCTGTCCGGCGTGACGGCCACCGTGCTCAGCTTCGGCCTGTTCTTCGGCGCGATATTCAGCGAGGTGTTCCGTTCCGGCATGATGAGCGTGAGCAAGGGGCAGTGGGAAGCGGGGGCGGCCCTGGGCATGAACAAGGTGCAGGTGTTCCGCTTCGTTGCGCTTCCCCAGGCGCTCCGGCGCATCGTGCCCGTGTTCAAGGGCGAAGTGATCGCTATGATCAAGTGCACGGCCATCGTGGGCTACGTGGCGGTGCTCGACCTGACTTTCGCGGGGGAAATCATCCGCACACGCACGCTGGACCCCTTCTTCCCGCTCATTCTGGTGTCCCTCATCTATATCCTCCTTTCCCGGCTCAGCGGCGCCCTGATGGACGCGCTGGACAGGAAGCTCAACTCGACAAAGTAAGCTGCCATGATAAGTGTCAAGCATTTAAGCAAGGTTTACAAGAACGGAAACTCGGAAATCCCCGTCCTGCGCGATGTCAACTGCGAGATCGCCAAGGGAGAGGTCATCGGCATCATCGGCCATTCCGGCACCGGCAAGAGCACCTTCCTGCGCTGTCTGAACCGGCTGGAGATGCCTACCGGCGGGCAGATCGAGGTGGACGGGGTCAATATCCTCGACCGCAGGACCGACGTGAACCTGCTCCGCCGCAAGATGGGGATGGTGTTCCAGGACTTCAACCTGTTCGACCACCTGACCATCCTGGACAACATCACCCTCTGCCCGCGCATGCTGCTGGGCAAGAGCCGGGAAGAGGCGGAAGCCCGGGCGATGGAGCTGCTGCACCTCGTCGGCCTGTACGACCGCGCCGGCAGCCTCCCCTCCGAGCTTTCCGGCGGCCAGAAGCAGCGGGCTGCCATCGCGCGCTGCCTGGCCATGGACCCGGAAATCATTCTCTTCGACGAGCCCACCTCCTCGCTGGATCCCACGATGGTGAGCGAGGTGCTCGTGGTCATCCGCCGCCTGGCGCGGGAAGGGATGACGATGGCGATCGTCAGCCACGAGCTGGAGTTCGTGCGCAGCATCTGCACCCGCGTGTTCTTCATGGACGAAGGCGTCATCTACGAAGAGGGCACCCCGGAGCAGATTTTCGACCATCCGCAGCGGCCGGCGACCGCCGCCTTCATCAACCGGATCCGTTCCCTCGAATTCAGGTTCGCCGACAAGCATTTCGACCTGTACGGCATGACCGGCGAGATGGGCACTTTCTTCCACAAGTACGGACTGAGCAACGAGAATCTCGTGAAGACCCGGCACGTCATCGAGGAAATGCTTCTGGAGATCCTGCCCTTCCGCGGCCCGGTCAATCTTTTGCTCAGCTTCAGCGAGAAGGACTACACGCTCCATATGGACTTTGCGGAGGAAGGCTGTACGGACACCGTCCTGGACAAGCTGCCTCCGGCCTGTCTGCCGCTCGCACTCATCAAGAGCATGTGTTCTTCCCTGCAGGAGACCGCTCCGGGCAGGATTCACGTGGAGATGTAGCTGCCCACGGATTCAGTCATTGGGATCCACGTCCGGATAGGCGCCGGGCGGCATGTTGTCCAGGAGGGCGGCTTTGCGGGAGGCGAGGTTGCGGTCGCGGGGGAGGAAGTGGCGGTCGAGCACCGCGCCGTCGCCCTGGTGCCGTATCTCGACGAGCCGGGTGTAGGGCGGGAAGCCGAACTGGCGGCGCTCCTCGAGCAGGGCGTCGGCGCTGCGCGAGCCGTCGAAACGGGCGGGAACAGCCGTCTGCACGATGACGCGCGGGGCGAACTGGCAGAGCGTGCCCACGATCTGCGCGGCGCGCTCGTCCGCGCGGAAATCGTCGCGGGAGACCAGCGCGTCCGCCTGCAGGACGGCGATCAGGGCGGTGCCGTCGGCCCCTTCGCGCTTCAGCGCGTTCAGGGTCCGGACACGGACGTCCCGCTCCGGGAACAGCGCGGCGATCTCCTCCTGCAGCGGCTCGGGCTTCTCCCAGCCGCGCAGCAGCAGGACGGGGCCTTCCGTCTGCCGGACGGCGTCGATCAGCTTGCGCGAGAAGGTCCCGACGATGCCGTTCTTGCGCCGTTCGGCGGCCAGGTCGATGACTTCGGCGGGGGCGGAAGCGGCTTCGCCGGATAGGGTGTATTTCCCGAGACGGACGTTGAGGAGGGTTTCCAGCGAAGGGACGGCGCTGCCGAGCAGGACGCGTGCGCCGTGAATGCCCGCGAGGGCGATGGCGGCGTCCCGGCCATGGTAGCGCGGCGCCGGCTCCGTCTGTTTGTAGGCGGGGTCCTGCTCCTCGTCCACGACGACGAGCCCGAGCGCGTGGAAGGGCAGGAAGAGCGCGGAGCGAGTGCCCAGGATGAGCACGGGCGCGCCGCTGCGCAGCCGTTCGGCGGCGGCGCGGCGCTGGACGGGCGTCCTGCCGGAGTGGAAGACCAGCAGTTGCTGGCCGAACTCCGGCGCAAGCAGCGCCTCCAGGCGGTCGCAGAAGGCGATTTCGGGCGTCAGGACCAGGGCCTGGCGGCCGGCGGAAAGCGTTTCCCGCAGCGCGGGGAGGTAGGTGTCGCGCCGTTCGGGCGCCGTCAGCACCACAGGCTTTCCTCCGTCATTCGCCGGCGGTTCCTGAGCCTGTCGAAGGACGACCGGCGAATTATCATACCCCTTGATCTCCGCGAGCAGCGCGTCGCGTTCGGCCGCGAGGCGCGCGCTGACGCGCTCCCCGTGCCGTCCGGCAAGCTGCTGCTCCTTTCTCGCGAGCCGCTCGCGCAGGCGCGCAAGGATGTCGGCGGCCGTCTGCTCGCTGCGCAGCTTGAGCATCGGGTAGGCCGCCTTGTAGACTTCTCCGAGGGTGCAGAGGTAGTATTCGGACAGGAACTCCCAGAAACGGAGCTCCTCCGCCGTGACGGCGGGCAGTTCGTCCTGCACCGCCACGATGTCCTGGATCCGCTCCGCGGGCAGGTCGGGCCGCTCCAGGAGCTTCCAGACCACGCCGTCGTAGCGCCGCCGCCCGAGTTCGACGCAGACGCGCCGACCCGGCTCCAGCGGTACGGGAGCGCCATAGGTGGGAATCCACCGGAGCTTGACCGGCAGGAGAACCTGAATGTATGTCCGGGCTGCCGTCATCTCCGAAAGAAAACTAGTCGGTGTCGCCTGCGGGCTCGTTGGCCGTGCGCGCGAACTCCATCAGGGCCAGGGGAATGTGGCAGTATCCTTCCGGATGCTTGTCCAGGTAGTCCTGGTGCTCGTTTTCCGCCCGGTAGAAATTCTTGAGCGGCTTGACCTCCACGGCCAGCGGCGCCTTGATTTCGCCCGACACGCGGTCGTAGATCCGCTGGATGGCGGGCAGGTCGGCCGGGTCGTCGTAGTAGATGCCAGTACGGTAGCGCGTGCCCTCGTCCTCGCCCTGCTTGTTGACGCTGGTCGGGTCGATGGCCTTGAAGTAGATCTGGATCAGGCGGTCCAGGCCAAGCACGTCCGGGTCATAGACCACGTGGACGGTCTCGGCATAGCCGGTCCTGTCGGTGTAGACTTCCCGGTAGGTGGGATGGGCGATATTTCCGTTGGCATAGCCGGTCTCGGTCTTGACGACGCCGCGGATGTGCTTCAGATAGTGTTCGGCGCCCCAGAAGCAGCCGGCTGCCAGATAAATGTCTTTTGTCATTCGTCAATTAAGTCAATCAGGAGTACAAAAATAGGAAAAATGATATAACTTTGTAAGACCACGCGAGAAAAGTTATAAACTAAAATAAACCTATCCCATGAAACGTTTTTTAATCTTGGCAATTATGGTGCTGCTCGCCGTTTCCTGTGGCCAGAAGGCGACTTCCAAGGCCCTCGTGCTGTATTATTCCCAGACCGGAACCACGAAGATGGTCGCCGAGGCGCTGCAGCAGGCGCTGGGCGCCGACATCGAGGAAATCATCGTGGAGGATCCGTACGATCCCGATTTCAACGCGACCATCACGCGCGGCCAGAAGGAGATGGCGGAGGACAACTTCCCGGCACTCCAGGCAATCAGCTCGAACATCCAGGATTATGACGTGATCTTCCTGGGCTACCCGGTCTGGTTCGGCACCTACGCCAACCCGATCGAGACGCTCCTGCGGACCGCGGACTTCAGCGGCAAGAAGATCGTCCCGTTCTGCACCTTCGGCAGCGGCGGCCTGGACACCAGTTCGAAGGCGATCAGCGAGAAGCTCCCCGACGCGGAGGTCCTGCCGGGCTACGGCGTGCGCGCCGCGCGCATCGAGGCCGCTCCCGCGGAGATTGACCGCTTCCTGAAGGAGAACGGTTTCCTGTCCGGCAAATATGAGAAGCGGGCGGAATTCCCCGCTCCGCACGCGGTCTCCGAGGAGGAGTCTGCCATCTTCGACGCGGCGGTCGGCACCTATCCGATGATCCGCGCCAAGGCGTCCGAGGTGGCCGAGCGCGCCGTGTCCGGCGGCAAGGAGTACGTCTTCTCCGCGCAGGAGCGCGGCGGAACCATCAAGGTTTACGTCCTCGCCGAGGACGGCAAGGATCCCGTTTTCACGCAGGTGCTGCGATAGGAACGTGTGTTGGACGACTAAAACCTGCTGACCCGAAATGAACCTACACAGGAACTATCCGGTTTACAAGACAACTTTCATCGATGACATGCGCTCCCTCGTGGAAGAGGCTGCGGTGAATTTCCCCGACAAGACGGCGCTGTCATACAAAGTACATCCTTCCGACACCGAAGTGGTCCGGGTCAGTTTCCCGGAGTGGCGCGACGATGTCCGTAACCTCGGCACGGCCCTGATCGCCAAGGGGCTGCGGGAGAAGAACATCGCGTTGATCGGCGAGAACTCCTACGGCTGGTGCTGCTCGTTCTTCGCCATCATGGCCATCGGTTCGGTGGTCGTGCCCATCGACAAGGACCTGGCCCCCGAGGACATCGCGGGCATCATCGACGCGACGGGATGCGTCGCGGCGATCGTCGGCAAGACCGCCCGGGCCAAGTGCGACGCGCTGCTCTCCGGCGGGGCGTGCCCTTCGGTCAAGACGCTCGCGCTGGTCGAGCCGGATCCGGATGCCGTTTTTCCGGGCCGGGAAATCTTCTCGCTGATGCAGCTTGAGGAGGAAGGCGGCGCGCTGTACGCGGCCGGGAACAACGCCTACTACGACTATGAGATCGACCCCCGCCGCCTGGCGTCCATCGTCTACACCTCGGGCACCACGGGCAAGGGCAAGGGCGTCATGCTCTCGCAGACGAACATCGGCCAGGACATGACGCTGGGCATGTACAATTTTGCGCTCACGCCCAGGACGCTGCACGTTCTCCCGCCCCACCATACCTTTGGCTCCACGGTCAATTATGTGGGCCACCTCTCCCAGGGTGTCGAGGTCTATATCTCCAGCGGCCTGAAGCACGTCAGCGACGAGATCCGTGAGCAGCAGCCCACCCACCTCATCCTCGTGCCGGCCTTCCTGGAGGTGATGCACAAGAAAATCTGGGACGGGGCGCGCAAGAGCGGCAAGACGGGTCTGCTGAAGACGATGATGGCCGTGAGCAACGGTCTGCGCAAGGTAGGCATCGATGTGCGCCGCAAGCTCTTCAAGAGCGTGCTGGAGCCGTTCGGCGGCAAGCTGGAAATGGTCATCTGCGGCGGTGCCAAGCTGGACGAGGAGATCATCCGCACTTTCGACGCCATCGGCATCACTATCATGAACGGATACGGCATCACCGAGTGCGCACCGCTGATTTCCTGCAACCGCAACCTCTACCAGAAGGCGGGCAGCGTGGGCCTTCCCATCTTCGACCTCCGCGTCAGGATCGACGATCCCGACGCCAACGGGGAAGGAGAGATCTGCGTCAAGGGTCCCAACGTGATGCTGGGCTATTTCAATAACCCCGAGGCGACGGCGGAAGTCTTCGACAAGGACGGCTTCTTCCATACCGGCGACTACGGCCGTCTGGACGAAGAGGGCTGGATCTACATCACCGGCCGCAAGAAGAACCTGATCATCCTGTCCAACGGCAAGAACGTTTATCCGGAGGAGCTGGAGGCGGATATCCAGAAGATCGCGGGCGTGGCGGAAGTGGTGGTCTACGCCGGCGAGAGCCGCCTGAACAAGGACAAGGAGACCATCGTGGCCGAGATCTTCCCGGACGCCGACGCCATGCAGGCCATGGGCGTCCAGGACGCGCAGGCCTACTTCGAGGAACAGATCAAGAAACTCAACGCCAAGCTCCCGCCCTACAAGCTCATCAAGCGGGTGAAGCTCCGCGACGTCGAGTTCCAGAAGAACACCTCCCGCAAGATCATCCGCTTCACCATCGACAAGTCGGTGGACTGATCGTCTACATTTCCACGAGAATCTTTCCCGCTTCGGTTTCGCGCAGGGACGAGCACATGCCCCGCACAAGCTTGAGCGGGATATTATCATTCGGGATTTGCTCCAGGACGGACTCCGCGCAGCCCTCCTGCACGAACTGCAGGCGCAGGGTGAAGTCTTTCTCGCTGTAGTCGAGCGTGAGCGTGACGGGGCCGCAGAAGGGGAGGATCTCGAAGAGCATCTCTTCCATGACATGCTGGACCTTGGTCAGCATCTCGTTGCCCAGGCCGTATTTGTTGCAGAAGACGCCCACCTGCCCGAACATGCCGTAGAGGTCGAAGTGCTTGTCGGCGAGCTTGAACTCGAGGGTGCGGATCCGGTTGATGAAGGCGACGGTGGCCGGGCGCTGCGGGTGCTCGAAAATCTGCTCCGGGGTGCCTTCTTCGTAGATCACGCCTTCGTTCATGAAGAAGATGCGGGTGCTGACGCTGCGCACGAACTGCATTTCGTGACTGACGATGGCCATGGTCATGCCCTCGCGCGCCAGGCGGCGGATGACCACCAGCACTTCGCTGACCATCGTGGGGTCCAGGGCCGAGGTAGGCTCGTCGAAGAGAATGATTTCCGGATCCATGGCCAGACAGCGCGCGATGGCGGCCCGCTGTTTCTGTCCGCCGGACAGTTCGGCGGGCAGGCTCTCGGCCTTGTCGTACAGGCCGACCAGCTGAAGCAGTTCCATCGCCCGGGCCTCGGCTTCCTCACGGCTCTTGCCCAGGAGGGTGCGCGGGCAAAGGGTGATGTTGTCCAGGATGGTCAGGTGATGGAAGAGGTTGAAGTTCTGGAACACCATGCCCATCTTGCGGCGGAGCAGGTTCACGTCGGCCTTGCGGTCCAGGATGTCGACCCCGTCGATCTCGATCCGTCCGCCGCTGGGCTCTTCCAGCCGGTTGAGGCAGCGCAGGAAGGTGCTCTTGCCGGTACCGGACGGGCCAATGATGCCGATGACCTCTCCTTTGCCGATCTCGCAGTTGACGTCGCGCAGGACGGTGAGCTCCTTGTCACCGTTCCTGTAAACCTTGCTTAAATGCTTGACGCTTATCATGGCAGCTTACTTTGTCGCGTTAAGTTTCCTGTCCAGCGTGTCCAGCAGGCCGCCGCTGAGGCGGGACAGGATGATGTAAATGATGGAAACGAGGATGAGCGGGAAGAACGCATCCAGCGTGCGGGTGCGGATGATGTCGCCCGCGCTGGTCAGGTCCAGAACCGCCACGTATCCCACGATGGAGGTGTTCTTGATCAGGGACACCACGTCTCCCTTGAACACGGGCACGATGCGCTTGAGCGCCTGCGGGAAGGCGATGAGGCGGAACACCTGCATCTTGCTCAGGCCCATGGCCGCGCCCGCTTCCCACTGGCCCCGGTCCACGCTGAGCATGCCGGTCCGGAACACTTCGGAAAAGCACGCCCCGTAGAACAAACCGAAACTGAATACGGCCACCGTCACCCCCGACAAGTGTACTTTGGCGAAGATGACGTAGAACATGATCATGAGGATGACCAGGACGGGAATGCCGCGGACCACGTCCACGAAGATGCGGGTCACCCCGCTCGCCGCCGCTTTGGGCCGCATGCGCAGGTAGCACAGCAGGACGCCGAGGACGATGGCGAGCAGCAGCGAGAGCAGGGAAAGCTCCAGGGTGACGGCGAGGCCGCCGCTCAGCAGCTTCCAGCGGTCCTCTTCGACCAGATTCTGCCGGGTGCTCTCCCGGGTGCGCGTCCAGATGCCCGCCCGGGCGGATTTTTCCCATTCGGGATTCAGGCCGAAGCAGCACTGGCTCCCTTCCATGTACTCGTCCGAGAAGAGTACCTGTCTGGCCCGTTCCGGCGTCACCATGATATGCGAAAGGATGACGTCGATCTTGTTGGCATTCAGGGACGGGATGAGGGCGGGGAACTGCACGATGCTGTATTCGGGACAATAGCCCTTGCTGCGGCAGAAGCGGTTGAACAGGTCTATTTCCATCCCCGAGAGGGAGTCGTTGCGGATAAAAATGTAAGGGAACACGAGGGTGATGCCGACGGTGATCTTCCGCCCCTCTGTGGGGGCCGGAAGCTTTTCCGTCTCAACGACCATCGAGTCCAGCTGGTGGATCCAGTTGCCGTACCAGCGGTCGTATTCCCCGCTGGCGCGCATTTCCCGCAGGAAGCTGTTGAATTCGTCGCATATTCCGACGTCATCTTTACGGAACGCCACGGCGGAGAGGCCTTTCAGGATGCCGTTGAAGCATTTCCTGAATCCCTGCGCATCCAGCTGGTTGGCGTCGTACTGGATCTCCTGCATCATCGCGAACTCCGCACGACCGCTCTTCACCGCCACCGGCATATCGCCGATGTTGATCCGCATCAGGTCGATGCCTTCGTACTGGGACAGGAGCAGGTCCGTGGAGCTGCCGCCCGCCACGGCCACGGTGTGCCCCGCCAGCTCTTCCAGGCAGGTGGGCATCGCATCCGGGACCGCCTGCCTGCCGGTACAGGCCGACAGGAGCAGCGATAGCAGCAGGATGATCCGGTATCCGCTCATCTCGTGCTGGATTTGGGGGTGAGACGTTTCTCCAGGGCGTTCACGGCCAGGCCGAAGAGCCAGGAGAGCAGCAGGTAGACAATCGCTGTCAGCAGCAGCGGGAAGAAGGCGTCGAAGGTTCGGGAACGGATGACGTCGCTGGCCTTGGTGAGGTCCATGACGGACACGTAGCCGACGATGGAAGTGGCCTTGATGAGGGCCGTCATCTGGTTCTTGTAGACCGGCAGGATGCGGAGCAGCATCTGGGGCAGAACGATTTTGCGGAGCACCAGGCCCTTGCCCATGCCCAGCGCGGCGCCGGCTTCCCATTGCCCCTGGTCCACGCCCTCGATGCCGGAGCGGAAGATTTCGCTGATGTAAGCCCCGAAATAGAGGGAGAAACACAGCACCGCAATGTGGACCTTGCCCAGTCCGGACGAGGCGAACACGAGGTAGAACATCACCAGGAGCAGAAGCAGCAGCGGGAGACTGCGCATCAGTTCGATATAGATCCGGGCGGTATGGGAGACCACCTTGCTGCGGCTCATCCGGAGGCTGCAGACGAGTGCGCCGATGAGCGTGGCGAGCAGCAGGGAAAGCAGCGAAATCTCCAGGGTCACGCCAAGTCCTTCCACCATCATCTTCCACCGGTCTTCGGTCAACAGGTTGGAAACGATGCTTTCGCGGATGCTCAGGAGCTGCCCGTATATGGCGACGGCTGCGGTCATATTCTATCCAAAAATACGAAAAATAGTTATATTTGCCATAATGAAGTATCCTCAGGTAACATTGAGCGAATGGACCCAGGTGGGCGAAGGCTATAACGGGCAGGCATTCGTGTCCGACGCACGCCCCGGTGTCATGCTCAAGCTGATCCGCAGGGAGATGGGCGCCGCCGGCAAGGTGGAGCAGGAGTTCTACGCGGCGAAGACGGCCTTTGACCTGGGACTTCCCACCCCGCAGATGTACGAGATCGTTCGGGACGGCGCGGATCACGGATACCTCTGCCAGGCCATCGCGGGCAAGAAGTCCATCGCACGCCTCTGCGCGGACCAGCCGGAACACATTCCCGGATTTGCCGCAATGATGGCCGAATACGGCCACATGCTGCACAGTACATCCGTCGAAGTCAGTCCTTATGTCCCTTCCATGAAAAAACTTCTGCTGCAGGCGCTGGCCGGATCGCCGCTGGTCACGGATGCCCAGCGGGAACAGCTGAAAGCCGTGGTCCTGGACATGCCGGATGCGCATAGTTGTCTGCACGGGGATTTCCAGCCGGGCAATCTGATCCTGGCAGAGGGGAAACCTTACTGGATCGACCTGGGCTGGCTGGCGCAAGGCTGGTTCATGATGGATCTGGCGCATTTGTACAAGATGATGGTGGAGGACAGCGTGATTCCCCAGGTGCAGGACCTTACGCACATGAGCCGGGAGCAGATGATTGAGTTCTGGAACGCATTTGCCCGTGCCTACACGGGCTCCGACGATGTGGAGACGCTCAACCGCACGCTGCTTCCCTACGCTGTACTGGACATTATCCGCACGTTCCATCTCCACACCAGTGACGATCCTGCCATGCTGATATTCCTCAAGACCTGGATCGAAGGTGCCTTTTCACGAGCACAATTATTAACCCGAGTATAGCATGGACAGTTACGAGAAAATCAATCTGGATGATTACATTCGGAGCGGAGAAGGCGGAACCGCCGTCTCTTATACCCACAAGGACGGGAAAACCATGGCCAAGCTTTACAATCCCGGCTTCAGGAGATTTCCCTGACCTTCGCCAGCCTGGCCAAGAAGCTCCATACGACGCCGGCCGATACGTCGCGCCTGCGCTCATACAAAGAGACTGTCACTCGCTTCTATCACGAGAAGAATCTCGTGCCGGAGGCATTCAAACAGCGCTCGCTGGCCTTCCTGGAGCAGGTGGAGGACACGCCCACCTGTCTGCATGGCGATCTGCAGATCGGCAATATCATCACGGACGGATACCGTACGCTGTGGATCGACGTGGGCGAGTTCAGCTACGGCGCCCCGGAGTGGGACCTGAGTATCATGTGGGTGATGGGCCAGCGGATGAGTGAGGAGCGCGCCGATATGCTCTTCCACCTCAAGCCGGAGCAGTTGGGCCAGCACTGGAACGTTTTCCTTCCGGCCTATCTGGGTACGACCGATCCTCAGGAACTGGGAGCCTACGTCAAGCAAATCATCCCGTACTACGCCGTCAAAGTGCCCTACGTGTATGATATGGCTTACCACACGGCCCTTCCGGAGAGCAGTTTCCAGGTTATTGAGAAGATGCTCGGCTCAATATAAGCTTTTAGAGCGGTTTTTCCTGTCCTGACCGCCCGATCAGCGGATGAAATTCATCGGGGAAGCGGGTTCGCCGTCACGGCCTCGGGAGACCGTGAGCAATACTACCGCTGAAAAAGGGTTGATTAGAGGATGATTTCGATCTGTGCGGTCTCGCCAGCCTTGAACGTGTACAGGACAGTGCAATTTATTTTTTCATGGCTGGTATATTAGTCGTGTAAAAATACTAAATAATAATCCTCCTCAAATCAGGGGTTTCCCAAGAATGATACGACACAAAAGTTCCGGCAAAAAGAAAGAGCCTCCAGCTTTTACTTTAGCTGAAGGCTCGATTTTCTGTGGAGCATAGGAGAATCGAACTCCTGACCTTTTGAATGCCATTCAAACGCTCTACCAACTGAGCTAATACCCCGTTTGTGGATTGCAAAGGTACTACTTTTTTTTGAACCTGCAAGCGATTCGAAAGAAAATGAGGCTATCTTTGCGCCATGAAATACAAACTGGTCATTTTCGATCTGGACGGGACGCTGGTCGATACGATTGCGGACCTGGGAGCGGCGACGAACGCAGCGCTCGCCGCGAAGGGCCTGCCGCAGCATGAGCCGGAGGCGTTCCGGAACATGGTGGGGCATGGCGTGCGCAACCTGGTGAAGCAGGCGATGCCGGAGCCGATGCGGGAGGATGACAGTGCGGTGGATGCGCTCCTGAAGATCTTCCTGGCCTATTATATCGATCATCTGGACGACCGTTCCCGGCCCTATCCGGGCATGCCGGAGCTGCTGGCGGACCTGCAGGTGGCAGGCGTTAAACTGGGCGTCGCCTCCAATAAATTCCAGGCCGGGGCGGAGAAGCTGATCGGCCGCATGTTCCCGGACATCACCTTCATCGCCGTGCTCGGCGGGCGTCCGGGTGCGCCGCTCAAGCCGGATCCGGCCATTGTGGACGAGATCCGCGAGCGGGCGGGCGTTTCCCGCGAGGAGACGCTGATGGTAGGCGATTCCGGCACGGACATCGCCACGGCGGAGGCGGCCGGCGTGGACTGCGTCGCCGTCAGCTGGGGCTTCCGTTCGCGCGAAGCGCTCTCCGCCGCCCCGCGCATCGTGGACGCCGCCGCGCAGCTGCGGACGCTGCTCTTCCCCAACAATGAGGATTGACAAAAGGGAGAAAACGATGTATCTTTGCGGCATGAAACGTATGATTATACTTCTGGGCTGCGCCCTCGTATGCCTGAGCGTCGCAGCAGCATGCAAAACGCCTAAACCCAAATCCTTCGTCATCGATACCAAAGAACTGGGCAAGGAGGTGATCGGCTATGCCGGCACCACGCCCGTGGAGATCACCGTCACTGACGGCCGCATCGAGAAGATCGAGGCGCTGCCGAACGCCGAGAGCCCCGGCTTCTTCCAGCGGGTCAAGGAAAGTTCCATCTTCACGGCTCTGAACGGCAAGACCATCGAAGAAGCCTCCAAAGTGCAGTTGGACGCCGTGAGCGGTGCCACTTACTCTTCGAAGGCTGTCATCGAGAATATCCGTCTGGGGCTGAAGGAAGCCGCCAAGATGGCGAAGTAGGGTCCTTCGACAGGCTCAGGAACCCTTATTTCCGGGTAAACAGGAATACCGTCAGGGGCAGCGCGATGATGGCCATCGTGGCGCTGACCGGCAGGTAGATTCCGAAATTCACGTATTCCACCACCACATAGGTGATGAGCAGCAGCCCGACTCCCATCGCGCTGGAGAGCAGGTAGTGCTTGCGGATGTCCGTGCTCTTGCACATGATGCGGCTGAGGTTCGGCACGCCCAGGGAGATGAATCCGATGGTGCCGCAGATGCTCACGGCCGAGGTCACGAGGAACATGATCATCGTCAGCGCGACCGCCTTGCGCCAGGCGGGCAGTTCGATCTCCCCGTTGAAGTGCCGCGTCAGGTCGCGGTGCGAGCCGATGGCGGCCGCCAGGCCGAGTCCGAACAGCGCGATCGAGAAGATGATGTCGCCCGTGGTCACGCCTTCCAGGTGGAAATTGGCTGCGCCCCAGAGGTAGTACTGCTTGAGCAGGTCGCCCGTGGGAGCGTTCGTGACCACGATCGTCCCCAGCGATCCGATGAAGGTGCCGAAGATGATGCCGAAGGTGATCAGGTTCTGCGTCGAGACCCGCAGGGTCACGAAGAAGCAGATGATGGTGCAGATCAGCGTGCAGACGAAGGATCCGACGGTGAGCGAGCACCAGCCCGACATCGTGGCCGCCGCGGCGCCCAGACAGGCGGCGCTGCCCAGCCCGAGGGAATAGACGTCCCCGAGCTGGTTGCGCCACAGGTATTGCATCTGGATGCCTCCGACGGGCAGCGCGATGCCCGACAGGAGGACGTACAACAGACTCAGCAGCATGTTATTTAGAATTTAAACGTGAATCCGCCGAGGATGGAGCGGCCCGGCATCGGGTAGTCGCGTACGAGCTCGTAGCGGCAGTCCAGCAGGTCGCGGACGGAGATGTTCAGGCCGAGCACGCCGACCTTGCCGAGCGTGAAATCCTTGCGCAGCGTGAGGTCGAGCGTGTTCCAGTCCGGAATCTCGCCGTTGCTGTCGAAGCGGCCGCCGCGCCAGTTCCAGACGGCGTCGAGACGCCAGCCTGCCAGGGCGATGTCGCCCGCGAGCACGACCGTGTTCTTGGCGATGTACGGGAGCTGCTGGTCGAAGGTGTAGCTGTCCGGGGTCTTGTCGAGCGCGGACTGGCGGGAGTAGCGGGCGGACAGGCCGCCGGCGAGCTTGCCGTTGTCATAGCGCAGGTTGAGGGCGGCGTCGAGGCCCTTGGCCTCCGCCTTGCCGACATTGTAGGGCAGCCAGATCCAGGAATCCGGCTCCACCGGGGCGGAAACGATCTTGTCCTTGAGCGTGTTGTAGTAGCCGTCCAGTTTCAGGCCCAGCGACCAGGCGTCGCCGAGGGCGGTGTGCCAGTCGATGCCGAGGTCGAAGAGCCAGGCGTCCTCCGGCTTCAGGTCCGGGTTGCCGTAGCCCGGATAGTACAGCTCATTGAAGGTCGGCGCGCGGAAGGCGCGGCGGCCGAAGGCCACGAAGTCGAAGCCCTCGAAGAGGGTGAAGCGGAGGTCGATGGAAGGGGAGAGGCTGTTCAGCGCCGCCTTGCCCTTGTCGAAGGTGCCGCGGTACTCCAGGGCCAGGTCGGCCTGGAAGCGGTTGAGGCGGATGGCGGTGGCGACAGCCGCGATGGCGGCCGTGCGGGAAGCATCATACAGGCCGGGGGACTTCAGCGCGCCGTGCTCCAGGTCGGCGGCCAGCGAAACGCCCCACCAGTCCGTCAGGCGGAAGGTGTGGGAGCTGTTGAGCTGGAGGTCGGTGAAAGCATAGACGCTGTCGCCCCAGACGCTCTTGTAGAAGATCTCGTCCCAGGCGCCCTTGGCGCTGAGGTTGAGGGTGTACAGGTCGGAGAACGCCTTGCGCAGGGAGCCCTGCAGGACGAGGTTCTTGTCCTGCTGACGGTCCTCGGAAGGCCAGCTGATCGATCCGGGCGTACCGCGGTCGGAGGCGTTGATGTAGGACTTGATCTGCCATTCACCGCCCTGGAGGGCGCCGAAGAGGTCGAAGCCCGCGCGGAGCTGCTTGATATCGTTGCCCGTACGGCGGATGCCTGTGCTGGCGCTGCCGTCGGCCGTGCGGGGAATGAACTCGTCGGCGATCGGGAAATCGCCCTTGGAAATGATGCCGGAGGCGTAGGCGCTGAGGGCCACGCGCTCGGAGGCTTTCACGTCGAAACGGACGGAAGGCATCCAGGTGCCGAAGGAACCGGCCTGCAGGCCGACCTGTCCGGCAAAGGGGCTGTCGCCGAAGACCGGCTTCGCCGTGCGGAAGGATACGCTGTTCTGCGCGTAGTCCACCACCGCGGTGCCGAGGACCTCCATCGGCAGCATGCCGAGGTCGTTCTGGCCGCTCTGGAAATTGCTGACGCGTACGCCGTCGAGATAGATGTCGGTGTGGGCGGTGCCGAGGCCGCGAAGGCTGACGCCCTTCAGGCCGGCGAGTCCGCCGTAATCACTGATGCCGAGTCCGGGAATGCGAAGAAGCGCCTGGGTGGCCGTCCCGTCGGCACGAAGCGCAAGGGTGTCCGTTCTGGACACGACGACACCTTTGTCGGCCACGATGGTAACGGCCTGGAGGGTGTCCGGCGTTTCTGCCACCAGCAGACCCGCCGCAATCAAAAGGGAAGTTAAAAACATAATGTTGCGTCGCTAGGGCGGCCTGACCCCGGGCCTCCGGTATCAACTTTGTCTGTGGCAGGTATTCGGACTCTTCCAAGAATTACCGTTGCGGGCACAGCTCCGGGTTCGCACCGGATTCCCCTTTACGGTTGCAAAGCAACACACCACAAACTTCGGGGCAAAGATAGCGCTTCCGCGCCATCTTTGCAAACGTTACCCCTCAGTCTGCTTCGCAGCCAGCTCCCTCGGGGAGCGACACCCCCACCGCCCCCTGGCAGGGGGCCCTGTCGGCCGAAGGCCTCCCGCTTCCGCGCCATCTTTGCAAATACCCTCTTTACAGCTCGCACCTAAATACATCACCGGAGGGGCTGGAAGGCCGATTTAGAAAAATCTGCAAATTTTCAACAAAAATATATTGTTTTTCAATAAATATTTATATCTTTGCAGAAACAAAACACAAAACTAGCCTTATGATTGAATGGTGGAACTCCCTTGAACCTGCGATGAAAGCCCTCTGGGCGGTTACCCTCTCGGCTTCGCTCGTTTTTGTCATCCAGACCGTGATGACCTTCCTCGGCGCAGCCGGGGACAGTGATTTCGACATCAACACCGATGCCGACGCCAGCGCGCCGGGCGATCTCGCGGACGGATCGGTGGATGTGGGCGGAGGCCCTGACGCTGCCGAGACGAGTCACCTCGGCTCTGGGATGAACCTCCTGACTTTCCGCAATTTCATCAACTTCCTGATCGGCTTCGGATGGACGGCCATCCTGCTGGAGAAGAGCATTCCGGCCACGGGCCTGCGTATGCTGATCGCCATCGTGGTGGGCCTGATCCTGGTGGTTCTCGTGATGCTGCTCTTCAAGTGGCTCACCGACATGCAGCAGTCGGGCAACATCAATGTCTATAAATCCGCCGTGGGCTGCGAAGGGACGGTCTATCTGACCATCCCTGGCGAACGCGCCGGAGAAGGCAAGATCCAGATCACCATCAGCAACGCGGTGCGCGAGTACGCCGCGGTGACCGACGGCCCGACCCTCAAGACCGGCGTCCGCATCCGCGTCGTGGAGGTGGTAAGCGCCAACACCCTGCTCGTCGAAGAAATCAATTCCGTCATCATTTAAATCCTTAAGAATATGGAACTCTACCTCATTCTCATCATCGTGGGCGTGCTCTTCGTGACCTTCACGGCCATCCTCGCCCGCTACAAACGCTGCCCTTCGGACAAAGTGCTCGTCATCTACGGTAAGACCGGCCGCGACGCCTCCGCCAAGTGCATCCACGGCGGTGCAGCCTTCATCTGGCCTGTCTTCCAGAGCTACCAGTTCCTGGACCTCACCCCGATTTCCATCGAGTGCAACCTGACCAACGCCCTGTCCAAGCAGAACATCCGCGTGGACGTGCCCTGCCGCTTCACCGTGGGTATCTCCACCGAGCCGGAGAGCATGACCAACGCCGCCGAGCGTCTGCTCGGTCTGGAAATCGACGACATCCGCAACATCGCCACCGATATCCTCTTCGGCCAGCTGCGTCTGGTCATCGCGACGATGGATATCGAGGAGATCAACGCCGACCGCGACAAGTTCCTCGCCAACGTGTCCACCAACGTGGAGGCCGAGCTCCGCAAGATCGGTCTGAAGCTCATCAACGTGAACGTCACCGATATCCGCGACGAGTCCGGCTACATCGAGGCCCTCGGTAAGGAAGCCGCCGCCAAGGCCATCAACGACGCCAAGAAGAGCGTGGCCGAGCAGAACCGTTACGGTGAGACCGGCAAGGCCGTGGCCGACAAGGATACCCGTATCAACGTGGCCGCCGCCGACGCCGACGCCGTGAAGGGTGAGAACAGCGCCAAGATCGAAATCGCCAACTCCGACGCCCTGCGTCGCCAGAAGACGGCCGAGGCCGACCGCCTGGCCGTGGCAGCCGAGAAGGTGCAGGCCGCGAAGGCCCTCGAGGAGGCGTACCAGAGCGAGCGCGACGCGGAAATCGCCCGCGCCGAGCGCGAGAAGGCCACCCAGCAGGCCAACATCGTGGTCGCCGCCGAGATCGACAAGCAGAAGAAGATCATCGAGGCCGAGGCAGAAGCCGAGCAGCTGCGCCGCAAGGCGAAGGGTGAGGCCGACGCCATCTACGCCAAGATGGACGCCCAGGCCCGCGGTACCCTCGAAATTCTCTCGAAGCAGGCTGAAGGTTTCGGTCAGCTCGTGTCCGCCGCGGGTGGCGACGCCCAGCAGGCCATCACGATGCTCATCACCGACAAGCTGCCCGAGCTCGTCAAGACGCAGGTCGAGGCCGTCAAGGGTATCAACATTGACAAGGTCACCGTCTGGGACGGCGGCAAGGGCGAGAACGGCAAGACCGCCACGGCCAACTTCGTGTCCGGCCTGATGGGGTCCGTCCCGCCGCTCGAGGAGCTGTTCAAGATGGCCGGCATGAGCCTTCCGGGTTACCTGAAAGGCGAAGCCAAAGAGGCCCCCGCGCCCGCGGAGGAAGTGAAACCAGCGGAGTAACGGTATGATCGTCGTCAATGTAGATGTGATGCTTGCCCGGAGGAAGATGTCTTCCGGGGAACTCGCCGAACGCGTGGGGATCACAGCTGCAAACCTCTCGATCCTCAAAACCGGCAAAGCCAAAGCGATCCGCTTCTCCACGCTAGAATCCCTGTGTGCAGCGCTGGACTGCCAGCCCGGCGACCTGCTCGAATACCGCCCGGAGCCATAAACTCCGGTCCTGGAACATATTGAAAAACGCCCCCTGTTTTGGGGGCGTTTTCGTATATTGTTGAATACAAAGTAATTGCTATTTTGCTTGCGGGTAAATACCCCAAAGTAAAATAGCAATTACTTGAACTGCAAAGCTTTGCAAAAACGGCCAGGCTACAGAATGCCGACGCGCTTGAAGATGTAGTCGACGTTCTTGAAGTAGTAGTCGAGGGTGAAGCAGGCCTCCAGTTCGTCGGGGGTCAGCTGCGCCATCACGCCGGCGTCGGCGAGCAGCAGCGTCTTGTAGTCCAGGCCCTCGGACCAGGCCTTCATGGCGATGGGCTGCACGGTGTCGTAGGCCGTCTCGCGGGCGAGCCCCTTGCCGATCAGCGCGTTCATCACCCGCTGGGCGAAGATGACGCCGTTCGTGCGCCAGATGTTCTTGATCATGTTCTCCGGATAGACCGTCAGGTTCTCCAGGATGCCCTTGAAGCGGGTCAGCATGTAGTCGAGCAGCTCCGTCGCATCCGGGAGGATGATGCGCTCGGTGGAGGAGTGGGAAATGTCCCGCTCGTGCCACAGGGCCACGTTCTCGCAGGAGGCGGACATGTAGCCGCGCATGACGCGGGCGCAGCCGCAGATGTTCTCGCTGCTGATCGGATTACGCTTGTGCGGCATGGCGCTCGACCCCTTCTGGCCCTTGCGGAACGCCTCTTCGGCCTCGCGGACCTCGGTCCGCTGCAGGTTGCGCACCTCGAAGGCCATCTGCTCCAGGGTGGAGGCGATGACGGCGAGGGTGGCGATATAGTAGGCGTGGCGGTCGCGCTGCAGCACCTGCGTGGAGATGTCGGCGGAGGCGATGCCCAGCT
>Ga0310696_10003306_pt1 | contig 20245 bp, 40 predicted proteins | sample AusTroGonzalo_MG_4_FD_203885 | JGI IMG/M metagenome (GOLD analysis project Ga0310696, IMG submission 203885) | Bovine rumen microbial communities from tropical cattle in Woodstock, Queensland, Australia - Gonzalo_02 (v2) (version 2) | ecosystem: Host-associated > Mammals > Digestive system >... | reverse complement strand
CCCAGCTGAACGAGTCGATCCGCCAGGAGTACGAAGCAACTATTCGTAAAACGTATGTTTAGCGAATAGTTGATACACTACAGATTGAGCATCGTCTGACGATGTACTACTATATCGTTGATTTTGCATATAAAGTGAGTAAACGTGCGGATTATACACCATTATGCATGAACGAAAGTTGCATGATCGGAGCGATTATGCAGTGTTTTTGAACGCAAAAAAACCTCCCTGCCGGCTATGCAGGGAGGCGAAAGAAAGGAAAGTCCGATGCTTGTCAGGCACCGGCTCCGAGCGGCGGAGGTTCCGTCGCCCGTAGTCGATGTCAGGCAGGAGGTTCGACCGCATCCGGATCGGCGTCCGGGATACCGCACAGTGTACGAAAACAGGTGCGTGCAGCGTCCTCGGACTGGAATGCGAACGCCTGGAGGTCGTCAGCAGTGTACTGACAGAGCACAACCGGGAGTTCACCCTCAGTATAATCCGCTTTCATGAATGGTACAAGAGCGAGCGTGTAACGTGGGTACTTGCCTTCCCGCAGAAATGATTCTTTGGCAATGGTCTTCATGTTCAGTCACCTTCTTTCCAAATCGTTTTGTAGTACTGCCGTTCGCACAGGTACGATGCGTATGTTGTGGCGTCGACCTGAACGATATCCCAGCTGCGATCCTTATCTTCCGTGTTCGGGAAGGGAAGATCCGGGTTGTCGTGATAACGCATGTCATCGTCGTAGTTTCTGAGCGGCATCCACCCGGTTAGGTCGCTGATCTTGTGGATGAGTACGTCGCCCTGGTTTCCGGCAAGACCTGTGTTCAGCATAACGTAGTAGGTGTTCTCGTTCCGGAGCGTAACGAGCATACCGGAGCGGAGGTCAGATTTATTCATGGTTCAGTTTCCTTTCGTAGTTATGGTCAGGTATGCGACAGAATTGTCACCGGTGTTGTCAACATTGTTCACAATGTGCCCGACTTCCATGGCGAGCACGAGCGGGTCATGAAGGGCACGGGCCGTGCCGTTATACACCAGGTCGCAAGTACAACGGTGACCGTTGCTGCGGGTTACGGAGCGGGTGATCAAGATCCGGGAATGTCCAATCAGGGCAGAGGTCAGGTCACGGACGGTCATGGTTTATGCCTCCTCTGTAAAACTGTCGTTGTAGATTCCACCAACAAACGTGATAAAGTAGCAGTTGCCGTCGGCGTCGATGCCCCAGTAGGTCAGGACTTCATGGTCCTCATCGTCGATGTTCAGCGAGCATGGCTCGGACGGGTTATACTCGATGTCCGCATCGAAGCGGGCGGAGTGCTGGATGGCGGTACGGGTCATAGTCGGATCCTTTCTGCCGGCGTATGATGCCCACCGGCGGGCGGTCGGTCAGTCTTCGGTGATGATCAGGTAGGAGAAGTGGCAGTCCACATCGTGGGGACGAGAGAGGATCTCATCCACCGCTTCCTCGACGTAGCACCGGGACACGAGATCCCGAGCCTGGTCGTAGGTCAGCTCCTCGGAGCCGGAGCCGTCCTTCCATTCCTTCAGATACTTCATACTTTCTTCCTCTCTTTCTCCGGTACTGGCACCGGCTACGAGATCCGCTGGCGGAGGTTGCGGATCCCGGGGGCCGAGGTCAGGCGGGAACCGGGAGCTTCCAGGTCGGGACATTGGCAAGCCGCTCATCGAAGGTACGCTTGCGGATGCCGGTGATCTGAGCGACCTTGGCCGTGTTGAACCAACGGTCATTGTCAGGGGAGTACAGCCCGACGTCGTCGAGGTTGCCCATGCCGTCGATCAGGTACTGGAGAATCTCCATCACGCCCTCGTCGTAATCGGCTACTCCGATGCGTCCGGCTGTGTGCTTGCTCCTGTCGAGCAGGTAGATCTCAATCGTCATTGTTGAACACCTTCCTTTCAGTCGATCATGTTCACGTCGTAGCGGAGCCAGTCACGATGGCGGAGGATCCTGTACCTGTGACCGTCGACCCGGATGGAGCGGTAGTCCCGGCTGTTTCCGGGTTCTACGGTAGCATCGTACCCGTAGTCCTTCAGGTCGAGGACGACCTGCCGGACAACCTGCGGAAGGGTGTAGAGTGCGGTGGAGTAGTCACGGACCGTGCGGAAAATGATGTTCAGGATGTTCATGTTCAGTCCTCCTTCTTAACCAGTTTCATTGTGCCGTCAGACATCTTGCCCAGTGCGATGCGGGCAGCTTTGTGCGAGCGGTACGGGCTGTTGCATCTGATCTGGATCCCGTGCGGAGTGCAGACAATCATGTGCCATAGTCCGTCTGGCTTGTGCCGGATCGTTGCGGTGCATCCGTACACGTCCCGGTAGTACTCAATGCGAGCGGGGATTGCCATTACTCTCCCTCCTTTCTGATCGGCAATACCTGCCATGTAAATTCGTTCATAGCGGAACAGCGATCCCGGGCGATACGCTCCGCTTCTTCCTGATACCAACCGGTATGATAGGAGCGGTCAACAATGTGGCAGTACTGGTTCATAATGTCGATCTCCCATGTAGTCATTCCGGGTGCGGCGACCTGTGTTTCGGGAGTGATGCGACAGCATCCGTTTATGGCGGTAGCGAGCTGACGTAATGTAATGGTCATGGATTATCCCTCCTCTTCGGCTAGCTGATTGGCGAGTTGTTCGACTTTCAGGTTGTGACGGCACCGGGAGATCTCGCAGTTAAACACTTCCATATACAGCTCTGGAGTCACTTCCTGCGGGAGCCGTTCGTCCGGCTCAAGGTCTGCGGCATCCTCATCCCGGCGGAGGTCTGCAAGATATCCCCTTGCTTCGTCGAGCGTGAGAAAGTCGAGAGCGGCGATGTCCTCATCGCATACGGAATCGTATGGATCCCGGAGATAATCGAGCAGTGCGGAGGTCAGTTCAATCTTAGTCATGGTTAGCACCTTCCTTTCTCAATGCTGATAATGTCAGCTTTCTTAATGGTCAGGGTGGATCCGTTCGGCAGTGCGTAGCGGATGCTCAGCTTAAACTCTTTGACAACACCTGTCGTCAGGATGTAAGCACGTCCCGACGGAGTCCAGTACATCAGTTTCATCATGGTCGGCACCTTCCTTTCACCTACTATTATACACAGATGACGTAACTTGTCAACAACAAAATTCAGGATGCGATGCATGCGGATGACGTCCACCAATTCACGACACGCTGGATTTCAGCATCAGTGTATTTGTAGATGAGCATCTTGCTGAGATCCGCACCATCACGGAGGAAACCGTATCCTTTGCCCTCACGCTTCGGATCCGGGAGCATTTCACAGCCGGTCGTGCTGATCAGGAAGCGGGACTGCTGAGCGTTGCAGGTGCGGAGTCCGAGGATACTCGAGAAGTTGCAGCGGAGGACGGTCGGTATCGTCTGAGCCATGATATTCTGACTGCACGCAATCAGGTGGACATGGGCGGCACGTCCGATCTGAGCGATTCGTTGCAGGAGCGGGAGAGTTTCCTTCTTAATGGAAACCATCAGGTCAGCAAGCTCATCAATAATGACGTACAGGTGTCCGCCAAGGTATTCCCTGACGCCCTGGGCTTGCATGGTGGAGAATCGTCTGTCGGTTTCGTCGATAGCCCACTGAAGCGAGCGGACAATCTCAGGATGATCGGAAGCGTAGCGGACACAGTGCGGAGCGGTTGCGTACTGGACAAGCTCAACCTTCTTCGGATCGATCAGGACGAACTGACATTCCGACGGAAACCTGGTCAGGAGCAGGGAGTAGATGATGCCGTTCAGGGCGACGGACTTTCCGGATCCCGTCGCACCCGCAATGAGCAGGTGCGGACGGTCAGCAAGCTGAAGAAATGGAGTATACACAGATCCTCCCGGAGTCTTGTATGCGGAGCGGAGCGGATGAATCATGGTTTATACCTCCTTGTAGTAACGTTCGCATTCGGAAATCTGAGCTGTCAGAGTTTCGATCCAGTCATCGTTGTCCGGGTTGTTGTACGACCTGACCCGGGAAAGCTCACGACGGAGATGATTCAGGTGATCGGACAGCGGAATCAGGGAGCCGTTATTTTGATACATGCATCCGCTCAGATACTCGTCGAATGTTTCGTCGAGATAGGATCCTTCGGAGCGGAACATGTCGAACTCCTGCCGGAGTTCTTCTGTTGAGAGGATGCGGTCATCCTCGTTGCAGTAGTACCATGCCATTGGTAACACCTTCCTTTCGCTTACTATTATACACAATTGACGTAACCTGTCAACAACAAATTTTCCCGGTGTATTCTGCCCATGTCCGACCATGGCGGCGGGCGTCAGGCGGTAGCTGGAGCGGGTCGACTGGCTGAACGTCGGTCACGTCCTTTCACTGAAACCTGTTTGATACGGTATCGTCTGCGAGATACTCGAGAGCCTTATCACAGAAGCGGGTAAAGATTTCCTCACCCCAGTAGCTGATCGCTTCGGTGTCGGTCAGGAAATCAGCTCGTCCGGTTTCGTCTGACCATGGAGTGAGCATGTCCTGATCGGAGTTCATCGGAACGCTGATCAGGTACAGCCCTTCTTTCATCTGAATACTGGCGAGCGTGCGGATAGCGGTCATCTGTTTGACGGTATAGTTTTTCATGTTCACACCTCCCATCCGTCATCCTGAGCGTAGTCCAGTACGATTTCGTACAGTTCTTTTTCGGAGTGATACGGGTTCCGGTCATAGTCCCTGTCATCCTCGACGATGCCCTCGACGATCCGCTTGATGAAATCATAGCGGGCGTCGTCCTCGCTTGCGTAGTCGCCGACGTCGGCATAGCGGGAGAAGCTGATGTCGCCGTTATCCTCGGCATCTTTTACGGCGTACTCAACTCCGGAGCGGAGCGTTTCGGTAGTAAGGTAGTCCTGGAGTGCGTCGATTTCCTTAAGGGTCAGGACGACGGCTGAGCCGTCGTCACGGGTCAGCTCATAAGAGCCAGTAGCGGAGCGGGTGATTTTCATTTGTTCATACCTTCCTTTCATCAGATCTCAATTTCAATGATTCCGGATGGAGTCGTCCCGACGGTTTCGACTATGCTTTCATAGATCCATGCGGGCATGTCCGCCGTTGTTCTCGAGCTGTCATATATTGTTTCCGTCGTCCAGTTTTGGAATGTTACAATACGGAACCGCTCGACATGATTGGCATTCATAAATTCATTGACTGTCATTTCCTGATACCTTCCTTCCGTTAACTATTATATTGAATTGGCATAACTGAGTCAAGAGGGAACCGGGCGGATATTACCGCCCGATTACAATCATACCGTTTTTAATGCGGGCATTCTTAAAGAAGCGGGTATAGTTCCGGAGCTTTTCGTTACGTTGGTACTGATCGGTTCCGGTTTGTCGTCCGATACCTGAGCGGTCACCCTCGTATATCGTGATATAACCAGTTCCGCCTGAGCGGGTGACTATCCATTGTATTTCGTCCGCTATCCGCTGTATTGTTCCGTCGTCGTCGATCACGTTCAGGACATTGGAGCAGACGACGTCAACCGGTTTGCCTGTCCTGATGCAACGTATTATTGCATTGTAGCTCGATCTGTTTACGTCGTCCGGCTGATTGTAAGGATCATACGGAAGATAGAGAATATCGGGCAATGCTTTCCGTATATGTTCCGTATATCGTCCGGAGCCATAGTCCAATACAGTCTGAGCGGATAACGTCGCCCGACTGAAAACAGCGGGTAGTTTTGTCGAGTTTATCGACGTCGCTTTGCTTGTAAATCTTTGCATATTCGTACCTTCTTTCATTGTTTTGTGTCGCACTCCGGCGGGCGGATCCAAGGCTTGCTGATCGGTTACAAGCCCTGGAGCCGCTCGCCCGATATCGGGCGGAGCGGGTTTTATGCGACTTCAATAATCATCATGTCGTCACTCGCATAGAATGCTATTACATCACGGGTTGCTATGTCAGGCGTGAAGTCGCCTTTTCCTTCGCCGTCGTAGGAGTGCAGGATTTTTTTAGTTACGACGTCGATAACCGTAAACGATCCAATAATAGGCAGGTCGTTGACTTTCAAGTGTTTCATTTCCTTTAACCTTCTTTCTTTCATTGTTCCGGAGCGGGTTTTTATCCCCGCTCCGGTTTACTTCTGTTATGCTTCCGTTACGCTTAAGATTGTAGCTTGTCCCCATGCCCGCCAGTTAACGATATACATGACAGCGGAAACAGAATCAGGAGCGGTAACATTTTCGACGTGTTCGCCAGTCGAATCGATATAATTGACAGTGTACTTCATTTTCTTTTACCTTCTTTCTTTATTGTTCCGGAGCGGGCTTGTATACCCGCTCCGGTTTGATTCTGTTAATGTTCCTCACAATATGTTGTTTGTCCGTACGGACACCCGGTCTTGCTTTTTAAGCAGATCTCACAATTGCCCGGGCACCAGTGTACTTTTGTAGGTTTTGGCTCACTATGGAACCAAACTCTGAATTCAGGGAACTTGTACGGGTTGTCCATTTTCATACCCTTCCATTCCGAAAACATGACGGTCAGGTTTTGGGGCAAGTTCTCTTTTCCGTTTTCCTTTACCCATTTATTCACAAAAACATAAGCCTTTGTATAAGTCCAGAATCTGAAGTCCGGAAACATGCGGGCGATTTTTACCATTCTGTCAAAATAATCTACGTCGATTATATCGCCCGCAACATGCCAACGGAAAAACTTGTTCGTTTTTCTATGTTTCAGTGTTTCAATGATTTCATTGAAATATTTGTCACGGTCACGAATCAGGATCACATAGTTTTTTGCCCGGGCAATGGCGACGTTTTTATATTGCAGAATTGCTTTAATATCGTAACAGAGTTTCAGACAGCCCAAACAATTCAGGCAAGTGATAATTGGAGCAAGGGAAACATTAAGTACACGTCCTATCTTTCTATTCCCTTTTGTGACGCTTACATGCAGGGAATCAATGTCAGCAGTCATGAATTCAGCAATATACAATTGCATTTTCTCGACTGCTTTCTTTGCCCGGTTAATTGCTTTCTTTTCCTTTTCGTCGTCTGATTTCATCAGCATTGAAAGAAGCATTTTCAGGACAGCAATGATTTTTTTCATTTTCGGTTACCTTCCTTTTCTTTTTTGTTTGTGCAGTATGCACAAGACACAAGCCGGATATTTTTTTATTTGATTGTTACAATCTCTTTATGTACGGGCTTTGTCTTGAAAGCTTTATGTAATTCAGGATATTCCTTTTCAAATGCTTTGCCGTCAAATTGGAAATAGTCCGAAACTTTAAGTTTGACCGTTGTATCCTCATAGTCTTTATGATTCAATTTATCCTTTATTGCATTTTTATATGCCTCAACTTCTTTCAAAAGCATATTTGCAACTTCCTCAATCTTGTTAATATGGCTTGTTTCACTTGCTGACAGTGTGATAGAATCTTTATTGATTGAATTAATTTCATCAATATTTAGAACAATAATATTTTCGCTTTTCATTTTTTTATCCTTCCTTTTCTTTCATTGTTCCGGCTTGTGTATTGTACATACTGTTATTGTATGTACTGTTTTACATGTCGTCGTTTGCAATGGCTCCTCCTACAACTTGCAAGTCGTTCATGAGTAAAGCTTCTCACAACTTGCAAGCCCGGTTTTTACTCGTTATAGTTGGCTCACCGTCTTACACCGTTTCGACATGTTATTGAACGTTTATTCAAGTTAAGAAGCCGGATATCACGTTCCCCGGGCTTATTCTGTCACTTGTCACCGTTTCAAGTTGTCAAGATTCGCACCGCCGGATATCTCGTTCCCCGGGCTTATGTCATGTACTCGAGACCGCCGGATATCTCGTTCCCCGGGCTTGTGTCCCTTTCTACACTGTCATTATCTCATGAATTCATGAATAAGTCAAATATTTTTTCAGACGTTTGTAGGTTTTGTTTTGCGATCGATTTTTTATATGTTGAATCGTTCCCCACCGGTGGGTCAAATATGACCCACCGGTGGGGATCTGTCCCAGGCTACCCGGCCGGCACGTTACCCCCCTCTGCACCCGAAAAATAAAAAAGGCAATCCGACCCAGGCTGAAAAAAATCGAAAAAAAATAAAAAAGGGGCTTTACGAATTCACGTTATCATGATATTATGGTCACACAAAATAAAAATGAGGAGGGTTACCGGAATGGAAGAGAAGGTAAGGGTACCTGAAGAAGACGGTATGGAGGGGACGGATAGCACGGAGTTAATGGAAGAGGAAGACGATGGTGTTGTAATTTTGCGGGACAGGGACATCTTGCGGGCTGCAATGATGAAGCGGCACACGACTCAGGCGGCTGTAGCGAAGAAGATGGGGGTGTTAGCGAATTCGCTGTCGCAAAACATGACGAGAAGTCGGATCAGCATGGACAACTTCAAGAAGATACTGGATGCGATGGATTACGACATATACATTGTAGACAGGAACACGCGGGAAGCGGAGTGGTGCGTGGATGTTGAGGACTGGTGATTTTTTTTCAGAAACACTATTGACAAGAACACGTAAACGTCATAATATGATGATGTAATACGAAACAGAGAGGAGGTGGACATGGAGGAATGCGGAGAGGAATAGGATGGATCGGCGGTACTAAGCGGAAAGCGGACGTAAATCGGCAGCGGAAGGCGATAGAAACGTACTGCCTGGAGCGGGACATCTCTATTGTAGAGTGGACGAACGCGCCGATTGGAGAAGTGGTGTTTGGGGAGCTGATGCGGACTGCCGACGTGCTTGTGGTGGCGAGCAGCGGGCTTGTGAGTGACGATGTGTTTACGTACTATGCGTACAAGAGCGTATTAAAGCGGCGGCACTGTGAGTTGTTGGCGACGGTAGACGAGATTACGCCTGGGTACAAGCTGTACGGGAAGATACTGGACACGCTGATAGAGCGGATCTGCGAGGTTGAGATGGCGAACGAGCCGCTCCGGAAGCCACACGACCGGCGGGACAAAGCCGCGAGGGGAGCTTACATTGGCGGGAATGCCCCGATGGGGTACAGAGTTGACGGCGGCAAGCTGGTTATAAATCCGGCGGAGGTACCTGTGGTAGAGTTCGTAATGGAACAGAAGCGGCAGGGAAAGACGATGCTTGGAACGGTAGATGAGCTAAATGCGAAGGGGTACAAGACCAGGCGAGGGAAGCCGTTTGTGATCAGCACGGTACAGAGCATCTGGCACAACGAACCGTTTTACCGGGGGATGTACAGGATCGGGAAAGACGGCGAGTGGGTAAAAGGACAACATGAAGCGATACTGAAGGAGTAAACGTATGTCGGATATCGAAAGGACGAGACAGTGGCTGCGGAGTTGCCGGAGCCGGACGAATGACGATCTGAGTGAGAACGAGCATGCGTGTGAAGCGTGTCCGTACTTTGAGAACGGGTCGTGCTCGCCGTGGGCGATGTTTGATGATGCGTTAAAACTGTTAGACGAACTTGAACAAAAATAATAGGAGGAAACGAGCATGAAGATTCATGGAATTAAGACGAAGAAGATTGGTGCCGGTCCGGAAGCGGCGTACGTCGCTGAGGCTGAGGTTAAGAACGGCAAGGAAACTGTATACGTAACGGTACAGATGTATGACGGCGAGGAATGCACGGTATCGAAGGAGAGCGTGTTTGCGTTCCTGGCGGAGGATCGTGATGAGCCGGCTGGCGGGTTTATCGAGGAATATGAGGATCTCGATGAAGCCATTGAGGAAAGCGAGTATGGCAAGGTCTTTGAGAAGCTCGGCAATGCCATTGACGAACTGGAGTGATGGTTAATGGCATTGCCTGAAGAAAGACGGAACAAGCTGAAGATGCTGATTGAGAAAGTCGTGGACATTGATGTTCTGAACGAGGTTGATGCGTTAACGATCATACAGGTATGCTTGGACGCATGTGAGCGGGAAAAGGCGTTAGCGTATGAAGAGTTGCTCAAGGACATGATAGAAGACGGCACGGACGCCGGGATACAGTGAGGAGGATGTTGTAGTATGCTGACGGTATTGATTTGCGGAGTGATCGGGATCGCAGGGTATGTGAGCGCAGAGAACGGGGAGTGGCTGAGTGTTGCAATCTGTGCGGGGATTATTCTGCTGTTGTTATTCCTGAAAGCGGCGGCGAGGGATGAAGCGAAAGCGTACTGCAACATGGTCGAGTACTGGAAGAACGGCGGACCGAGCAGGTAATATAAGACGCAGTAATGCGGGGACGGGCTTTACGGAGCCTGTGCCCGTTTTTTTATTGGAGGACACGTATGGATGAGGTCAAGCTGATAGAGCGGAGCATAGAGAAATATCCGTGGGATCCGAGCGTGTACCGGGATGCGGTTGCGATACTGTACGACGGGGTGCAGGGCGGGAAGACGGAGCTGCATGCGGTGAATAGGGATCTGCGGAAGAAGATCAGCGGAGCAATGCGGCAGTACGGAATGACGGTGCGGGATATAGAGCTGTTGGAGGACACGTACTATAAGAGTCTGCTGACGGACGCAAGAGTAGACTTTGACGCATACTGCCAATACATTGAACGCGATCGCGAGCCACGGCGGAGGTTTTATCTGCCGCGGCGGAAAGTGTTGCGGAGTGTGGCGGAGGATCTGCAACAGCTGGAAACGGGGGAACTGAAACTGTTGGCGATCAGTCTGCCGCCTGGAGTGGGGAAGAGTACGCTTGCGTTGTTCTTTATAACATGGCTTGGCGGGCTTCATCCGGACAAAGCGATTCTGACGTTCAGCCATGACGGCGGCATTGTGAAAGGGTTTTACGGGGAAATACTGCGGATCATCGGGAAGGACAGCGACGAGTATTTATACCGGGATGTGTTTCCGGACACGGAGAGTCCGCTGGTGAGGACGGACGCGAAGGAACTTCGGATAGACCTGGGAAAGAGCAAGCGGTTTGAAACATTTCAGTTCACGTCGGTAGGTGCGGGGAACGCCGGTAAGTACAGGGCGAGCGAGCTTTTGTACTGCGACGACCTGTGCTCGGGGATTGAGGAAGCGTTAAGCAAGGAGCGAATGGACAAGCTGTGGCGGACGTACTCAACGGATATACGGCAGAGGACGAGCGGTGATCCGCCGGAACTGCACATTGCGACCAGGTGGAGCGTGTGGGACGTCATAGGACGGTTAGAGCGGAATGCACAGGAACATCCGACGGGACTGGAGAAGTTTGTAGCGATTCCTGCACTCAATGAGAATGAGGAGAGCAACTTTGACTATCCGATGACAGATGACCGATTTACGACGTCGAGGTACCTGGAATTGCGTGAAACCATGGACGATACGGACTGGCGTGCATTATATATGAACCAACCGATCGAGCGTGAAGGCCAGCTGTATCATCCTGATGAACTGCGGCGGTACTTTAATCTTCCTGATCAGGAGCCTGACGCAATACTGTGCGTATGCGACACGAAGGACAAGGGAAGCGACTTCTGTTCGATGCCGATTGCGTATCAGTACGGGAATGATTTTTATATAGAGGATGCGGTGTATGACAACAGCAATCCTGATATTGTGGAAGCAAAGTTGGTTGAGAAATGCCTGAAGCATAATGTGCATATGGGGCAGTTTGAGTCGAACAGTGCCGGCGGAAGGATAGCGGAAGCGGTACAGCGGATGATAATAGAGAGGGGCGGAAGAACGAAGCTGACGACGCAGTACACGACGCAGAACAAGGAAACAAAGATCATTGTGGCGTCGCCGTTTGTGAAGCAGCGGTTTTTGTTCAAGGATCCGAGTGTAGTCAAGGACAAGGAATACAAGGCGTTCATGAATAGTTTATATACGTATACGACGGCGGCGAGAAACAAGCACGATGACGGTCCGGATAGCATTGCGATGCTTGCGAATTATGTGCAGACGTTCGGGCAGAGTCAGGCAGTTGTTTTTAAAAGACCATTTTAATTACAAATAGTAGTTGACAATCTGTAAACGTATTATTATAATTCGAATTGTAGAATACTGTTCTGCTTTCTTTGCGACCGATAAAACGGGGCGGAGTAACAGGTACGGGCAGGGCAGTGGAAGACGCTGGACAGCGAGAAATCGTTGTTTGGCGTCTTTTTCTTTATCAACACGGAGGTGAGCAGGTTGAGTCTGGAAGTATACGACGTCACTGTCGGAAGCTCTGCTGCAGACATAGAACTATCCAAAAACCTTCGTGGCAGGAGACAGATTTTCAGTTCGGCGGACGAGATCACGGATGAGAACGTGATTGAGGTTCTGAACAAAGCCCTGCCGATTCACAACATGAACCGGCTTGAAGAGATTTTCCTGAAGAAGTATGAGCGCGGACAGCAGCCGATACTGCTCAGGACAAAGAACTATAACGCCGAAATTAACAACAAGGTTGTCGTGAATATTGCGAATCAGATCGTAACGTTCAAGACAAGCGAGTTCGCCGGCGAACCGATCATGTATGTGAGCCGGAGCAACGGACTTCGTGGCACGGAGAGCGGGAAGCAGGACGATGAGGAAACGCCGCTTCCTGAAAAGGTTGCTCAACTGAACAGCATGATGATGGCCGAGGGTAAGCAGACCAAGGATCTGAAGCTTGCACACGAGATGTTTACCTGCGGCGTCGGGTATCGGCTTGTGATTCATGACAGCGGTCGTGAAAACACGGACTATCTCGACGAAGCACCGTTCGAGATTTATGTGCCGGACTGCGAGAATACGTTTGTGGTGCGCAGGAGCGACGTTACAAAACGTGTGCTGATGGGCGTTACGTACGTGTTCCGTGGTGAGAACCTGACCGATCCGGAGTACACGGTTTACACGCCGAACGTGAAGTACACGATTGCGGCGGCAGACGGCGAAGCATTGAAGATCATCAAGCGTGAACAGCACAACTTTGGTATTGTCACGCTGATTGAGTATCCGTGCAATCCGAATTACATGGGTGCTTTTGAGCCTGTGGTGCCGCTTCTTGACGCTATTAACCTGACGCAGTCGAATCGTCTTGACGGGATTGAGCAATTCATTCAGGCACTGATGGTGTTTGACGGTGTTGACATCAGCCGTGAGGACTTCCTTGAACTGAAAGACCTCGGCGCTATTAAGCTCCCGAACACGGCGGGAACCGGCAACGGTGGACGCAAGCTGTACTACCTGAACGAACAGCTGGATCAGAGTCAGACGCAGACGCTTGTGAACGACATGTACAAGACGATTCTTCAGATCGTCGGTATGCCGAGCCAGGGCGACGGAAACACGAGCGACAGCTCGAACAACGGTGCCATGATTCTGAAGAACGGGTGGTGGCATGCTGAAGCCAGGATGCTTGAAACGCAGAGCATGTGGCGTGAAGCGGAAACGGCATTCCTGAAGATTGCCCTGAAGATATGTGCGGATGGGCATGTGCTTGAGGAAGTCAAGCTGAGCGATCTTGAACCGAGGTTCTGGCGTCAGAGCTACGAGGATCTGCTGGTTAAGACGCAGAGCTTCAGTACGCTCAGGACGAGCGGCATGCCGGCTATACAGGCGTTCACGTTCAGTCATCTGAGTCGCGATCCTGAAAGCGACGCAATGGTGTATGACGAGTATCAGCAGAAACTGGCTGATGAGCTTGACAGGCTGAATGGCGTTACGGAAGGCATCCCATTGGATGAAAACGATACGGTGGATCCTTCCAGCCCTGACGGGATCAGGGCACAGGCAGAGGGCGAAACGTCCGGCAACGGAAACGAAGGAGGAGTTAAAAGGGAAGCCAAGTGGGCGATATGCCCTGTCTGCGGAAAGCGGTTCCAGAAACGGGACGACAAGCAGATTTATGATTCTCTGAGCTGTTCAAATAAAGCACGCAGGGATAACGGAATCGGGTTCAGGCGGTGATCTTGAGTGAATGCGGACAAGGTTAACTATTATGAGGCATGTGACAAAGCCATCAAGATTATTAACCGCGAACTGGTGGAAGAGTTCGGAAAGCTGAAGCTCGCAGACTTCGACAAAATCAATGTGATCCGGACCGTTACGACGGTTTATCAGACGATTGTAAAGCGGGTCAAGAAGAAGTACTACGAAATCGCCTTTGAAGCGTACATCCTCGGAATGATGGTGTGCGGTGAGGAATCAACGAAAGCCCACAGGAAAGCCGATAAGGCAATCACAATGGCGTGGGTTGAGGATCAGCTGAATCAGACGGACTTTGTAACACTGTACCGGTTCTACAACGAGCTTGAGCGAAAGGTTTACAAGCTTGCGGAAACGCTGGAGGTGACGCCGAACAGGAACCGTGAGATCGACAAGGCTATGCGGTATCTTAGCCAACAGCTCGGACAGTACTGCATCAACTTCACGGACTATGCGGTAATCAAGGCGTTTCAGGACTACGGAGCCGAGATGGTGGAGTGGATCAGCGAGCGTGACAACAGGGTGTGTAACGAGTGTTACGCACTGAACGGTCAGGTATTTCCGGTCAGGGAACTTCCAAGAAAACCTCACTGGGGGTGCCGCTGCAGGTGGAAGCCGGTCTTTCGCACGATGGAAGCTGGAGAAGTGGCGAATACTTCATCCGGCAAGTAAACGGGAAATGTGGTTTTAGACAGCAACCGCTGTTTGAAATATATGTCAGAGAAGACGTTAAAACGCAAACGTCAGAGAAGACGATAAAACGCACAATCAAAAGTGTCAGAGAAGACGATAAAACGCAAAGGAGAAATTGAGCCATGTTAAGACTGAAACTTCAGCAGTTCGCAGAACCTGCGGCAGGTGACGGAGCAACGTCCGGAGGAGAAACCGGAGCTGACATCAGTGCGACCGGCGCTGACAATACCGTAAACGAGTCCGGAGGGGCCGGGAACCAGTCTGAAAGCAATCAGGCGAGCAATCCGTCAACCGACGACATGAACGCCGAAATCGCCCGTTTAAAGGCGGAAATGGCGAAGCAGAAAGCGGCACTTGATAAGGCAACGCACGAAGCCAGCGAAAACAAGAAGGCCATGAATGAAGCTCAGAAAGCACTCAAGGCCAAGATGACGCAGGAAGAGATTGACGAGGCCGCCAAGAAGGAAGCCGCCGACAAGGCTGCTCAGGAGCTTGAAGACCTGCGGAGACAGGTTGCCAAGGGGAACACCGTCAAGACGGTTATGGGAAAGCTCGGACTGGATGAGGAATCTGCCGGAAACCTGGCGGACCATCTGTACGGAGCGGCTGACATTGACAACGCCCTGCTGGAAATACAGAAGGCGTGGCAGATCAGGGAAGCTGCGCTTCGTAAAGAGTTCGGGAAAGTGACCGCACCTGGAGCCGGAGCGGACAGCAACAGTCCCGAAGCTCAGGCAATCAGACGGGCACAGGAGATCGGCAAGAGCAGGAATGCTCTGAACGCACAGGCTCAAAAAGCATTGGATGCCTATATACGGTGAGACTGCAATCGGTCAGTCTGACCGATAGGATAAAAACACACTCTTTTGAAAGGAGAGACAAGGTATGAAATTTGCCAAGACCACTTACGGCGGAACTGTTGAGATTCTCGCCAGCAAGGACTTCCAGGCGATCCCCGTGAAAGTTGCGGGTTCCAGTATCCTCAAGGCTGGCACGCCCCTGACGGCAGCCGGTGAAAGCACCACCGGTGCGAACGCCATCGGAATCCTGCTGTATGACGTGGATCCTACCAAGAACCCGAATGGTGCCGCTGTCGTGCAGGGCATCATCGATGCCACCAAGGCCCAGGCTCACAGCGAAGTAAGCTATGCTTCCGCACTGTACAGTGCTCTGCCCGGTGTTGTGTTCCGCACCAACATTGGCGCTCAGGGTGCTACCGGAGCCACCGGAGCTACCTGATCGGAGGATAACTGATGAGGATACTCATTGCCGTACCGACCTTTGAAACGATTTATCCGGACACCTATAAAAGCATTTGGGATCTGGACAAAGTGGGTAACGAAGTTCTGTTCGAGTCTGTGCGCGGCTATGACGTTGCCACGGCGAGAAACAAGATCGCCCAGAAAGCACTTGACCTTGAAACGGATTATGTGCTGATGGTTGACAACGATGTTGTCATTCCAAAGAATGCTCTAAAGCTTCTTCTGGAAGATGCAAAGGATGTCTGTCTCGGGTATTATGCCCACAGGGATCCGGTCAACCTGTACACCGGCAGAATGTGTGTATGCCGGCTGAAAGATGCGGATGGCAAAGAGTATTATCACTATCCTACAGAATCTCAGTATACCGCCGAAGAACTGCGAGCCATGAGTGAAGCGGGAGAATCGAAGATCGAGATTCACGGCGGCGGAATGGGATGTGCCCTGATCCGGACAGAAGTATTCCGGAAAGCCGAGTACCCATGGTACGACTGGGTGAATTACGGGGACGCCAACAGAGGAATGCTGAGCGAAGACCTGTACTTCTGCAGCCTGTGCAGGGCGAGCGGCGTAAAGATTCACGCTGACGTAAGAGTCAGGTGCGGTCATCTGTTCAGATATGTGCAGTGGCCTGAATAACCAATTTTTTTCAGCGGTGTATAACTACGAAACGTAATTAATAGCCGCAATATGTGAATGAAAGGAGATCAAAAATATGCTGTTTGATGGTATGTTTAGTCCTGCCGCCATCGGCATTAACTGGACCGAAAATGTCAGCAACCGGATCCCCTATCTGGGAGAAGGTTTCTTCCCGGCTCGCAAACAGGCCGGTCTTGACCTGAAGTGGTTCAAGGGAAGCAAGGGTCTGCCTGTGTCCCTGATGCCCAGTGCGTTCGACGCCAAAGCAACGTTCCGCGACAGGATCGGCGTCGAGAAGCTCGAAACCGAGATGCCCTTCTTCCGTGAGGGTTTCAAAATCAAGGAACGTGACCGTCAGGATATCCTGCGGGCACAGAGTGCCAATGATCCCTATGTGAACGCCGCGATCGCGAGGGTGTTTGATGATGCCCGTGAGCTGATCGAAGGCGCTCTGGTCGTGAGCGAGCGGATGCGTATGCAGCTGCTGTTCCCGCTGAACGGCAACATGGGCATCACCCTCCAGGCGAACGGTGTTGATTACACCTACAACTATGACCCGAACGGCACATGGAAGGCCGCCAACTATTTCGAGCTGACCGGGCAGGATGTTTGGACTGACGCTGAGCACAGTGATCCCTTCGGCGACATTCAGGACGCCAAGGATGCCATCGGTGCCCAGACCGGTTCCGACCTGCGGATTGCCGTTATGAACAAGGCGACGTTCAAGTATCTGCGGAACAACACTCAGATCAAGAATCGTTACCTGACCAAGAGCGGTGCTGCGTTCGGCTACCTGACGGACAACGAGATCATTCAGATCATGAAGGATACCAACGATCTGGATGGCATCGTGCTGTACGACAAGCAGTTCCGGAACGAGAGCAAGGTTGCGGCCAAGTTTGTCCCGGACGGCTATGTGGCTCTGGTTCCTTCCGGCGCCATCGGTGAAACCTGCTACGGCACGACTCCCGAAGAAGCCGACCTGATGGGCAGCAACGCCGCTGCGGTGCAGTTGGTTGAAGGCGGTATCGCCATCACTCAGATTGTGGATCCGCATCCGGTGAACCTGAACACCTTCGCTTCCGAGATCGTCCTGCCCAGCTATGAGCGGATGGACGAAGTCGCCTTGCTGAAGGTTTATTGATGAATTTACCCGGGAACGCATCGAGTGGTGCGTTCCCCGGTGAGATTGAAAGGGGTTTCACCATGATTGCGACACACAATATCAAGGTGAATGGCATGTGGTATTCCGCAGGTCAGGAGATTCCGGAGGCAAAGAGGACACGTCAGGCTGCGAAGCCGGTGGTTGTTTCCGAAGAACCGAAGGCTGAAGCGTCGGTGGAAGCGAAGACTGAAACCAAAGCAAGGTCTTCCGGGAAAGCAAAGCTGAGCAAGTAAGGGGGCGAACAGAATGACCGATCAGGATAAAATTGCTGTTCTTCGTCACATGCTAGACGATGATGAAATAGATGCGGCCATTCTGAACGTATATCTTGAGATTGCAGCACAGAAAATCCTGAACCGCATGTATCCGTTCAAGACAGACTATGAAGGTCTCAGCGTGCCGGATAAGTACGCCATGATTCAGCTGAACATTGCGTGTTATCAGATCAATAAACGCGGCGCAGAAGGCGAAATTCAGCACATTGAAAATAACATCCATAGAAATTACGGGTCAGCGGACATTCCGGAAGCATTGTTAAAGGATGTTACACCGTTCTGTCAGGTTGTTATTTAAGGTGGTGTTTCCATGAAACTGTTGAAACGGAACCTGACGAAGTTTGACTACTACGAATACCTCGGGTTGGGATCCGATCTAAACGAGGATGGGCTTCATACAGGTGAACCGACGGTACAGTATAATGACCCGGTGACGTACGAGGGTAATATCTCAGCCCCGTCCGGAGAAGCCAAGCAGGCGTTTGACGGTGTTGAGATTTCTTACTCACATGTACTTGTGATGGATGATCCAAATGTGAACATCAACGAATACGGGTATATCGAGTGGAAAAACAAAACCCTTGATATCAAGGCGGTACGTCCGAGCCTGAACTCCGTAACAATCGCCCTGAAAGAACGGATTGCTGATAATGGAGATCAGGACGTTGAAGAGAATAACGATCCTGTAATTCCCGTAAATGATTCAGGGGAAGAAAATAACGATCCTGTTTCTCCCGGATCTGATTCCAACGAAGGGAATGATGAGCCTGTTTATCCTGAAGACAATTCCGATGACACTGGATCAGACCTCGATCAGGAAAGCAATCAAGGTTCTTGAAAACTTTGAGAAAAGTTTAAAGCCGGCCGCCGAAAAGCTGATGGAGCATTTTGCGGAAGAGGGCGTTAATATCGCCAGGGCGGAACTTGTGATGTTTGATCCGCCTGCGTTCTACACAGGCACTTTAGCTGAGTCGATTGACAAAAGACCAGGTGAAAGCGGAAGCTGGATCGTGTCGGCTGGAAATGATGAATGCGACTATGCCATGTATGTAGAGTACGGAACAGGCATGGGAAGAGGACCGAGTCTTCACGGTGTTGAAGGATGGGTGTATCACAACGACCGGGACGGCGGGTTCTACTGGACAAGGGGTATGGATCCGAGGCCGTTTATGTACAACACTCTGATTGATTTGGAAGAAAAGGTGAAAATCGACGGAGGAACGGTGATTGCGGAATATCTGAGGGAGTGAGCAAAGATGATAGACTATGAAGTAAATATCTTTGACAGAGTTCATCGGCAAGCTTCCTCAAAGTTTGCGAAAGGCAAACTTGTTAGCAGATATGTGGCAAGCCCAACAGCATTCCCAGCAGGATCGCTGTATGAACTTTCCAACCGGACCGTGCGTGATCTGCAAAGCACATCGGCGACTGAAAACTTTGCAAGAATCATGTATCAGCTTGACGTGTACGCAAAGACAAAAGCTGAAGCCAAGGCGGCGTACAAGGCTGTTGACGATGAGATGATTGCCATGGGGTTTATCCGGATCAGCGGGAACCTGTTTGATAATCCAACAAGCCCTGACCTATTCCGGTATACCGCAAGGTACGAAGCCTATATCGATCCTGAAGGGATCATTCATAGGGTTTCGTAAAACAAACCAAATTTAATATAGAAGACGCATGAATGCGAGTTTGAATGAATTCCGCTTTCATGCGTTTTTGTATCACAGAAATTGTGAAAGGAGAAAAGAACTATGTCAGCTGTAAAAGGTATTTCCACTTTTCAGACTTATCTGATGTATCGCACGAGTACAAGTGCAAGCTGGGCGAAGCTGATTGACATCACTTCGTTCCCGGATCTGGTTCCCCCGAAGGAGAGAATCGATATAACCTCGCTCTCCGATTATATGAGAACCTATATCAACGGTATAGGTGACACATCCGAGATGAGCTTTGCGGCAAACTATACGCCTGAAAACTACAAGGCCGTTAACGACCTTGAGGGACACCAGTACGACTACGCTGTATGGTTCGGTGCTTCCACCACCAACGGCACGCCCGGAACAGAGGATGGACACCTGGGCAAGTTCAGCTGGACCGGTGACATCTCTGCCGGCATTTCCGGCGGCGGCGTGAATGAAGCGGTCGGAATGACCATCAACTGCACACCGGCAACAGTTATTGTTTTCAGCACCACCTGATTCCACCTGATGAATGCGACCGGGGAGAGACACAACCTCTCCCCGGGACGTTCATAAATTTTGAGGAGGCATTGATATGCCGAGAAAAAAAAGTGTGCCTGAAGAACAGGCGAGAGAAGGAGGCAAGCCAATGGCTGCGACTGAAGGAAATTTCACCAAGATCATTATTTCAGACAAGGAAGGAAACCGGTACACAC
>Ga0310696_10003305_pt1 | contig 20247 bp, 35 predicted proteins | sample AusTroGonzalo_MG_4_FD_203885 | JGI IMG/M metagenome (GOLD analysis project Ga0310696, IMG submission 203885) | Bovine rumen microbial communities from tropical cattle in Woodstock, Queensland, Australia - Gonzalo_02 (v2) (version 2) | ecosystem: Host-associated > Mammals > Digestive system >... | reverse complement strand
GAGATAAGGCATACCTGATCGATTGTAAGAATTGCTTTCATGATCGCTTCCATCTGTCTCGGATCGAGTTTAACCAGGAATCCAGCATGGAGCTCTGGGAAGACTGCGGAAACACAGAGTGTTACTTCGCATTAAAAGACAGCCTTGGAAAAATCTACATGGCACACTTTGATGAGCTTGTGGTCTATCGGGATTATGAAGAGAAAAGAACCGTGGATCTTACGGAGTTTCAAACGTTGGAGGACTGGCTATGCGAACATCAATAGGAAGCGTGATCACGATAGAGGATCCGTCCGAGGAAGTCTCGAAGTGGATAAAAGATAATCTGATCCTGGCTAATCCGGAATACACCAAAAAGGCACGGATGGGATTCTGGCTCGGCAATACGCCGGATAAGATCCGGCTTTATACCACAAAAGGAAATGCGGTTGTCCTTCCCTTTGGCGTGATCCGTACGATCCTTCCCATGTTACAGGGCGGAGAGATAGTAACGGAATTTAAACCGAAACGGATGATCGATTATCACGAGGCATCAGTACCGCTCTATGACTACCAGGCGGATGCCGTAAAGGCAGCGCTGAATATGGTTTACGGGATCCTGCAAAGCAAGGCCGGAAGCGGTAAGACACAGATGGGTATCGCGATGGCGGTGATCCTCAAACTGAAAACACTCTGGATCACGCATACAAAGGATCTGCTCACACAGAGTAAGACCAGGGCGGCGCAGTATATCAATCCCGGATTACTCGGAACGATCACGGAAGGCAAGGTCGATATCGGAGAGTGTATGACGTTTGCAACCGTTCAGACACTCAGCAAGACAGATCTCGATGCTCTGAAAGATGAGTGGGACTGCATCATAGTGGATGAATGTCATCGTGTGGCAGGAAGTCCGACAGCGGTTACACAATTTTCAAAAGTGCTCAATGCCCTGCGGGCGCGGCATAAGTACGGACTATCCGCTACGGTACACCGTGCAGACGGACTGATCAGGGCAACGTATTCCCTGCTCGGTAATGTGGTCTACACGGTACCGGATGAGGCAGTAGCGGATCGGACGATGACAGTATCCGTGCAGCCGGTTCACACCGGGATCCCGATCACGCAGCAGTGCCTCAACACAGACGGAACGCTCAATTATACCAGGATGATCACATATCTCACGCAGGTTCCGGAGCGGTGTGAGCAGATTGTGGAGGATCTGATCGAGAATCGGACTCATTACAATCTGATCCTGTCGGAGAGAGTAGACCACTTGCAGCAGATGTTCCGGATGCTTCCGGATGAGCTGAGAGACGCGGCATCCGTGATCGACGGAAAGATGACCAGCAAGGCACAGAAGGAAGCACGGGAGAAGGCCATTGAGGATATGAGAACAGGAGCAAAGCATTATCTGTTTGCTACATATCAGCTCGCGAAGGAAGGCCTCGACGTTCCCAGGATGGACCGCCTGTATCTGGCTACACCTCAAAAGGATTATGCAGTAATCACGCAGAGTATCGGGCGGATTGCCCGGACATTTGAAGGCAAACAGGATCCCGTGGCTTATGACTATATCGATTTCTCGGCTTTTCACGTCAAGTCATATAAGAGACGGTGCACCAGCTACCGCAAAGCCGGGTGCAGGATATTGGAGGGGTAATGGTTGATAATACTTGGATCTACGATATTGAGTGCTTTACCCATGACTGGCTGACTGTATTTGTCAATGCGGAGAGCGGAGAAATCTTCCAGACATGGAACGATAATGAGGCCGTAAAGGTATTCATGGAACAGGATCCCTTCCTCGGCGGATTTAATAATAAGCACTACGATAACCACGTTATTAAAGCGATTCTGTGTGGCTTTACACCGGAAGATGTGAAGCACGTCAATGATGAGATCATCATCAAGGAAAAGAACGGATGGGAGATCCCGGAACTGAAACAGTATCGATGCTATTTCCACAGCTTTGATCTGCTGGATGACTGTCAGCTCGGCACATCCCTGAAAGGGATCGAGGCACACTTTGGTCTGCCGATCAGAGAATCAACGGTATCATTCGACATTGACCGGCCGCTGACCGAAGAAGAGCGAAGAGAAGTCGAGCGGTACTGCTTGTATGATGTGCAGACAACACTGCTGCTCTATAAGCTGAGGCACGGATACCTGGCTAATAAAGAGGAGCTGGCCAAAGCAAAGGGTCTGGATGTCAGAGATGCGCTCTACATGACAAATGCAAAGATTACAGCGGTATATCTGGAAGCAAAACAGCCGGAAAAGCCGTGGAGAGACGAGCGGAGATATAAATTTCCGGACAAGCTGCTTCGGGAGTATGTGCCGGATGAGGTGATCGACTTTTTCAGCCGGATGTACGACGAATCCGTGCCGGATGAGATGCTTTGGAAATCAAAGTTAAAGATCGATATCGGAGGATGCCCGTGCACGGTTGCCTTCGGCGGAGTACACGGAGCCATACCGAATTATGTTGAGGAAACCACGGAGCAACGATCGATTCGTAACAAAGACGTAGCAAGCTACTATCCGCATTTGGTTACGGTTCCGCTCAATGACGGATGGGAAACCGGATATTGCAGCAGGGCCATGCCCTCACCGCAGATCTATATTGACACACTCAATTCCCGGATCGCGGATAAGAAGGCAGGAAGGATCGCGGAAGCGAATGCAAAGAAGCTGGTACTCAATACGACCTTCGGAGTCATGCTGAACGGCAAGGGAGATGAGGCATACAACGATCTGTATGATCCGCTGATGGGGAGGTCGATTTGCATCACCGGTCAGCTGCTTCTGATCGAGCTTTCCGTACATCTGATCAAAGAATGTCCGACATTGAAGATCATACAGCTGAACACGGACGGAATCATGGTTTCTCTCGATAAGGAAGATGAAGCAAAGTGGCAGGAGATCACCCGGGAATGGCAGGACAGGACAGGCTTTGAGCTGGAAGAAGACCTCATACAGAAGATCGTGCAGCGGGATGTCAATAACTATATCGAGATCCCGATGGGCGGAGGCAAACCTAAGCTGAAAGGCGGGGTGCTGGTCCGCGGAATCCTGACAAATGCGAATCTGGATTTTACACAGTACGGTCTCCGGCAGTGGGAGAACATGACCGGCGGAGCGTGGAAGGTAAATAATGATGCGGTGATCATAGCCCATGCAGTCAGAGATTACTTTGTAAACGGCGCGGATCCGGAAGAGACAATCTATAACTCTACCGAGATCCTGGACTTTCAGCTGATCAGCAAGGCCGGCGGTAAGTATGAGTCCTGTTATCAGATCGTAGGTGATGATGAAATCCCGATGCAGAAGGTAAACCGAGTATATGCCGTAGATGATTACAACGCCGGAACGCTCTATAAGGTTCACGCAAAAACAAAGAAGTCAGCCAAGATCCCCGGACTTCCGATGCACTGCATTGTAGACAATGAAAACCGTTTGGATCTGTCTGTGATCGACAAGGACTGGTATGTAAGAGAAGCAAAGCGGCACATCCGGGAGTTTCTCGGGAAGAAAGGCCCGAAGCGTAATACACGAAGAGTAAATGCACTCAAAAAAGAAGCATTAAAAATATTAGGAGGATAAGCAATGGCTACAACAAAAGCAGCAGGAAATGTCCTGCAAAAGCTGGCACAGGCAAGGTTGCTCTTTCTGAAAGAAAACGTCCAGAAGAGCGGTAAGAACATCAAATTGGAGTTCAAGTACTTCGAGCTCTCCGACATCATCCCCTCTGCGATCCAGATCTTTGCAGAAGTAGGACTCGTTACAAACACGGTGTTTGACGGAGAGAAAGCAGTAATGACTGTCTACAACACGGACAACCTCGAAGAACGCGGTCTCGAATTTATAGCACCGTATCGGGAAGTCGGACAGATCCTCAACCGGGAAGGGAAAGAGGTTACGAATCCGATGCAGGCGCTCGGATCCTCGATCACCTATCTCCGCAGGTATCTCTGGATGATGGTTCTCGATATCGTAGAGCATGATGATATCGACGAAAACAACGCGCTTCCGACCGAGAAACCGAAGGAATCCCATAAGCCTGCGACTCCGGAACAGAGAAAAGAGATCAAGGAACAGCTCACAGCTCCGAAGGCAGAAGAGACTAACTCCAATGCAAGCGAAGAGCAGATCAATCAGCTGAAAGCAGCGTGCAAAGCTCTGCTCAATAAGGACGGAGACCAGGAAGAGTTTATCAATCAGATCGCGATGATGACCGATGGCTTTACCGTGATCGACAGTACTAAGTGTGATGAGCTGGTAGCGAAGCTCGAAGAAGTTATGCAGCAGTATTCATAGGAGGGAGACAATATGAAGTGGAATGAAGACAGCACAATTACGATCAGTCCGCCGAAGAAGCCGAAGAAGTGTACAGGAACACGCTTTGCGGCGGTTCTCGGACTTAACCAGTGGACTACACCTTTCAATGCATGGTGTGCAATCACACGGACATATGAAGAGCCGTACGAAGACACGAAATACACGCTTGCAGGTAAGGCGATCGAGCCGAAGCAGGCAGAATATTATAAGCAGAAGTATCTCGCGCTCTTTGATGCATTGAAGCTGGTATCCCCGGCCGATAAGTACGGATCGGACTACTTCCAGAAGACATACGGTGATTTCTTCCCGAATGAGGAAATTTTCGGCGGTATGTGGGACTACCTTGTAGAGAAGGCAGGCGGAGAGCCTGTAAGAGTTCTCGAAATGAAAACCACAAAGCGTGCGGAGGACTGGGTAGACGATATTCCGGAATACTACGCAATGCAGGCAGCGCTGTATGCATACCTGCTCGGTGTAGATAACGTAACCATGGTCTGCACGATCCTCGAAGAGAAGGATTATGAGAAACCGGAAGATTTCGTGGTAACAAAGGAGAATACCTTTGAGAAGAATTTTAAGGTTTCCGAAAGATATCCGGACATGGATCAGATCATCCGCAGGGTTGAGAGGTGGTGGAAGGAGCATGTAGTCGGCGGTACCTCTCCGGCCTATGACGAAAAGAAGGATGCAGACATCCTGAAAGAGCTTCGCAAGAATAACCTGAATCCGGAAAGCGATCTGAAAGAACTGATCAAAGAGGCGGAGAAGCTGGAAGAGAAGCTCGCGAAGGCAAAAGAGAAGACCAACGCAGACGAAAAGCGCTTGAAGACATTAAAGGATCAGATCAAGGAAGCATCCATGCAGCAGTTCCGTGAAGGAGACAAGTCGGTTGTGATCCACGGTCCTAAGTATGACTGGACTACATCCAGGAGCGTGAGCAAGAGCATTGACGAGGATGCTATGAAGAAAGACGGCATCCTGGATAAGTATAAGACGATCGAGAAGGAAACAATCAAATTGGTTCCGAAACTGAGAAAGGAGTAACGATATGGGAAAGATCGGACTTACAGGGGGCTTTACACCGCTCCCGGAGGGTGAATACACATTTTTTATCAAGTCTGCGGATCAGACAAAGCTGGATGATTACGGCAAGCTGACCTATGTTCTCGTAACCGAGGACGGACGGACACACAGGGAGATGTTCAGCTTCCTGAAAAACAACGGGGACAAGAACAACGGAGCATACAGTGCTTTCTCATCCCTGGCACGTGCTGCTTTGGATATCCCGCAGTCAGAGGAAGGCGAAGTGGATCCGGAGGATCTGGTAGGGCATTATTTCCGCGGATCTATTGTACATAACGAAGATAATAGCGGACAGATCCGGGCAAACCTCGGCTGGAAGAAGACACATGCGGACGGATTCGAGAACGGATCCGCAGCAGTCCAGGCACAGGCAGCGCCGGCTAAAACAGAAACCAAGGCGAGCGCGGCAACGAAGGCACCGTTCGACCTGAACTCGCTTTTGGGGTAGGTTGACCTCCTACTTATTTGCGACACGGAGGCGGAGGGTAAAAGCTCCGTCTCCCCTACAAAGGAGCAAGATATGACGAAAGACGAAAGATACTCAATCTATTGGAAGATGATGGGCGATCTCTTTAAGGCCGGGCATTTGAGTGAGATGTTACAGAAGCTCGATAAATTCGGATTCTTCACGGCTCCGGCATCAACGAAGTACCACGGGAATTACGAGGGGGGGTTATTTGATCACTCGGTAGCTGTAACAAATGCTCTTGTAAAACTGACAGAAGATAATCGCCTCACGTGGGAAAGAAAGCAGAGTCCGTACGTGATCGGCCTGTATCACGATCTCTGTAAGTGTGATCAGTACAAACAGAAGCAGGACGGCGGATACGAGTACAGTCAGGAAATGACTCTGAACGGTCATGGAGAGAAATCGGTGATCCTTGCACAGCAGCTTCTCATGCTAACGGATGAAGAGATCCACTGCATCCGGTGGCATATGGGAGCCTTTGACGATAAGGATAACTGGAACTACTATAACCGGTCCGTAAAGAAATATCCGAACGTACTTTATACGCATCAGGCGGACATGATCGCCTCCCAGATCGAGGGGGTATGAGCATGGGATTATTCTTTCTCGGATTCGGGATCGGATCACTTTTCGGATTGTTACTAATGGCACTTATGGCAGCATCAGGGAGAAACAATGATGATCTACGATGTGGTGAAGGAGAAGGGCACGACCAGATACAAGGTAACGAAGAACGGGTGCCCGATGAAGGAAACATACAAGGATAAAAAGAAGGCGCTCCGGGTTGCGGCAGAACTGGAAGGATTGCCGCTGAAAGACTACATGAGGTACCGCAAATGGTAGATTACTCGAAAATTCCAAAAGAAATGCAGGAATTGAATCAATGGGTCTGCGCCTGGAATACGAGTAAGTGCCCGATGCGATCTGCTGAAAAGAAGTCTGCATCTTCAACGAATCCTGCAACCTGGGGAACCTTCGAGCAGGCCGTCAAAGCAGTAGAGGATGGTGTTTATGATCAGATAGGGTTTGTGTTCAATCACAATGGAATCGTAGGGATAGATATTGATGTCGGATATGATGACGGCCTGCTCACTCCTCTCTGTGTGGATATTATCAAACACTGCAAAAGCTATACAGAGAAGAGTAAATCCGGCAGAGGAGTACACATCTTGCTCCACGGTAATCTTCCCTTTGACGGAAAGAACAACCGCAAAGGCGTAGAAATCTACAAGGCAGGCAGGTACTTTATCACAACCGGGAATGTGATCATGTTTGACACGATCCGGGAGAATCAGGAAGCGATTGATTATGTTGTGGAGAAATATTTTCAGAACGTACCGAGGGAAAGCAGCGGAAAGCATCCGCTGGTAGAAAAAATCTACTCTCCGGAATGGCCGAAAGCAAAGCAGAAACATATCGCTTTGCATCCGGAGTATCCGGTGATTGAACAGGGTGGAAGGAATGTATCTCTGCTCTCTCTGGCGGGATTTCTTTGGTCATCCGGATGCAGTAAGGCAGAAATGTACACGGAGCTGCTCTATGCGAACGTGAGAGCCTGCAAACCGCCTCTGAAAACTGCGGAGATTGAATCTATCTGCAACAGTATTGCGAAATATGATCGGGGGTAGACATTGAAAGAACTGATTGAAATACCGGCAACCGTAATGGGTAAGAAAAAGGTGGAGCTTGACCGGCTCAACCTGGATGATATGCAGTCGCTGATCGGTGATTATATGGGATCCGCTATGGAATGGTACTTCGCCGAGTGGAGAACAGGAATGAAACGCTTTCTGGAAGCTATGGCACATGACCTTCGGCGGATGGAAAGAAGCTTCGATCCTGCGTACCTGGAATCAATGGCGCTGCATTGTGAGCTGAAAATGGAGAAGGAATCATGAGTAGTTACTTCGCACAAAATCTAAAAATACTACGCAAGGAACGAAACTGGACGCAGCCGGAGCTCGCGTCCCGGATCGGGTACAGCGTCAATGAAATATGGATGTGGGAATCCGGTAAAAGCGAACCTCACCTGCCCGGGATCATAGCCATAGCGAGTGCGTTTGCAATACCGATTGATGACCTGCTACTGAAAGATATGAAAGGTGATTGAAATGACAAGCGGCATAAGAAAGATAACTAAGGAGATCTACGAGCGGTCGCAGAAATGCGGTGGATATATTGCAGCGGAGGATCAGGACAAGGTATTCAGCTTCTCGGAGCTGTGCGGCTACGGTGTATACGGGGCTCTGACGTTTGAAAAGGACGGAGAGTATTTCGTGAAGTACCAGATGGGAGACAGCTGTGATTGAACGATTCATGAAGAGCAAAAGCGCAGCAGAGCGGCAGGCGCTGATCTATAAGATGGCAGAAGAACAGCACTGTGATACAGAGACGATCATCGAAATCCTGCGGAGCAAGGGAGAAAGTGCCGGAGTCGGTACCTGTAAGCTGTGCGGAAAGAAGTATCCACTGTATCTCTCAGAGTACTGCTACTCCTGTGAAACGGAGATCCTGCGCAGGAAGCTGAATGGAGACACGCACAAAAAGTGTCTGCAATATGCGATCGAACGTTGTGCAGCTCGAAAACTCGCAGCACAGAGACAGATCGTAGAACTCGATCTGAAAATCCTGGAATTAAAGGAGGAACTAAAAGCATATGGATAAGACGGAAATGAAAGAATATGTCGCACAGATCAAAGGAAAAATCGAGGACTTTGATTGTGATGACAAAAAATACGAGGCAGGATTCGCAGCCGGCCTCATGTGGTGTATGTACCTTCTGGAAGAAGGAAAACGCAGCGCAGACGAAAAGGTAAAGCTGCCGAAGAGAGAAGACTGTGATTGTAAGGAGTGCGGATGTTGACGCAGGCAGAGCGGGAGAAGATCGCAGAATCTATCTGTGATGAATTCTGCCGCTTTCCGCGAGAATGGGATGAGGACAAGGAAGGCATCACGCTGGAAGACGGGATGTGCCGGTATTGTCCTCTGGAAAGGTTGGTGAGTGATGGCGCAGCGGAAGCTCCAATGGCTGAATGAAAACTGTGAATACTGCGGAGAGCAGATCAACAGCTGGGATAAACGATGTGCGAAGGCACTGCTCTTTGACTTTCCGATCTGTGAAAGATGCATTGCGGAAGAATACGGAATGACCGTTGATTATCTCCGCAGCCGTATGGAGGACCGGTTCCATATGAAGCCGTGTGCAGGCCTATGAACAAGCTCACGAAAAAGCTCCTGGCAGAAGGCTATACGATGGAAAACCACCCGGATTATGTTATGCCGGGTCGCGGAGCGGATGCCGGATGCTTTGAGTATTACTACTGGTACGCTGCGAAGCTCGTTTATAAGACACCCTGCGGAATGCAGGTACTCGGAAAGAATACACACGCCGGCCTTGCCTGGTATGGAAAAGAGTACAGCCATGAGAACGGAGAAGTAACAATCCGGTGCCCGAAAAACTGCGTTGACTGTAAGCAGAGAGGCGAACCGTTTACATCCGAGGGTACCGGGATCATGCTCCTTGTTTGTCCGGTGGTACAGGTAGACGAAGAGTATCAGTATGAAGGATCCGTGGAAGAAGAGCAGAAGATGCTGGATGCAGAGATCAGAAGACAGAAGGCTTCCTTCATGTTGGAAAAGAAAGGCCGAGTCTGTGAAAATCACATGAGATACGATCCGGTAAAAGGATGGTCATTCAGATATGATCCGTGGAACTGTATTCACGGATACTGCCAGAGCAAACATGAATGTCCTGTGCTCGGCCGGGATCTCGGAAATGCAACCGGCAATATCTACTACGATATTGACTGCGAAGGCAGGGATTATTCAAAAGACGGAACATTCTTTGAGGGTGAGCGGTTTCATTTTATCCGGAAAGGGTTTCAGGTATTCCAAAAGCCGATCAATCTGGAACTTGCGAAGATCTACGCAAAACTCAACGAAGACGATATCAAAACGACCGCGATCCGAAACTGCCGGATCTATGACTCGCTGACAATGTTCCGTGCTGAGCGTGGAGAGATCGATCTGAATATTTCAGTCATAAATATCCGAGTAGAAAGGAAGCTGACTCGGGACTTTGATCAGGACATGAGCGATATTGAAGCCGGGATCCAGGTAACGCATGAGATCGACGAAACCAGAAAGAAGAAACAGGAAAAGCACGAAAAGCGGGAGACCGCAAAAGAGAAGAAAAGAGTATCCATGATTAAAAAGATCAGGAAGTCCGGATGGAATAATATGGACGAATACGAGAAAAATCGTGCCTGGAAACTTCTATCTCCGGAAGAGATCAAGGCAGCGATCAAGGAATACGAGAAAGTAAAACCGGAGCAGATGACATTGTTTGATTTTATGGGAGATAACACATGACAGCTGAGCAAGAATTGAAAGCCTATCGTAAGGCCCGTGCGGAGATCACGGAAACGATTGATAAGTGGAAAGGGATTGATGAGGGCAAATGCCGAGGTTTATTTCTGGCGGAGTCCATCATCGCACATCATGTTGACTTTGGAGACGAGGAATTGATAGAAGAGCTGATTGACGTTGCACGATTGGAGGATAACGTATGACGAATGAAGAGGCTATTGATGTTTTAATGTACTTATGGCGGCATGAGATAAGTGAGCGCAACACCGAAGGCGAGATTAGACGGGCATTGAACATGGGGATGGCTGCAATCAAACGTGAGCAGAGGTGGATTCCAGTTACGGAGAGGTTGCCGGATAAAGGTTATAAAGTACTTGTAACAAGCCTTGGTTATATAATGACGGCTAAAAAATTTAATGAAAATGAATGGTATCTGAATGATGTAAATAAGTTTGTCCATACTGCTGATATTGAGGCGTGGATGCCCTTGCCCAAACCATACAAGGCAGAAAGTGAGGATAAGGCATGAAAATAGTAATAGAACTTCCTGATAAAACGTACCATATGATAAATGCCGGATATTATGATTATGGCGATATGAACGTGATTATCCAAAATGGCACGCAACTCCCGAAAGGGCATGGAAGATTGATTGATGCGGATGCTTTTATTGCAATGATGGAAGATGTGTCTAAAAGACAGAAATACAAAAAATTGTTGATTGATGATTGTCTAACTGTTGATGATGTATTCAAAGCAATTATCGAGTCATTACAAAATAAAGGGCTTGCAAATGGTGATACACCAACAATCATAGAGGCAGATAAGACAGAAAGCGAGGATAAGGAATGAGCAAAGATAAAGAATGGGAAGTTGAAGCCACCATAGAGATTAAAACATCATTCGTTTGCGATACAAGAGAAGAAGCAGAAAAAGAAGCACATAAGTATTTGTCGGAATTATGCCAAAGTTTATATCCAGATTGCGATTCCAACAATTATGAAATCGAGAACATATATAGTTATTCAGAGGGTTGAGCAACAGGAAAGCGAGGATAAGGCATGAAGATAGGACTAACAGACGGGACGCCATTAACACCGACACAGTACAAGATTATATCGAGGATTGATACCTTATATGCAAAGGCAACGGCACTCGGTTACATCAAAAAGCCTCTTGCATGGGCGTTGTATCAAGTATGGAAAGAGGTAGACAAGGCAGAAAGCGAGGATAAGATATGAAAGATTATCGGTCATATTCAGTTTGTGGGGTTCCGGCAAAAAATAAGTTGCTCGGTAGGCTCTTAAATCACTTCTACAAACTGTATACAGTAGAAAAGATTATTAACGGTACAAGATATATAGTTGAGTATCATCGCTCACCATTCTGGAGTTATGAAGAGCCTACGATGAAGTTATTTATTAAAGATAAGCTGCGAACTTGGCATGGACAAGTATGGGAAGTGTTTCCGAAAGGATCTCGCTGTGGGTTTGGAACAACATGCTTTACGGCTTTGCATCCTAAGAAAAGAATGAAAAAATTCTTGGATGCTGAATCGAAGTGGTTGTACGGTCGTTGCCACTCAAAAAATTAGGTACAAGGCAGAAAGCGGGGATAAGACGTGATCGAAGGAAAAATGCACGATGAACGCACGGAAACGCACGCGTGCGAAAATGAGCCTTGTGAAACGCACGAAGCGTGTGATTGTATCAGCAGACAAGCGGTGATAGATGCTGCTGACAGAATTATTGAACGTGACGCAAGTGGTAGTAATGCTGTTGTGAATGCAATGATAGCATGGTCGGAATACATTAGGACGTTACCATCTGTCACGCCGGTGAGACCACACGGACATTGGGAATATATCCAGTATGACGCAAATCCAAAGATCGGAAATTGGCATTGCTCAGAATGTAGGCGAATTGTTTTTCTCTTACATAGTCAAAAACAAAATGAAAAGCCATTGTATGATTTTTGCCCGTGGTGTGGCGCAGATATGAGAGAGGTGCAGGATTGATTATATTTGCAATTATTATAATCATAGATTCCTTGTTATTGTTGCTTGGCGTGTTAAGAGAAATAAACGACATTCCCACATGGCAAAAAGTTGCACACATTTTAGATTTTGTAACCATTGCTGTTTGTGTAATTGCAATGCTTGTAAAAGCAGGACAGATATGATGGAGGTGGACGAATGAGTGATTGTGTGAGCCGCGCGGAGGCGATCAAAACGCACGAAGAACGCACGAAAAACGCACGAAAAACGCACGAGTGCGAAAGTAAAGAATGTGAAACACACGAAAAACGCACGGAGGAGCCTTTCGGAAATTGTATAAGTCGTAGAGCAATCATTAAACGACCTGATGAAAATAGGAGGCGGAAAGATAAATGAGAAACGGAGATTTAATCATAGATTGTTTTGCAGGAGGTGGAGGAGCCTCCGTAGGAATTGAGGAAGCCGTTGGACGCTCTGTCGATATAGCCGTAAATCATGATCCTGAGGCTATACGGATGCATGAGGTGAACCATCCTGGGGCAATACATCTGACAGAGGACATTTTCAGCGTAAACCTTAGGCGGTACGTTGGAAAGAAAAAGGTGGCTCTTATGTGGGCTTCCCCGGATTGCACATCCCATAGTAAGGCAAAAGGCGGTCAACCTCGGTTAAGCGGTCTCAGGATGCTCCCATGGGCGGTATATAAACACGCAAAGGACATAAGGCCTGCTGTCATCATCATGGAGAACGTGGAAGAGATCCAACAGTGGGGCCCGTTGGATGATGCCGGTTATGTCATTAAAGAGCGGTGCGGTGAGGAATACAAGCGTTTCATTGGAAAAATGAAGTCCATCGGCTATTCATTTGAGTGCCGGGAGCTTATAGCCGCTGACTATGGAGCACCTACTTCACGCAAGCGGTGGTATGCCGTGTTCCGTTGTGATAATCGTGACATATCATTCCCTGAGCAGACACACAGCAAGACCGGCATAGGCTATCAGAAATGGGAAGAGTGTGGAAAGTACATTGATTGGTCTGACCTGGGAAAATCCATTTTTGACAGGTCAAAGCCGTTGGCAGAGGCCACGCAGAGAAGGATTGCTCTTGGAATTGAGAAGTATATTCTCCATAACTCAAAGCCATACATTGTGAAGGATAAAAGAGCCGCTGCTTTTCTGATCCAATACCACGGAGAGACCAGGAGTGGAGAAGTCCGGGGACAGGAGTTGTCTGATCCGATAAAGACCATTGATACTTCTAACCGGTATGGGTTAGTTACGGCGTTTCTGACAAAATTCTATAAGACCGGCATAGGCCAAGGCTGTGATGAGCCTATACACACCATTACCACTTCTCCCGGACACTTTGGCCTTGTCTCTGCTTTTCTAATTAAGTATTACGGCGTTGGAGTAGGACAGACCATGAATGAGCCTATCCACACAATCACAACAAAAGACAGATTCGGCCTTGTGACGGTGGAAATTGACGGAGATACATACGCTATTGCCGATGTGTTCTTGAGGATGCTGAAACCGGAAGAGCTGAAAATACTGCAAGGATTCCCGGAGGACTACATCATAGATCATGACATTGATTGGAAACCTTATCCGATAAAGGAGCAAGTGGCACGGATAGGAAATTCTGTTGTCCCGATCATGGCAAGGGAGATTGTGTCTGCAAATTGTGGATACCTTAAAGTGGGGGAACGTGTCCCGAACCTTCGGATTCACGGTACCGGACAGTTGGCGTTTGTTTGAAAGAAATACAGATAAGAACACGTAGAACATTACTGTAAATTTTACGAAATGGAGGAGAAATAATGAACGTATCACTTGAAGAACAGGAAACACATATCACATGGAGCAGAGGGGATAAGTACGCACAGATCTACACCAGCGACAGCACCACCATGACAAAGCTGGATCGGAAGGTAAAAGAGCATCCGGAAGTATGGTCTATTTTAAGTACAGAAAGCGTTTCTGGCGAAATTGTGTCAAAAACGTATAAATGTCCGCGAAAACTCGTTTCGTTCCGTAATTGTGTTGTACAACGTGATTTTCAGGGTAATTCGGAGGCTCTGAAACGGTGGCGGGAGCAGAAAGCGCAGGAGAAGACATGAAGAAGCTGATAATACTCGCTCTGATGGCCCTGTGTGGCTGTCAGAGCGCCGGAAATGAGAAAACCGAGGAAACACCCACTGATGCCCCGAAATCGCCCGAAATCGCCTCAGAGACCGCTTCTGAAACTGAAACGGTATCCACAGAGTTTGAGATCATAGATTTTGGCTCCGGAGAAATTCGTTATAAGCAAAATTTTATAGCGAATACGGCAGAAAAAGAGTGGCAAAATGATGGCAAAACAGAGGCAAAAACGACAGAATCGGACATTTTAGCAGCAGAAAATGAGCAAAAACCTGCAAATAGTGAGAATAAAACGCAGAAAAGCGAAGAACCACAGGAAGCCGATTCTGGTTCTTATGAAGAATCCACGGGTGATATTGACGTGAACGGATATGGGTGGGTGGAGCTCCAATACTCCGCCCCTTATCACATCATGGACGGGCACCTGACCAGATCAAACGGATCGATCCGCTGCTTCGGGCACCGGGAAACATGGTACTCAACAAACGAAGGCTGCGGACAGACCACGTCCCGGAGTATTCCAGGGAAACACGTGGCAGATGACGGGACGATCCGGGACGGAGACGGGTTTATCTGTGTAGCGTCCTCAGACCTTCCCTTTTATTCAATCGTCATGACTTCTGTGGGGCCGGGCAAGGTGTACGACTGTGGATGCAGCTCAGGAACGATTGATGTTTATACAAACTGGTGAGGTGATTGAATGGCAGAAAAAGTGATTGAATCATTAAAACCGTGTACGTGCGGATTTCCGTATCCTCCATCAATCGGTTATATAGCAGGATGCACAAAACAGATTGCACTTGCAATTAAAAATCCATACGGAGGCGCACCAATGTATTATATTTCGTGCGCGTGCGGACGTAAAATAACCGAAAGAGTACACAAAGGAACACGGAAAGAAGCCGATAAAATAAGAGAAAAATTAATTAAAAGATGGAATAGGGGTGATTGAATGATTGATAAAATGCAATCAAATAATTCAATCAATTCTGATTATTTATTAAATATAATCAAACAATCACGAAACGATTTATCAAATATTCAATCAAACAATCAGTATTTGATTGAATACAAAAAAGGATACCTGTGTGCGCTTTCAATGATTGAAGGCATAGTCGCAGAAATGCAAACAAAAACGGAGCAGTGAGAACGCTGCTCCGCCTTCGCTGATCAGAAAACCGGCCGTAATCGATCAGGAGAAGTTATATTGTGATATGTGTAAAGGATATCACAGGCAGATGGTATCACAAGATATATGAATTGTCAATCACAGCAATCGCTTGTTACAATGAAAATACGGCCGGATATCACATCAGGAGGACACAGTATGAAAAAGGAACCCGTAGAGCTCCCGCCGATCACAATCGGCATAGATGACGAGCAAATGGACGCTAAGTTAAAGCGAATCATCAAAATGCACCCGGAAAAAAACCTACCAGAGGAAAGGTCCCTTCCCTATACCTGGGATGAGGTCGGCTTTTCCAGCGTGTTTGCGGAGCTGTATATGTCAGAGGCGCGTTACTGCCCGGAAACAAAGTGCTGGTATGTTTACGACGGCCACCGCTGGATCCAGGACACGGGAGCGCATAAGATCTCGGAGAAGATCAAGGAATTCTACAAGATCATGCTCGTATACGCAATGTACGGCGTAAAAGAGGACGGCCTTCGGGATGCGTTCTTAAAGCTCGTAAACCGTATGGGAGACCGACGCTGGCGAGACCGGCTGCTTAAAGATATCGCAGACAGCATGGAGATCTCCGCAGCGCAGTTTGATGCGAACCCGTATCTCATAAATTGTAAGAACGGCACCTTCGACCTCTGGACGGAGACCTTCCGGGATCACTCCGCCGCGGATCTGCTCACAATGCAGACAGCGTTCACATACACGGGAGACGAGCCACGCCCCCGGTGCGAGAGGTGGGAAACCTTTATAGATGAGGTAACCCAGGGAGATAAGGAAAAGGCGAAATACTTGCAGAAGGCACTCGGATACTCAATACTCGGAATCCAGAAAGAGGAGTGTATGTTTATTCTCCACGGGAAGACAACCCGGAACGGAAAATCGACGCTTCTCGCAGCAGTGCAGCACCTTCTCGGAGACTACGCAGATACGGTCCCTGTCGGTATGATCTGCAAGCAGGAACGCTCAAAGGATCCGGATGCCGCAGCTCCCCAGCTCGCGAAGCTGAAAGGCAAGCGCTTCGTTACTATGGCCGAGTCCGACAGCTCCGGCCGCCTGGATGAGTCCGCAATTAAGCAGTACACGGGCGGCGAAGTGATCACGGCCCGGGAACTCTACCAGAAACCGATCAGCTTCGTGCCGCAGTTTACCATGTGGATGAGCTGTAATGATCTTCCCTCCGTTCGGGATAAGTCCGTGTTTGCCTCGGAGCGATTAAACGTAATCGAGTTTAACCGCCACTTCTCCCAGAAGGAGCAGAACAAGAATCTTAAAACCGTATTTATGGAAGAGGACTCCATGCGCGGCATTTTCTCCTGGCTCCTGGATGGCTTCCGGATGTATGTGGTTAAGAAGCTGGAAAAGCCCCTGAGCGTCCGCATCGCCGTCGCAGAATACGAGCGTGATAATGATCTTGTGCTGCAATTCTTAGAGGAAAAATGCGAGCACGTCGAGGACCCGGACGTAAACATCCAGGCAAAGGATCTTTACGAGCGTTACAAGATGTGGTGCAAGACCAACGGATATTTTATCTGCACGGTCAGGAAGTTTAACTCCGAACTCACCGCACATCCGGACTGGTACACGGATAAGTTCAAAAGTATGGGCATGATTAAGTATAGGGGACTGAGATTAAAAAGTAAGTTGGAAGAAAGAGATGCCGAAAGGAAATAATATTGATGCAAATGACAGGAAATTGTTATTTTTGAGTAGATAAAGTAGATAAAAACGCTATTTTCCGTATAACTTTCTATTATACGCGCGCGTGTAATACATATATAAAAAAGAATAGGGGAAAATAGTCATTTCGTCTACTTTGTCTACTCTGAGATATAAATTCGCAGAAAGCGACCATTAAAAAGAAAGGAGCATGAAAGCAATGAGTATCATCAAGATCAATGATCACGAGAACCTGAACACGGAAAGCTATGTGGATGAGTGGAGGAGGCTTCACGCAGAAAAAACGGGTACCCCGTCTTCTGACGCAGTGGATATCCTGCCCTCTCCCGCGGATCCGGAAACAGCAGAGGAGCAGAAAACAGATGCAAAGAGTAAGAACGCGCAGAAAGCGCAGCCTAAGAAGAAATAAGGAGGTGTGCCCGGATGGATAAAGAGAAGAACGCAGAACATAACACAGAGCAGAAGACGCAACCGAGGAAGAGAGGCTCAAAGTCTGCATCCGTTACTGCTAACCTGAAAGCAGAGCCGGGCGATATATCTCGGATTATCCATCAGAGTTTTCAGTATTTTAACCGAAAGCCGCCGAAGGATGACGATGAGCTTGCGGAAAGGATAAACGATTATTTCCGAGAGTGTGCAGAACAGGACCGGATACCAACGGTTGAGAATATGGCACTCGCTCTCGGAGTTACTCGGTTTACGCTTTGGGACTGGGAAAATCTGCGATCGGGGAACCCCGCGCGCTCCAACATGATAAAAAAAGCGAAGGAAATCATGGCCGATATTGACGCGGCTCTGGTGCAGGAAGGCAAGATCCCGCAGGTAACGTACATCTTCCGGGCTAAGAACTTCTACGGCATGAAGGATCAGCAGGAAGTCGTGCTTACGCCGAATGCATCACCGCTCGGAGATCAGAAAGACGCAGAAAGCTTGCAGAAGAAGTACTTGGAGAAAACGTACGGCTCGGAGATGATCGAGAAGCAGGAGGATGCGGATCAGCTGACCGTCACGGTCCCGGCAAAGCACAAAAAGACCGCCCCGGAGGAGTAGCCGGAGCGGATCACAGCGGGCACGCTGGGCGGCCTGCGTGCCTCGTAGAGGCTCGGAAGCGTAAAAGGCGCACAATTATACGTTGACAGCCTAAAAGGGCTTAAATCGCCTTGTAGCGCGTCAAAACAAAGGAAAACCCCGGAACGCTTCCGGGGCTTTTCTTATGCTGAGCGCCGCCACCAGTGCCGGCGGCCTGTGTAGTGTTCTATGAGCTTCTGGCGCTCCTGGTCTGTGTACATCGGGATTTGTCGCAGCTGCTCCCCGTCCGGGCTCATGTAATAGCCTTGTCCGTATCTCGGGAGGGTTTCACATCCGGTATGGTCAAGAATGTTTCGGCTATCCTGGGCGGATCTGGTCCGGAGTGCAACGCGCGCGTCAAAATTAACTTTAATCGCGGTCGGGATCACTTCGCGAAGCGGGCACTGTGTCGCGGCTATGATGTGCACCCTTGCGGCCCGTCCGATCTGGGCGAGCCTCTGTAAAAGTGGCTGCACGCGCCTTTTCTGTGTGGTCATAAGGTCGGCTAATTCGTCGATTATAACGAAAATGTCGCTGCCCTGGTACATCCGGAGCCCGGCCGCCTGCATTGCCTGAAATCGGCTTTCTACGATGTTTAGCGCGAGTTCCAGCGCCTGCGGCATTGTGTCCGGCTCGCTCGCGTAGTGGATCACGTGCGGAAGCTGTTTATATTCTGCGAGTTCTACGCGCTTCGGGTCTATTAAAATAAATTGGATCTGGTTCGGGTTGAAGTATAGCGCGGTTGTGATTATGCCGTTAATAACTACGGATTTACCGGAGCCGGTAGCACCTGCCACTAACAAATGTGGTTGCTGCATCATGTCGGCATAGATCCGGAACGCGCGCCCGCTGGGCTGGGTCCATTTCTTCATGCTCTTTTCTCCTTTCTTAGTCTCCCCAGATGCTCCTAAACTGGGTAAAAGTCGCTTCTATCTCGCGGCTGTCCTCTGTGTAAAAGTCTCCTATCACTTCGCCGCCCTGGTACAGGTTGCCGGCATAAGTCGCGCTTAAATCGTTAAAATAAACGGTGATTCTATCGGCCTCTGTGGGCTTGTGATTATAAATCATGTTAACAATCATGCATTGTCTCCTTTCGTGCTCTGTGATCAGTTCCAGACCCCCGGAGGAACTCCGGGACGCTTGCGGCCTAACTGGCTATTTATCGCCGCCGCAACGGCTTTATGCGGTTTTTGTTTCGCTGTGCGCTGCATCTCTGGCCTCTTCCCTGTGCTCCTGGGCGTAGTCGGTGAGGTCTTCGAGGTCTACGACTTCGAGCTTGAATTCTTCGCTGTATCTTCTTTCAAGCTCTACGGCTACCGTGAAGCGGTCTGTTACTGTGAAGCAGGTTTCAAACTGTCCCGAGAATTCCTTGTCGTACATCTTAGCCGCTGCCGTCGCTATGTGGTACCAAAGATCAACGGCCTTGTCGCTGTTGTAGGTGCCCTTCTTAAATTTCTTTCTGAGGTTATCCAGTGCCGGGATGATGTGCCTGTAATAGATCTCGCTGGTGTTCTCGGTGTAGAGGAGTAGCTCCGTGCTCTCGATGGTTTCCTTATAGATCATGCTTTTTGTTCTCTTCATAATGATTTCTCCTTTCGTTTTAGGTGTGCCGGTTTTCTGTTTTCACTTACTATTTTACATGAATAAACGTAAATTGTCAATAGTTAATCTTGAATAAACGTAAATTATTACAATCTTTTTGCGGTCGCTTCCGGATCAGCCACGAAGGCCGCCGCCCTGGATGATCTGCCAGAGCTGCCGGAGGTGCTCCGCCGGGTCGATCCGCTCCGGATCCGCTGCGCGGCCGGCTCTGCCTGGGTGGGGGTGGGGGATTCTGCCGGGGTCCCTTGCCGGCCGGGGTGAGCCTCGAAATTTCCGCAAAATTAAAAAAGAACCCTTTATTTACGGGCTTCTCTACAAGATAACTTCATTTCACAATAAT
>Ga0310696_10003304_pt1 | contig 20251 bp, 12 predicted proteins | sample AusTroGonzalo_MG_4_FD_203885 | JGI IMG/M metagenome (GOLD analysis project Ga0310696, IMG submission 203885) | Bovine rumen microbial communities from tropical cattle in Woodstock, Queensland, Australia - Gonzalo_02 (v2) (version 2) | ecosystem: Host-associated > Mammals > Digestive system >... | reverse complement strand
CCGGATTTCTGGAAAGACTATAACATCATTGAGCCCACGGAAAGTCTGGAACACGCTATCGGCCGCCTTAAAAAAGGCCGCTAAACTTGCACATCTTGGCCTAAAGCCGTACCTTTGCACTCCCTATGAAGAAGGTTATTTTGCCGATATTGCTTCTGCTGGCCTCGCTGGCCGTGCAGGCACAGGAGATGCGGGACACGCTTGATGCCTCGCGCATATCGGCCATGAGGGAAAAACTAAAGAATACCACCCAGACAGGCCTTACGCACATAGAGAGCAAACAGCTGAATTCGGGCGTAGCGGTATTTGGCACGCCGGACGTTATCAAAAAACTGCAGATGCTTCCAGGCGTGGCCGCCGGCAACGAACTCATGAACGGCCTGTACGTCCACGGCGGCGACGGCAACGACAACCTTTTTCTCCTTGACGGCGTACCTCTATATAATATAAGCCATTTCGGCGGCCTGTTTTCCAGTTTCAACACAGACGTAATAGACAATCTGGACTTTTACAAAAGCGGCTTCCCGGCACGCTACGGCGGCCGGATGTCGTCGGTTGTGGATGTGGAAACGCGGGAAGGAAACATGGAAAAATACCACGGCAGCGTGTCGCTGGGCCTCATTGACGGCAGACTGCAGGCAGAAGGTCCCATATTCAAGGGTAAAACATCGTTCAACCTTGGCCTCAGGCGCTCCTGGCTGGACGTTGTGACCATCCCCGCCATCTGGTATGCCAATACCCAGAACGGGGCCGATGAAACCGTAGGCGGCGGCTACTCCATGAGCGACCTGAACGCCCGCATTACCCACCGCTTTGCTCCCGGCAACGTACTGAACGTATGTTTTTACACCGGGGCCGATAACCTTAGAGCCAGCCTGGAAAATACCGGCTCCAAGATGAAGATAGGCGTGAAATGGGGCAGCCTCACCTCCTCTGTAACACACCAATACGAGTTCTCCAAAAAACTCAAGACCAAAAACACACTGTATTACTCACAGAGCACATCGGACACCGGCTATAACTTTGCCTTCACCAACAAGGAAGAAGGCGTGGAGACCATTACTTCAATGGACGACCACGACGTGTCCTACGTGCGCGAAATCGGCCTTACATCCAACTGGGACTGGTATCCCAACAGTTTCAATCACGTGCGTTACGGTCTGTCGGCCCAGTATCACTGGTATCATTCCGGGCGCAATTTCACATCGTCCACGGTGCAGGACGGAGAGGTTCAGAGGGAATCGGCCGATGACGAGTCGCAGGGCTACCGTTCCTTTGAGCCGGCAATCTACGCCGAGGACGAGATTTTCCTGCGCTACAACCTTACCGTAAACGTTGGCCTTCGCTTTGCCATGTTTGCAACTCCCGGCAAGGTGTGGCCGTCGCTGGAGCCTCGTGTGGCATTCAAATGGCTCATTAACAATAATATATCGGCCAAACTGTCATATACCCGTATGAGCCAGTTCGCACATCTGGTGGCGGCGGTTTACATGGATTTGCCGTCCAACAGCTGGATGCCTTCCACCGCAAACGCAAGGCCTATGACAAGCGATCAGGTGGCCGGGGGCATTTACACCACCTTCGGCCCGTTCAAATTCAACCTTGAAGGCTGGTACAAAACCATGGACCACATTCTGGTGTACAACGGCAGCAACACCTTTGTGCCGCCAATCACCGAATGGGAAAAGAGTTTCACGGAAGGGAAAGGCCGCTCGTACGGCATGGAGGTGGAAGCAACGTTTGAAAAAGGGCCGATAAACATATCGGCCTACTATACCCTTTCCTGGACGGAGCGATTCTTTGACGCAGTTTACGGGGACTGGTTCCTTGACCGCAACGACAACCGCCACAAAATCAATCTTGTGGCTTCCTGGCACTTTGCAAAGCATTGGGAGGTGTTTGCCAACTGGAACTACCACAGCGGAAACCGCATAACCTTCCCGTCGCACTATATTGACGTTGCCGGAAAGCGCAGGTATCTGTACGACAAGCCATACAACACCCAACTTCCAGATTACCACAGACTGGATTTGGGCATTGATTTTTCTGTCACTTTCCCCAACAGCCACAACCTAAAGGTGAATCTTAGCGTGTACAACGCATACAACCACCTTAACGCTTCCATGGCCTTCCTGGAAACCGACAACAACGGCAACTTCAGCGGCATGGCCTACGGTCTGGTTCCTATAATTCCAACAATAACAGCCACTTACAAGTTCTAGATGAAACGACTACTTTATATATTTCTCTGGGGCTTGATGCTCACCGCCTGCGAAATTCCGTTCGAGATCAAGCAGGAAGGAGAGCCGCGCATATTCCTCCAGGGCGTGGCCGATAACGGTCTGGTAACGGTTTCTGCACTGTACGCCACTCCTATCGGCGGCGAACAAGGTACTCTGAGCGGGCTTAAAACGGTTTTTTCCGTCAATGGCAAAGAGGTTGAACTGCACGGAAGCCCCATTCCCCTGGAGGAAGGCGATCAGCTGCTGCTGGAAGTATCGGCCGATGGATTTGAACCCGTCAGCGGCTCCACAATTGTTCCGCCAAGGCCCGTTATTACGGACATTTCCTGGGAAAGAGTCCAGGTGGATACCATTGACGCAACGGAGATAAGGATGATACTGGACCATGCGCCGGCCGAAGATGAGTACTACGGCATACAGATTCTTAGGCGCGACGACATAATGTTTGCAGGCGGGGATGTAGAAACCGTTCTCACCAACCTCACGCCCGGTTATATCCTTACGGCGGCCGAGAGCGGCAGCTTCGACCTGGCCGACTTTATCCAGGTAAACTATAACGGCCGATATCTTGGAGGTCCGGACTATCAGCCCATTACGCTCATTACCAACAAGCAGTTTGACGGAGCGTTATACAAATTCTACCTCAATTCCTTTGATGCTTCTATTCTTGACAGTATTCGCGACAGCATGCCTGGCGGCAATACGGGAATGGCCGGCGGCGACATTGTGAGCGGGGACGTGGGCCCAGGTTCCGGTCCTGGCACCATCGTCCCTGGCGACGTCCGTATTCCGCTTGGTGTAGAGACCCAGTACAGCTTTACCTTCTTCCGGCTGTCTCCAGAGTTCTATCTCTACGCCAAAGCCCTTTTCCAGAGCAACTTTGACTTCCTGGCCAACATGGGTTTAATACCGGCAAACTTCACCTGGAGCAACGTCCACGGCGGTCTTGGCTTTGTAGGTGCAGTAACCAGTACCACCAGGGGGCCGTACAAATTTGAAAATTAAAATAAATTTTGCTATTTCCGGAAAAGGTGCTACCTTTGCATTCCCCAACAGGGGCGTAGCTCAGCTGGTTTAGAGCGCTTCAGTCACATTGAAGAGGTCATCGGTTCGAATCCGATCGTCCCTACCCCAAGACCCGGATAAGTTCCGGGCCTTTTGCGTTTATGAATCCAAAGTTCCTCCTTCTTTCAGACCCTCAGACTCCGCTCATCGGCACCTTTGTCTATGGTATGGTGTGCCAGCACAAGGAACTTATAAGCGGCTACCAGAAAACCCACGGCGGCGGATGGTACCACAAAGACGACCAGCGCAAAATAATGACCCTCTACGGCCGCTCGGGCGACTACGGAGACCCCGACTTCCGCTTCCTGGACCGCATCCCCTCCGAACTCCAAGGCTACACCTTCGTCTATTCCCCCGACTGGGGCGTCCACACGGAAGAGCTGGACCTCTCTACCGTGGAGTGGTTTTAACACAACGCGCCATCCCGCAAAAACGGGCAAAAATGCGGGATGCCACGTCGCGGCGACGTGCGAAACCGCAAAAACGGCCGAAAATGCGGGATGGGAGGTCTTGGGTGGGTTAAATAGCGTTATGCAGGGCCGCTAAAGTTGGTCGTCGGAGAGTTGGAAGGTGTTGCCTTGGCGGATGTCGCCGGTTTGCATGCCTTTTTTGAGCCAGCGCATGCGTTGGGCGGCGGTGCCGTGGGTGAAGGACTCTTCTACGGCATAGCCCTGGGCTTTTTTCTGGAGATAGTCGTCGCCAATAACCGAGGCGCAGCGAACAGCTTCTTCAAGGTCGCCGTCTTCTATGGAGTCAAACATGGTATTCTCATAGTGCGCCCACACGCCGGCGTAGAAATCGGCCTGTAATTCAATTCTTACACTTACGCGGTTGGCCTGGGCCTTGTTCATTTTGGCCATCTGGCTATGGGCCTGGTCCAGAGTGCCCAGAAGGTGCTGGACGTGATGACCTACCTCATGGGCTATCACGTATGCGTATGCAAAGTCGCCATCGGCTCCCAGCTGCTGTTTCATGCTTGAGAAGAAGGACAGGTCTATGTACAGCTTTTCGTCGGCGCTGCAGTAGAAGGGGCCCATTGCGGCCTGGCCCTGCCCGCAGGCGGTTTCCGTGGAACCGGTGTAAAGCACAAGGGTAGGGGCTTTGTAGGTGCCAATGCCGTTTTTCTGGAAATACTGGCTCCAGACATCTTCCGTGGAGGCAAGGATCTGGCGTGAGAATTTGGCCAGGGCTTCGTTTTCCGGTGTGGGCTCGTAGGCGGTCTGTGTGGTTTGGCTTAATGCGCCCGATTCTGTAACAACGCGGAACACATCTCCCAGGTCACCGCCCATAACAAGGGTAAGGATTGCAACAATGGCAATGCCGCCAAGGCCAAGCCCGGCTTTTGCGCCGCCGCTCATACCACGGCGGTCTTCTACGTTAGAGCTTTCGCGTCTTCCGTCAAGTCTCATAGTCTATTTGTTTAATATTGTTTCACAAACTTCCTGCGCCTGGTCCAGCTGGTCGAATTTACCAACATCCACCAGTACCAGATCCTGGGCTGCAAGGCCGTATATTGGCTCTTTTGCGCAGGCTTTAAGGTAAAAGTCCATTATGGGGAAGCGCCCTTCAAAGCCCCACCGGCGGAATGCATCAAAAACAAGGGGCGACAAATTGTGTATACCTGCAAAGGCATAATGCCGGCAGGCCGATGGATCCAGATCCGGGAAAGGGGAGCGTACCTCGCCGGTAGAATTGTCCATCCAGCCCACAAGGCGCATATCGGCGTCAAATAGCAGGTTGCGTCTGGTTTTGCGCGGGCTCACAACCAGCGTTGCAAGTGCGTCCGGGCGGGTTTCACGCTGTACCCACCCAAGGTCCAGATTGGAGATAATATCTACATTATGAACCAGGAACGGCTTGGCGCAAGGCATAATTAGGTCTTCGGCATGCAGTATGCCGCCGCCGGTTTCCAAAAGCTTGGAAGATTCGTCGGAAACCGCCACCGGCACGCCAAAGTCATTGGCCGATAAATACTCCTTAATCTGCTCCGGAAAATGATGCACGTTTACAACAATTTCCGAATAACCGGCATCGCGGAGCTTGCATATAACATGATGGATAAGCGGCTTCCCGCATACCGGCACCAGCGCTTTGGGCATGGTGTCCGTAATGGGTTTAAGGCGGGTACCCAGACCGGCTGCAAATACAAGGGCTTTCATAGCACTTTGTCAATTTTCATTTCCCTGTGGGTCACATGCACCTTCACATCAGGAAACAGCTCCTTAACATGAGCGCCCAGATGTTCGGCACAGTAAACCGAACGGTGCTGGCCGCCTGTGCAGCCAAAACTAACCTGCAGGTGCGTGAACCCGCGTTCCAGGAAGCGCTTGACGTGCGCGTCCACAATCTTGTACACGCTGTCCAGAAAAACAGTGACCTCTCCGTCGTCTTCCAGAAAATCTATAACTTCCTTGTCGGTGCCGTTGAACTTGCGGTAACGCTCGTATCGGCCAGGATTGTGAATGGCACGGCAGTCAAAGACATAGCCGCCGCCGTTGCCGCTGTTATCTTCCGGAGCGCCTTTTTTGAGCGAGAAACTGAAAATATGCACCTCCAGACCATCGTCTTTAGCCGGAACAGCAGGCTGGAAGCGGGGGAGTGCCGCCATTTGATTCAGCAGGGAATTCAGGTACGGATAGTCCGTGAACGGTGTTTCCAACAGAGAGCGCAGGTTCTCCATTGCAAAGGGAACGCTGTCTATGAAATATTGCTTTTTCTCGAAATATCCACGGAAGCCGTAGCAGCCAAGAACCTGAAGCGTACGGAAAAGCACAAACAGGCGCAGCCGGCCAAGAAAATGCTCCTCGTCAACATTCCGGTACTTCCTTAAATTGTCCAGATATGTCCGGATTAGCTTCTCTTTTAGCGGCTGCGGGAAGCGGGAACTGGCCTGCCAGATAAACGATGCGACGTCATAATAAATTGGTCCGCGCCGGCCGCCCTGGAAGTCAATTATCCACGGCTTGCTGTCCAAAACCATAATGTTGCGGGCCTGGAAATCCCTGTGCATGAAGGTGTTGCTGTCCTGGGCCAGAAGATCGGCCTTTAGCTTGTCGAAATCGTCCTGAAGCAGCGTTTCGTTAAATTCCAGGCCGGTGGTTTTTAGGAAGCAGTATTTGAAATAGTTAAGGTCAAAGTCCACCATCCGGCCGTCGAAGCCGCTCCAGAGGCATTTGCTCCAGTCCATACCGTCGGCCCCTTCGAACTGCAACTTTGGAAGTTGGCCGATGGCTTCGCACAGCATTGCCTCTTCCTGGGCGTTATAAGCGCCCAGCTTTCGGCCGGCCGATACCATGTCGTACAGGTTGTTGTCTCCAAGATCCTGCTGAAGGTAGGTTAGCCCGTCGGAACTTACTGCAAGAACTGCAGGCACAGGAATTCCTTTTTCACTGAAATGCCTTGAGAGATTAATGAAAGCAAGGTTTTCCTCCTTGCTTGTGCCCACAACGCCTATTACCGACTTTCCGCCGCCCTGGAGGCGGAAATAACGCCTGTTGCTGCCAGAGCCGGAAAACTCCGTGACTTGTTCGGGCTCCTGCCCGGTGAGGGACTTGAACAAAGATTTCATAGGGTAAATATACTTCAAAATGCCTTAAAAAGCAAGAAAAGGCCCTTGCGTCAATGAATAGTATTGTTTAAATTTGCATATTATGAGGAAACTGTACCTGATACTTAGCCTTGCACTGGTGCTTCTAAGCGCCTGTACCGGCCAGGTACAAAAGGACCGCCAGCTGTTCCGGCTGGAGTACATTATGGAAAGAAGCGGCCACACGCGCGGTTCTACCGTAGATCTTACGCTCTTTGACATGAATACCGGAAAAGAGGTGGACATGGGCGGAACCTTCGACTGGTTCGGTATAGAAAGCCATCCGGACTACCGCGGCATAACGGATCTGCAGTTCAATAACCGCATGATACTGCGCGAAGCAATGCTAAGGCACGGATTCAAGCCCTTAAGCACCGAATGGTGGCACTTCACGCTGGCCGACGAGCCCTATCCGGACACTTACTTCAAATTCCCCGTAGAATAATCTAAAAACTCAATATCATGAAAAAACTGTTCGCCCTTTTGGCAATCATTCTTATCGGCCTCTCGGCAAATGCCCAGAGCCCTATCAAGCGCATCCTTGCCCGTTTCGACGACCCCGAAGAAGGTCATACCGTATTTGTCCCCAAAGGCAGCCACTCGTTTGGTATATCCGGTGGATACCGCAATTTCAAAGTGGGAGGCGAAGTAGACGGCGACGGATACGGCATCCTCTCTATGCTGAACATCGGCGACGGCCAGCTTCACGTATGGAAAGTAATGCCCAAATTCGAATGGTTCGTGGCCGATGACTTCAGTATTGTAGCGCGTGCGGAATACAGCGGATACTATGTTGATACGGACATCAAGTTAGACTTCCGCGAAATATTAGATTCCAACGATCCTGCGCTAAATGTACAGGTTTTAGGTCGCCATATGGAACGTCATGGCGGAGGACTGTCCGTTGCAGGCCGAAAGTATCTGTCTTTCTTTGGCAGCAAAACCTTCGGCGTATTTGCCGAGGGAAGGCTGTTCGGCACTTATGGCGTTGTAACTTCCCATCCTCTCAGGGAAAATGGTGCCGATAAAGCTGCCGCTAATTCAAAAATAAGGGTGTCCAATGCCCTTGCCATCGGGCTTGATTTTTGCGTTGGCGGTGTTGTAAGACTCAGGGACAATAGCGCTTTCTCTGTAAGCATCCCTATCTTTGGCGTGGCCTGGAACCAGACTAAACAGTATAAGTCGTGGTCCCAGCAGAATGACAACGAGACCGTTACCAATCAAAATGTGGCAAAGATGTCATCCTTCAAGATTGCCAGAAGCCTGGACCTCATAGGTCTCCAGGTGGGCTACACGCACTACATAGAGCCTAAGAGAAAGAAGTAGGTCTTTATAAAAAATGGCCCTGGAAAAAACCAGGGCCATTTTTTTTATGCATTCAGGTAGCCTAGGCTCCGGAGCATGTCGAATATCATATCGACGTACTCGCGTGAAGTCTGGTCCCAGCTGAAGCCAAGACGGTGCAGCACCTGCATTGTGTAAGAGGTGGAAGGAGGATTGCCCAGAGTCTCAAGGCTGCCGCCGGACTTGGCATAGGCCAACAGACCGGACAGCTGAGTTGCCTTTTCGGGATCCTGCTTGGCCTGATCCAACAGCATCATAAACTCTTCAATCTCTACGTACCTAACTCCGCCAAGACGGCTCACAATGTCGTCGAACGGAATAAGATGGTCGTTGGAAAGGTTGAAGACGCAGCACTCCACAGGCGTTTCGCACAGAAGGACCATTGCCCTTGCAGTCTCGTCAATGGGCGAGAACTCCATCCTTGCATCCAGCAGAGCATACGGGCATGCACCAATAAGCTGGAAGGAATGCAGGCGGCCCATTGCGGCGTTGGCGCTGAAGTTCACCTGGAACTCACCGTCCTCGGCACGGGGCGACAGGTTGCCGGCTCTGAGAATCTTACCGTTCAGTTTGCCCTCGGCCATGTTCTGCAGGATAATCCTTTCGGCCAGGAACTTGGAATGGGCATACTGGTTGTCCAGATTCTGTCCAAAGTACAGGCTCTGTTCGGTGAGCGGCTGCATTGTGCTTATGGAAGCTGCCTCGCCACCTACGCTTTCTGTGGAAACATGCACCAGACGTGCGCCTGTGCGTATGCAGAAGTCAACAAGGTTCTTTACGCCTCCGTAGTTCACGTCCATAATGTCGGAGCCCTTGCTGAAGTGCTTCACGTTGGCGGCGCTGTTAAGCACCATGTCAATGCCTTCGGCATCAAGGGGTTCCATGGTTTCGGCACGGGTTATATCACCCTCAATTACGCGTATACGGCTGCCGATCAGGGACCTGTAGTCCTTGGGGAAGTAGTACACCAGCATCTCGGCCAGCCTTCGCTCGGCGCTCAAAGCTCCCTTGCCGCGAAGCAGGCACCATACAACGGTGTCTTCACCAGTGCTTTCGATCAGGCCCCTGAGCAGGTGGATGCCCAGGAAGCCGGTTGCACCGGTGAGGAGGATGTGTTTGCCAAGCGGCTGCCTGGTGCCGCTTGCAAGTGACTGCAGCGTATTGCTTTCCAGCACCTTATTGATGGCCGAATAGTCGTAGGAAATAACATCAACCTCTTTGGCGCCTTCGTCTTCGCCTCCAAGGAAGGATGCCAGGGCCCTGGGAGTAGGATGCGAGAACACGTCGCCGTAGGTGAAGCTCAGGCCGGCTTTTTCGGCCTTTACAAGCACCTGGGTTACAAGCAGTGAGGTGCCGCCAAGGTCGAAGAAACTGTCGGTGGCGCCAACGCGTTCGCATTCCAGAGTCTGGGCAAAGATTTCGCACAGCTGCTTCTCTGTTTCGCCAACAGGCTCAACATAGTCGCCGCCGGCCTGGACAACAGGGGTGGGAAGTGCCTTGCGGTCCACTTTCTGGTTTACATTCAGCGGAATACGCTCTATCTGGTTGATGGAAGCCGGAATCATGTAAGAAGGCTTGCGCTGGCCGATGAAGGCGCCAAGGGCTGCGCTGTCAAGCTGCCCTTCGTAAACCACGTAAGCTGCGATGAACTTGCCGCCGGACGGGCTGTCGAAGGCCTGTACGGTAACGTCTTTCACGCCCGGATATTCCAGGATCACAGCCTCTACTTCCTTGGTTTCCACGCGGAAGCCGCGAATCTTCACCTGACCGTCGCGTCGGCCCACAAATTCTATGTTGCCGTCGGTGCGGTAGCGCACGATGTCGCCGGTGCGGTAAACGCGGTCGTAAGGAGCTTCGCTGCAGAACGGGTTGGCCACATAGACCTCGGCTGTCTTGTCTGGTCGGCCCAGATAGCCGCGGCTAACCTGAGGGCCGCTCACCAGCAGTTCGCCGGGAGCGCCGGCAGGCATGCGACGCATATTCTTGTCCACCACATAAAGATTCAGGTTGCTAAGCGGATGGCCGATGGGAATATTGGACTCACGCTTTTTCACGTCAAATACAGTGGTGAAGATGGTGCACTCGGTGGGGCCATAGCCGTTGTGGAAGGCGTATGACGGCGGATCCATGCTGATGAGCTTCTCGCCGCCAACCGACAGATGCTTAAGCACAGGGTTGTCGGGGAAGTTCTTTGCGTACATCACGCCCACCTGCGTTGTCATGAAGCAGTGGGTTACGCCGCTTTCGCGCAGGAACTTATCCAGGGCCGTGAGGTCGTGACGGGTGTCCTCGTCAACTATGCATACGGCTGCACCGCCGGTTAGGGCAGGCCACATATCCATCATGCAGGCATCGAAGCCGAAGCTGGCGTATGCGCCAACCCTGTCGCCGGGTTTAACGTCGTAGTACTTGCGGTACCAGCTGCAGAAGTTAATCAGGTTGCGGTGCTCCAGCATACAGCCTTTAGGAACGCCGGTGGTGCCGGAAGTGTACAGCAGGATGAACAGGTTCTCCGGCGCGGGGCCTTCTGGAGCCTTACCTGCGGGCAGGGCATCCAGCTGCGAAGTGAGCAGCACGGGACCGCTGTATTCGGTAAGGATGTCGCGCAGGTCGTCATCGGCAATGAGCAGACCGGCCGATGCGTCTTTGATCATGAAGTTCAGACGCTCGGCGGGGTAGGAAGGATCCAGAGGCTGATATGCGCAGCCGGCCTTGATGGCGCCAAGGGCCGTAACGGCCATCAGCTCGCTTCGGTTTATCAGTATGGAAACCACACCCTCCGGGCCAAGACCCAGCGATGCAACGTATGCTGCAATGCGCTCGGACCTTTGGTCTAACTCCTTGTAGCTAAGCTGTTTGTCTTTGTACAGCACTGCAAGGGCATCGGGCGTTGCTGCTGCGGCTTTGCGGAACAGCGAAACAATGGTCTGCTTGGTATCTACCTTCTGCTGGTAGGAATTGAAGCCGTCCAGAGTCTTGATGGTGTCGGGACCGGAGAGGGCCAGGGCCTCAAGCGGACCGTCGGTAAGCATGCCGCGAACAACGGTTTGCAGGCATTCGCCAAAGCTGCGTATGAGTTCCGGGCTGTACAGCGCATTGTCGTAGCCAAGGGCAAATACCGGCTCTTCGGCCGTTCCCTGGACAAAAATGCTTAGCGGGAACTTGGAGGCGCCAATTTCCAGGCTGGTGCCTGTGATGGGCTTGCCGTCAACCAGATACTCCGTGAGGATGCCGGCCTGGTAGGCGTACATCATCTGCGGCTGGAAGTCGAAGTCGGAACTTACACGGGCGAAGGGATAATCCTCGTGGGCAATTACTCCGCTGAACTCGGAGTCGGTGCGGCGCAGGAATTCTTCAACGGTGCTGCATTCTCCGGGCTTGGAAGATATGGCCAGGGTATTTACGAACATGCCGAAGGTGTCGGCAGTGCGCATGTCGTTTCGGCCGTTGCTTACGGTGCACATGTACACCTTATCCTTGCCGCTGAATGCTGCAGCTGCAATGTAAACGGCTGCAAGGCAGTAACTTGCCTCCGATATTCCAAGCTGCTTGCAGCGTGCCTGTATATCGGATCCAACGGGAAGATTCAGGTATGCACCGGCGCCTTTTTCGCCCGAGGGCTCCAGATCCGGCAGCAGCGATGCGGGTTCCTCGAAACCTTCCATCACGCCGGCGAAGAACTCGTTTGCGGCGCTCATGTCGGCGCTTGTCTGGTCGGCTGCGTAGTTGAAGTAGCTGTATCCTTCGGCCTGGGGAGCTGTGCCGTTAAGCGCGGCGGTTAGCTCGTTCAGGAATATGTCGCAGGAGCGGCCGTCGAAGATGGTGTGGTGGAAGTCCATGAACAGGTGAAGCGCGGTGGGCGTTTTCACCACTGTAATTCGGTACAGCGGGCCTTTTTCCAGTTCGAAGGGCTGCACGAAGTTTGCGGCATAGGCCTGCAGATCTTCATCGGCCATAAGCTCGAATCCTACCACAGGATCGGCATCTACAGGCACCTGACGTACCACGCCGCCTTCGGTGACAAAGTGCGTATTGATGTAGGGGTGGCACTTTATTACATCTATGACAGCCTTGCGCAGGGTGTCCGGATTAAGATCGGCAGGGAAGGTCCAGTACTGGGGAATGTTGTAGAAGGTCTCGTGAGGAGCTTTCATGCATTCGAACCAGATACCGGTCTGTTGGCCGGTGAGCGGCGCGGGTTCTGCCGCACGGCTTTGGCTCTGTGCTCCGGCACCACCCTTGAGCAGGTTCTTGAGTACCTCGTTCTCAATGGTTTGCAGCGTTGCTTCACGCGCAAAGGTGTTCATATCCACCTGTACGCCGTATTTCTTGTACAGCGCGGTGGCAAGACGCAGGGCACTAAGAGAGCTTAAACCATATAAATAAAGGGGTTCGGTAAGGCCGACGCCTTCAATCTGAACAGTTTCTGCAATCAGATCGGCAAGCTGCTGCTCCAGCACGTTAAGCGGAGCGGCTTCACCGGACGCGACATGTTTTTCGGCAACCGGTTCCGGCAGGGCCTTGCGGTCCACTTTCTGGTTCACAGTTAGCGGGATGGCATCGATCTGCATCATCACGGCAGGAACCATGTACGGAGGTTTGCGCTCGCCGATAAAGTCGGCCAGAGCCTTTTTATCTATATCTTCCGAAGCTACGATGTATGCGGCCAGGAATTTTCCGTTTCCGCCTTTTTCGTCAAAGGCCTGCACGGTTACGTCGGTAACTCCGGGGAAGTCGCGGATAACAGCCTCAATCTCGGTTGGCTCAATACGGAAACCTCTGATTTTCACCTGGTTATCGCGTCGGCCGATGAACTCGATGTCTCCGTCGGCCCTGTAGCGCACTATGTCGCCGGTGCGGTAAACATGACGATGATATTCGTCGTCCTCGTATTTGTTGTCGATGAATACTTCGGCGGTTTTCTCCGGACGGCCCAGATAACCAAGGCCGACCTGAGGGCCGCTTACCAGCAGTTCACCGGCCGCACCAATGGGCAGCTGTGCACCGCCTTTAGAAACGATGTAGGCATGAACGCCCGGCAGAGGTTTGCCGATAGGAACGTTTTCTTCCTGCTTTTCAACCTTCTTGTACACAACGTAGCAAGAGCTCTCGGTGGGGCCGTAGCAGTTTACAAGCTGGTAGTGCGGCAGTGCTATGGACGGCATCTTCTCACCGCCTGTGTACAGGTACTTCAAGGAAGGATTGTCCGGGTAGTTTAGCGCAAACTGGATGGCCACCTGGGTGGTCATAAGGGAATGCGTAACGCCGTTGGCTGTGAAATATGCATCCAGCTGGGCAAGGTCCAGACGGATTTCCTCGGGGATAATATGAATGGCTGCGCCAGCCACGAGCGACGTGCAAAGGTCGCCCATGAAGGCATCGAAGCCAAAGCTTGCGTAGGCCGTAAGTTGGGAGGTAGGGCCGCAGGAAAGGTTTGTTGCGTTGTTGAAGCCAAAGGCGGTAACGTTTCCGTGGCTTAGCATGCAACCCTTGGGCGTTCCGGTGGTACCGGAAGTGTACAGAAGGATGAACAGGTCTTCAGGCTTGGGTGCGGGAGCATTGGGTTTTCCTTCCGGCAGGGAATAAATCTTGTCGGTGCCGATAACGGGGCCTTCATATTCTGTTACAAGCTTTTCCAGGCCGGGATCGGCGATAAGAAGGGCTGCGCTGGCGTCTTTTACCATAAAGTTAAGACGCTCGGCAGGGTAGGACGGATCCAGCGGCTGGTATGCGCAGCCGGCCTTGAGGGCGGCCAGGGGCGCTATCATCATCCACTCGTTGCGCCCAAGGATGATTGACACAACGTTGCCGGGGGTAGTTTGCTTCAGAATCTCGGCCGCCAGGTTGTTTGACAGGCGGTCAACATCGGCATAGCTTATCTTCTTGTCCTTGTAAACCAGGGCGATGTCGTTGGGCCTTGCTGCCACGTGCTCCTTGAAATAATCAAGCACACACTTGTTGGGATCGGCCTCGATGGGACCGGGATTGAAGGAACAGAGCTGTTCTTCCTGTGCGGCGGTGGTGTGCTTCAGTTCGGCAACTGTGCGGGCCGTGGCCATGGAGGCAAAGGTGGCGCAGTAGCTGTCCGTGAGGCTGCGCAGCAGTTCCTCTGAATACTGGTCCGGACGGTACCACCAGCGGATTTGCCAAGGGCCGTCGTTGCTGCTGAAAAGCTCGGATGAAAGGCCCATGCCCGGAGGATTGGTCCTTAGGTCTTCGGCCTCAATTGTCTGGCCTTCAAGGGTGAGCGGAATGGTGGTGCCCACAAACTGACCCTGGAAGGAAAGGCTTAGGGCTGCGTTAAGGCCAAGGTCGCGGTTGCAGTCGGCAAAGGAATAGAATGCACGCTGGCGTATTCCGCGAGTCTGGTCGTTGACTTTCTTGATAATCTCTTCGATTTCCTGGTCCGGAGCTGCTTCTACCATTACGGGAATGGTGTGCACGCACATGCACATGGAATTGCGGCTGTTTGCGCCCTTGCGGCCGTTCCATATACTTGCAAAGCAGGCTTTTGTATCGGCATTCCAGGCGGCCAGGGTAAGGCCCCATGCAGCATGGGCCAGTATGCTCTCGGCATATCTGTGCACGGAAGCAACCTCACGTGCGCAGGCAGCGTCAATGCTTAGCGGAATAAGGAGTTCCTTGTACGGAGCCGGCTCTTTGCCATAGACATCCGGAAGAATCTGCGAAGGAGTTTCGGCTGCTTCGGCAAAGGTGGCGGTGTACCATTCCCTGGCCTCGGCGAATGCATCTGAATTACGGGCTTCTTCTTCTTCCTTTGCTATATCGGCACCGGAGAAGGCTTCTTTGGGCAGGGGAGTCCCTTCGTATGCCAGCTGGAAGTCTTTCAGGAATATTCCGGCCGATGCACCGTCGAAGATGATATGGTGGAAATCGGCATAGAAATAATTGCCTTCCGGCGTTTTGTATATCTCCAGACGGAAGAGGGGTTTGCCTGCGTTCAGGTCCATTGTGGCGCAAAAGCCCTTGCGGGCCTCGTCTATGGAACCCACCTCTATGACTGGAGCTTTCCAGTCCACCTTTTCCGGAGTGCTCATGCGGGGCTCTCCTTCGTCCATGACGATGGTGGAAAGCACGTACGGGTGGGCCTCAATGAAGGTTTTCAGTGCAGCGGTAAACTTGTCCAGGGGAATGTTCTCCGGGAGTTTGTACAGCGAAGCCTGCTGATAATTGCCGTCTTCCGGCCTCAGGCCCTGGCAAGCCAGGTATATGCTAAGCTGCGATTGTGAAAGAGGGGAAATCATATAATAAACATTCGGCTAAAACCAGACATATCAAATACCATACGGACAGCGGGAGTAAGGTTTACCACTGTAAGTTTGCCTCCGCTGGGCATAATTGACTGGGCAAGGGCAAGGATAACACGAAGGCCTTTGGAGGCGATGTAGTCCACGCCGGCCATGTCCAGTTCTACTTTGAGCCCCTCTTTTCCCATGAGGGGAGTCAGTTCCTTCTGGAATTCTTCGCTTGTGACGGAATCCAGTTCACCGGTGACGGTAACGACGGTCTTTTCGTCGAGTTCTTTGATGTCTACAGTCATAGTGTTATATAATTTTAATTGTCATTATCGCTATATCGTCGTTCTGCGGCGCTTTGCCCCTGAATGCGCTGACGAGGGCCAGCAGGGACTCGCAGGTTTGCCTGGCATTGCCATAATCGTTCTGAGCCCACTCAAGAAGAGCATCTTCTCCGAAAAACTCTTTGTTCTGGTTACGGGCCTCGGTTACTCCGTCGGTATAGAATACCAGCCTGGAGCCGTGGGGGAGTGTTATCTTTTGCGACACATACTTGAAACCGGGGAAGCCGCCCAGCACGAAATTGCTTTCCTGCGGCAGGAAATCCTTGTCCAGCAGAGACCTGGTATGGCCGGCGTTGCAGTATTCCATCTCCCTTGTGTCAAGGTCTATGGAGCCAAGCATAAGGGTGCAGAACATGTCGTAGTCGCTGTTGTCGCAGATAAGTTCGTTAAGGTAACGGGCTATTTCCGATGGAGTGTTCCCGCGTTTGAATGCGGGTAAAATGAGGCTGCTTACCATGAACATCAGGAACGATGCTCCCATTCCCTTGCCGGAAACATCTCCTATTACAAAGCACAGTTTATTGCCGATTATTCTGCATTCGTAAATGTCTCCACCCACTTCGAACATGGGCGTGAGGATGGCGTATGAATCGGCCAGTGAGTTGGAGGGGAAGACTTGCGTGACGGCCTTTTGCTGGATATTGCGGGCAACTGATATGGATTCCTCGGCGCTGCGCTTGCGGTCCATAATCCTTTCGATGGCAGGAATTATCCATAACCAGGAAACCAGCAGCAGGAAGGAAACAATGAACAGCAGGATTGTGCGGTAGGAGCCTTCCATGTAGTGGTTGTCGCCCAGCAGGTAGCCTTTGTCGTAAAGTCCGTAAACTATATAAGGAGCGTCATCCACATCATAATGGATAACGGCTACCATGTGCCCTTCGAAGGTGCCAAGCGTTATGCCGTCTTTCCGCTGCTGGTACACGCTGTATTCAAGCGGCTTGCCGGCAAGGGACGATGGCGAAATCACCCGTCCGGAGGTGTCGCACAGAACGTAGCAGCAGTCCCATCGGCCAACGGATTCCACTTTTGAGGCTTCCTCGAAGAATTTGATCCCCTCAAGTTCTCGCCCTTCCTTGATTTCGTTCTCGAACTTAGTGGTAATATCATCAAGGTCTTCACGGGCACTCTTAAGCTCTTCTTCCAGCAAAGCCCGTCTGGAGAAAACGTGCGCCAGACGCGACGCCCCCAGCGTGAGGGCGATGAACACTGCAAATGCAATGAGAATGCTGGTGCGTAAGGTTTTTTTCATTCCTACTCGTGAATTTGGAAGAATGCTATGGCCAGCAGGGCTGCGGGGGCGGCAAAGCGGATGAGGAACAGAATGGTCTTGAGCAGCCAGGGAGCCATTTTGAGTTTTCCGCCGTTGGTAACCTCGTCAAACACAATCTTACGTCCAAGTTTCCAGCCCACAAAGATAACCATCAGAAGGCCGCCGATGAGCATAAGGAAGTTGGCCGACAGGAAGTCGAACAGGTCGAAGATATTCTTGCCGATGATCTTGAAGCTGTCCAGAGGACCCATGGAAAGGGAGCACAGGGCGCCAAGTATCCAGATAAGGATGAAAACCAGTACAACGGCAACTTTACGCTTCATCTTGAATTCCTCGATGCAGAAAGCCACAATCACCTCCAGGATAGAAATGGCCGATGTAAGGGCGGCCAGCAGAAGGGCCAGGAAGAAGAAGATGGCAATGACGCCGCCCATGGGCATCTGGCTGAAGATGTGGGGCAGGGTAATGAACACAAGGTCCGGACCCTCGCCGGGGCTGATGCCGAATGCGAACACGGCCGGCATTATGGCACAGCCGGCAATTAGAGCAAATACTGTATCGGCAGCGGCAGTCTGGGCGCTAAGGGACAGAATGTTGGCGTCTTTCTTAACGTATGAAGCGTATGTGACAACCATGCAGGAGCCCAGAGACAGCGAGAAGAATGCCTGACCCAACGCAGCCAGGAAGGTTTGAGAAGTAACTTTTGACCAGTCCGGCTTGAAAAGGTAGCTCATGCCGGGGCCGCTTCCGGGAAGCGTCATGGAACGCACTGCAATGCCGATAACTATAAGGAAAAGCAGCGGCATCATTACCTTGGAGAACTTCTCAATACCGTTCTGCACACCAGCAATCACAATACCGGCCGTTAAAGCCAGGAATATGCTGTGGCATATAAGCGGGCGCCAGACAGATGTGGAGAAGTTGGAAAACATTGTTTTCAGTGCCTGGTCGTCTCCAGTGGTGAAATCGAAACAGACGGCCTTTAAAAGGTATTCCGTGCCCCAGCCGCCAACTACAGAGTAGAACGACAGAATTAGGATGCAGCAAATTACACCCAGCACGCCTGCAATGCCCCAGCGGCTGCCCGGGGCCAGCGTAAGGAAGGCCTTGCGGGCACTGGCCTGGCTTCGGCGGCCGATGATGAATTCGGCCAGCATAACCGGCAGGCCGGCCAGGATTACGAATCCCAGATAAATAAGGATGAATGCGGCACCGCCGTTCTGGCCTACAAGGTAGGGGAAACGCCAAAGGTTACCAAGTCCCACGGCCGATCCGGCCAGGGCCACCAGCACGCCGAACGAACTGGCAAAAGAGTCGCGCTTTGCGGGTTTATTGTTGCTTGCTTTTTCCATAGAGAGTTTAGCAATTATTTCTAAAGTTGTAAAGATACAAATTTTTTGTCAAATCTTCATCAGTGCTTGTGATAAGGGCAAGTCTCTGCAGTAAATCCGGGATGAGTGCAGGGTTCAATTCGGCCCCACGTTCTGTACCAGCACATATTTATACGTTCTACCTCATAGGCAAGACGCTCGGAAGTCACCATCATCAGGGGGCCAAGTTCAAGTTGACCGTAGTTGTTGCTGCCGTAGCCTGGGCCGATGGCTCTGTAGCCGGTATCGTCTTTCCCCGCCTGGGCAATGACGGTACCGCCGGTGATGGTGACATTGCCACCGTTTCCTTTCTCGCCGCCACCGATGCCTGCACCGCCATAGCTACCGTGGGCTTCTACGTAACCTCCCGTTACGGTGAGCGTTCCACCGTGGCGTTCGCCGCCGCTGATGTATTCACAACCGCTGCCGATGCCGGCGGCATACTGGCCACCCTCGGCATAGACATAGCCTCCGCTTATGGTGACATTGGAGCCGTTGGTATTCCAGCCGCCACCGATGCCTGCACCTCGCTGGGCGCCGTAGGCATAGACCTTGCCTCCGGTCACGGTGAGAGTACCTGCATAGGTAATCCGTTCATCATCATTTTTACCTGCACCGATACCCGGGCCCTCGGTTTTACCCTCTGCTTTAACGGTGCCGCCGTGAATGGTTACATCTGCGCCATTGGTTCCCTGACCGCCACCGATACCTGCTGCGCCAAAATAACCTTTAGCTTCAACATAACCGCCATAAATGCTGATGGTGCCGCTGTTGTCGGCATAACTCCCGCTACCGATACCAGCTGCACCTGATGTGCTGCCTTTACCTGTGGCATAGACGCTACCGCCATAGATGTTCACGATGCCGCCATCGCCGTTACGTCCTCCACCGATACCGGCTCCTCCACCGCTTCCCGAGCCAGCACTTCCACCTGGCTCATAGCCGCCCTGGGCACGAACGGTACCGCCATAGATGGTGATGGGACCGCCTTGACTAGCATAGCCGCCACCGCCTATGCCGGCAGAAGATAAAGTGGCATGAACATCAATATCACCACCATGGATGAAAATAGGGCCGTTTGCATTATCATACGTACCTCCTATACCGGCACATTTATGTACGACAAAATTATAAACATACGTACTGATCATCTTGCCGGTATCATCGGCCTGACCATGGATATGAAGGACGTTCGGACTTTCTACAATAAAGAACATTGCCTTAATCGAGGCCCCGTCGCAAAGGATGAGATGGTATTCGCCGCCGCCGTTCATGTAGAGATAATCGTCGTAAACGACATCGCTGCCCTTGACTACATACCAGCCCGGGTCTAGATATTCATCGTCGTCGCTGCCCGTCAGCGTGGTGTATTGGGACTCACGTATGCGGTAAACGGCCTCCACGCGCTTGGCGGTCTCGTTCCAGCTGCGCTCAATGTAATAGACGCCGCCTTCGGGAATGGCGCTGTCCAGTACTCCCTCTCCGCCAACGAGTTTCATGCCGATGATGCTCTGCTTGTCAGAGGTGAAGAAGCCGGCAGGGTGACCGGTGTTATAGGTTGAATAGCCGCTGGTGAACGTGCCCAGTGTTTCCATGCTTACGAAGACTTTACTGTCGTCTGCGAGGGCACCGGTGATGTTAATGACCGCGCCTGACGCCAGGTAGAGGTTCGACCTCAAAGCATTAGTTTTCCAGTTATCCTTAATGTTATTAGCACCTTGTATGTTCAGCGTGGAACTGCCGGAAGTCCAGATACCGGCGCCGTCGGCT
>Ga0310696_10003303_pt1 | contig 20253 bp, 22 predicted proteins | sample AusTroGonzalo_MG_4_FD_203885 | JGI IMG/M metagenome (GOLD analysis project Ga0310696, IMG submission 203885) | Bovine rumen microbial communities from tropical cattle in Woodstock, Queensland, Australia - Gonzalo_02 (v2) (version 2) | ecosystem: Host-associated > Mammals > Digestive system >... | reverse complement strand
CCACGGGCGCACCGCGCGGCGCGGGGGGCGCCATTCATAAGTACCTACTAGTGGGGCATTTATGTATAATCCTGTTTCCTTTGCCTAAGCATTTTTCCAGTCGTCGAAGGCGTCGTTCTCATAAATCACTACTGGAACAGTCATGATTATGGGCTTTGTGCTTCAGCCATTCTCCAAGCTCCCGTTCCAGCGATATCCTCTCCATGCTGGTCATGTGCATCATAGAAGTCCTCTCAGTCCCGTTTCGTCCTTCGAGCAGGAGCCTAGCCAGTTTCCTGTACTTCTCTGGCAACGTGCGTATGTAGTCCTCGTCTGTCTGGCTGTCCTTGGACGGCGTGAGGTTGTCAAGCCATGTGTCCCTGTCCATGTCCAGGCTCTCTGGCTTCTCCACACGCATTTCGCTTTCCTTTATCCACTTGTGCGCCTTCTTGCTTCCATAGTGCCTTGTGCGCAGATAGAGCCATGCGTTGAGCGTGTATGTGGCTCCTCTCTTGAGATGCTCGCCGTTGGAGTACTCCGCTGCGACGTGGTTGACCACGTGCTGTATGATGTCCTCCCTTTCCTCGCGTGGCATTCCACCGTATCGTATTAGGTAGTAGTGCGCGAAGCGGTACAGGGTGTCTATCACTTCGTCTGGGACTTGCATGTCACCGTACTCGACTGCATCTGGGTCTCTGCGTGGCTCGGAGTCGAACCTCCATCCCCAGTGGTAGTGCCCGTCGTCTATCAGGAAATGCATGACGTGCGTGAATCCCGTGAGTTTCACTGCCTCCCTTATGGACTTTGCGTGTATGACCGTGCCGTCCTCATTTGTGCATTTGAGAGGAAGGCTGGAGCCTCCCACCTTCCTGATGTGCTTGACGTACCTGTTGCCAGAAAGCGAGACGGAAGATATGTGCAGTTTGTACATTGTGCGCATTGACTCGCCACACGCCATCTTGGTCATGGCTGTCTTGCACACGCGCAGGTCTTCTGCCGCCTGCTTTATGGTCTCGTACTCCCTTGATGAGCCATCGTCGAATGTGACCGTGACCCTCCTCACCCCATCACTTCCATTATCTTCACGTATTCCCTGAGGTTGTCGATGGTCTGCTCGTCCATGACAAGCTCGACCCTCAGCACTGGGTACGAGTCGTTTCGTTGCTCAATCTCTATCTGAGTCGCGTATCCTACCTTGACCCCGTCAAGCGTCACAGACTTGCCAAGCATGTCGCTCAATATCCCCGTCATGTCAGCGTATTCCTCCTCCTGATGTACTCGTCCATGTCTATCGTCACAGCGTCATTATACGGCTGTGTTATGTACCACTTCGCGAATGCCCTGTGCACCCTGTCTGCAGTTATCTTGCCACTTAGGGAGTTCTCCACGTATGCTCGTGCCTCTTGCTCCTTGCGCCCTGCCAACGGGCATAGGACGTCGAGAGCCTGCTCAAGATGCGTCCTCGCCGTGGAAGCCCTGTGGCGCTTCTGGTGGACTGTATCGCCGTCTGCGTACATCCAGTCGTAGCCCTTTATGCGGTAGCCGTAGTTGACGGCGTAGGATATGCTCTGGGTCGTCACGCCGAGGTCTTCAGCCGCGTCAGTCATGCTCCTGTAGATGGTGGTGGAGCCGTCCTTGGATATGCGCTTTATTGCCTTCATGCCATTATTCTACCAGCAATGCCCCTGGGCGATTAATGGAGAGGGCAGGAAGGGCATGAAGGGCTTGAGGTGCATGGTGACATGGGTATGTGGTATTGACGCGAATCCAGGGCACAATCTGAACACAAAAAAAGCCGTCAGGGTTTTTGACGCCCTGACGGCTGGTGAACAGTCTATGATGTTGCCTAGTTAGACTGCGCTATTCCGAGTCCATGTATCTTCTGTAATACTCTGAAAACTCATTGTACTTCTTGTCACAGAAAGGCTTTAGGTATATCTTAGTCAGATTCACAATGGCTTCAAGCAGTTTGTTGCTATTGTAACTTCTTTTATGCGAGAGTCTTCTCATCATCTTTTCAAATTCGTAGTCTTTCATTTCGGCAAGTGTGTAAAAGTACGAAGCATATGCATAATCTGGCTGTATTCCCCTGCCATTGTCGAACCCACGTCTTGAATGGACGTATGAAACAACTCCAGGAGTAATGTACTTTCTCATGTTCCTGACAACTTCATAATCAACGCCACACACGCACTTCCTGTGTATGCTGTATACGTTAAGAAGCGTCTGTACGTCCACGCACTCATGTTCTGCATACACCTCAAGGAATATCATGAACTCGTCCTTCATTCTGTCTTGTCCTCCTTCCATGATACCCTGTCGAACCCAACCTTCCTGCCCTTGAACATGGGCTTCAGTTCATTGAGCCACTTCCTGACGCTGAACGCCATGGTCTCATAAGAGAACTCGCCCTCTGGATACTTGCCAAGAAGACGTCTCATCGTGTTGTACGATATGACATGCTTCATGTTCCTTGAGAACTCGTGCCTGTAAACAAGATACGAAAGCGTGTATGACATGTCAAGGTCGTTGCAGTTCACAAGCTTCGGGTCTATGGGAACAATGCGGCTCTGTCTCTCGCATATATCCTGATACTTGCTCTTCCTGAATGTTCCTACACCGTCTTCGTTGAAGGCGTTTCCGTCTTCATCAGTGTCGCAGTCGAAGAAGAACTTGTCTTTCTCTGAAATGGGATATTCCCTAGGTACAGTCTTCGTCTCCTCAAAATACTCGCCCCGTATCTGGTTGAAACGGTCAACCGTCTCATTGAGTTCGTCAATGAACTTCTTTAACATCTCGTCGTTGTAGTATCCTGCGCATATCGTCTTGAACACCTGCTCCGCAGTGACCTGTGTGCCAGTCAATGAGAATGTGTTGCTGTTCATTGCGCAGTATATCGCAGACATGTTCACAATGTCCTTCCAGAGGATGTTGTCATGGCATGACGTGACCACTATCTTCTCGTTCTTGGAAGTCTTGTAAGTATCTCCTCCATTCTGAATGAGAAACGTCGTGGCGAGACCATTGTAGATGCTGTACTTGTAAGGGTTCCCCTTGTTCCTTCTCATAGCCGTGTTCTTGCTGTTCTCTAGACATTCCATTATCCTGCTGTCCATTACTGTTGGAACCCTTGTAGCCTTGTCCTGCATTTCAAACAGCACTTTTGCGATGCATTCCTCTGCAGTCCTGTCGTCAAGGATGTAGCAGTCCCTGACACTCTTCTTGTAGTGGTCTCTCACCTGCTTGACATACTTCCTGTCGTCAGGGTCGAGACATTTGTAGTACCTGTTCATTTCATCATCTCTCCTTCTGTATGACTGCTCCTGTCTGAAAGAAGTGACGTCCCACAGGAGCTCTGGGTAAATGAGAAACAATGCACTATCTCCCAACCGTCACTGTTCACAATATGGCATGTTTTTCTGAAACTGCTCTGATACTGCTCACGAAGCGAGCGAAGCGAGCGTGGACGGGACTGTGAGCGAAGCGAGCATGTCCCGTTGCAGGGCGAAGCCCAAGGTCTGCAACACTCCTCCCAATACTGCTCGGAAGTACTGCATCATACACTTTTGTCCCCGTCAGGGGAATCCTCATATCTCGCAGGTCTTCAAACCACGTGTGGTTTGCTTTCATGTGCTTTTATGATGCTTTCAAGGAAGGCTTTTAAAGTGCTTTTACAGTGCTTTTAGTAATGCTTTTAATAAGCTTTTAAAGCTTTTACCATGCAGTAAGTCGTTGTGTCTATGCAGGTTGTGAAGACAGTTTTTTCTTAGACCAAGACATAGACCAAAAAATGAGACAGGCAAGACCAAAGATAGACCAACTTTTTGGGAGATAGACCAAAAGATAGACCAACTTTTTTCGAGATAGACCAAAGATAGACCAAAAAACAGGGGGGGCAAGACCAAGATAGACCAAATCACCCCCTCAGCCTCCTGTTTACTTCCTCCATAGCCTCGCTGACCATCATGTACACCTCGACAGCGGAGAAGCCATTCCCCCACCGCCACAGGATATGGGACAATATCTCCAGCACCCTGGTGGCGTGAACGTGATAGTCCCTCGACAGGTCTTTGGCTACTTCCCACCAGTCGTCCGGCAACTGCATGTCTACCGGAACGGAAGTCTCGAAAATGCCAGAGTATGACCATATCCAGTAGGACAGGTGCTCTACCATCACCACCGTGTCTTCCTTCATGGCTCACCGTCCAGTATCATGGTCATGACTGTAGCCGCCAGCCAGTTGAGCGTGGCGTTCTGCTTCTGCGAGCCTATCTGCTTCTCGTATCTGACTTTGAAGTGGAGTGCTGTCATCCTGAGCAGTTCCACGGCTTCCTCAACAGTGTCTGCTATCAGCATCGGAGTGTTGCATATCTCGACGAGGGCGTTGTACCTGCTTTCCGGCAGTTCGGTCTTGGGGAGCTGTTCCAGGCTCGTCCTCCATGCGTCCAGCGTGTCCATTTCGCAGATTTCGTGTATCGTCTTGCGTCTCTTGATTTTCGGCGTATTGCTCATGTCTTCTCCTTTCCATGTCCAGAAGCCTGACCAGCGACTTCCTCAGTCCTGCCCACGGCTCGGGTTCATTCTCAACGTGTCTCTCCATCATCGTATAACACCTTAGTTCAATGTGGATAGTATCCACATTGGTACATTTCACGATTCTGACCTGATATATACAATAGTTGTGGGCGTAGTGACCACAACTGAGTATATACCAGCTTCTCGTCCTCGGTGGTCTGGGGGATTTATGTGCAAACTTGCACATAAATCCAACTCCCTACACTAGAACAGGTAGTCCCTATTGTCGTCCTCTGGTCTCACATACCCCTTCGGTGGACGCCCTACCTTCCTGCGCCAGTCCCAGTAGCGTTCAGCAGCAGGTTCAAGCCTGTCCTTCAGGTCTTCTATCTGCTCGTCGTAGTCGTCAATGACATCCTGCTTCTCACGCTCAAGTTTGTTGATACGGCGTTGCAGTACGCTGTTGCGCTGTAGAGCAGTAGCCTCACGCTTCTCGGATATCCAAGCCTTCGTCCTGCGGAACTCGTCATTCATCAGTTGCATTTGCGCCCTAGCCATGTCAAGAGTGTTCGACACGGCGGCGTTTATCGCGTTCTGGAACGCCTGCATCTGCACTTCCTGTGGCTGGACAGCCATGACAGGATGGACTGCTACTCCGTTGTTGAAGTACTGGTACAGCGCATCGTAGCACTGCTCCTGATACCTCACAAGACGCTCCTTCAGCCGTGGGTTGTGGTTGTAGTCCTCGGGGTTGATAAGGAACAGCAGACCGTTGAGCCTGTCGAGTGGGAGGCAGACCATCTCACGGTTCTTGCCGTCCTCGGCAACTGTGTACGTCACGTACATAGTTGAGCTCAACGCCTTGTTGTTCTTGACCTTACGCAGGATTCCATCCCACTTAAGTCCGATACCCTCCACCAGTGGCTTCAATGCCACATAGTGCTTCTCATCGTCAGTCGCCTGAATCTCTGTCCCCATGAAAGGGACACCTACGAATCTCTGAACTGCATTTGACATGCCAGCTCCTCCTTTTGGGGCATTGTTTCTAACAGACGCCACAGACCCTGCCCCTCGGTCTGCCACGCCATCCTGCTCCCCGCAGGACTATTGCTAATATGAGCTGTTTTGACTCTGCTTTCAAGCTGGATATAAGCTATTTGTGAAAAAGCCCCGCCTCCTGAGCAGGAAACGGGGCTTCAAACAGGGGGTTGCGTTTTACATGCCACCCCTCTCGCAGTAGTCTCCGAGGTACTTCTTAACGGCTTCAACCAGCACGTCCTTCATCTGCAAGCCGTCCATGACCGTCACGAGTTTCAGGCAGTCGTAGAGACCCTCTGGGAACGCCACGGAGAACGTCTTGGTCGCACCTGCGTCAATGGCAGGGTTCTTCAACGTCTCCTGTATCGACATCCTCAGCATTCGCTTCAGGTTGTCTTCCATGTCAAGCCTCCAGCCTGTGACCAGTGATGTACTCCACCTTGCCCTGCCACATGCGCCAGTGCATGGGCTTGCCCATGTCCATGGGTATGCAGTCGGTAACGCCAGTCACTACGACAGCCTTGCTCTTGTTGTCAAGGTCTTTCCAGAAGTGGCGCACTGTGTACTTGCGCTGAGCCTTGGGGTTGTAGTGGAACTCCCACCTTGAGCCGTCCATTTCGCAGTACAGGCACTTGCTGTCGTTGCCGTCAGCTCGTTTCCAGTTCTGCTTCCTGAGCCACTCCTGGTCTGCAAGGATGGTTGTTTTGTGGTTGACGTCCTTGAACGCCAGTTCGATTCTCGTCTCATTAGCCATTGTCATTTTCCTTTCTGTTTATGGGACTGGCACCATGCCAGTCCCTATTCTCATTATTTTGCCAGTTCGTCTTCGATTTCTCTCCAGATAAAGTCTTCGGCGCTTTCCTGCCACGCTCCACCAGTCCACGGGTCATCATCGAGGTACCAGTTGCACTTGTGCTCAACTTCCTCTTCTCCCATGTCCTCTTCTTCTTCCCACAGCATGTCAATGACGTCCTCTGCGTATTTCTTGGCAAGTCTGTTACGGATTTTCTTGTAAGGTTTCTTGCCAAAGTAGCCGTTGAAGTCAAATTTCCTGATTTCGTCTTCAATGTGCTTCTGGGTCTTCTTCACGAGCGATTCGACTGTCTTCTTCATTTTGCTTTCTCCTTTGAGGTTTTGAGTTTTGTCGTTGTCATCATTGACAACGCACATACTATACACCATTTTCACAGAATGTCAAATCAACATTTGTATTTTTGTTGTTTTTTTCTTTGGGGCTGGTTTGACCAGCCCCGTCGTCATTGCCTATGCCACGTTCCGTGCGTCCCACACCGTCTGGACACCACACATGGTGGCGAAGTCCTGACCCTTCACAATCCGCTGGTCGTATTTCTTCTCGTCATAGCCGTATGAGTATCCGTCGATAAGAGAACCTGCCACAACCTTGCCGTCGCTCTTTCGGACAAGCCACGGCTCGTAGGAGCCGACCACGCCGACCTTGATTTTGCCGTCCTTGTGCATGTCGATAACGACGCCGAAGATACCACTGGTAGTGGTGTACTGCTGATACCACTCCTTGTGGACGTTGCTGATGCGCTTGCGTGTCCACTTGCGGGTCATGAGGTCTTCCACCGGGATATCCACAGTGTGCTCGACGCAGTACTGCTTCCTACCCTGCTTGCCACCACCACGCTGGAAGTGGACTTCAAGGGTCTTGTTGGCACCGAAGATGCTTGCCATGGTCTCCTGTGTAAGAACCGTGTCCACGGCGTCGAGTTCGCCAGTCTTCAGTTCTGGCTTTCCGATGAGTTCGTCTTTGACCACGTCCTTGGCAACCCATTTGTATGCCGGGTTCCAGTCTTTTGTCCTGACAAGTTCCACATGCTCTTCTTTCTTGGTATCTACCACAGGGGTCTCTACCACAGGCTCCTCTTTCTTGGTCTCAACAGTGGGTTCTTCGACCACAGGGGTCTCGACAGCCACAGTCTCCTCTTTCTTCTCCACGACCTGCTCGACCGTCTTGGTCTCGCGTGTCGCCTGTTCGAGGACGTCAGCCAGAATCCTGACCGACTGCGCCATCTGGCTCTTGTAGGCGTCGTCGACCTTCAGAACCGACGTAGCCACTGTCTTCATTGCTTTCACCACTGCTTCAACTGTTGTCTCGTTCATTTTGCTTTCTCCTTTAGTTTGAGACGTTGTTTCTTGTGTCACGGACTCGCTCGTTCCGTCAACACACCTACAATACGCAAATTTTCCGTTTTGTCAACTCGTGTCTGTTGTTTTGTTGTCCATAATATGAGCCACATTCATTGATTTTCAAGAGCCAGCCATGATTTTGCGCATTTCCTGTGCCTTCCGCTGACGTGAAACATGATTGTAAATGCTTGTGGTGAGCGTGCTTGTATGTCCAACGCACGATGAAACCACGTCTATCGGAACACCTGCCTCTGCAGACCATGTGACGTAACTGTGCCTCAAAGCATGGAAGCCACCAGTTGAAGCCTTCCTCATGCCGTCCCTCTCGGTCTGCGTCTCAAGACCACATGCCTCGAAGACCCTCTTGTAGAGCCTGCACAGCGTGCTTGGGTTCCTCCTGTGCCATTCGCCAAGGTGAGGAGTCAAAGCCCCTCTCGTGCGCTCCAGAGCGTCCCTGAGAGCATCGTGCAATACTGGCACTACCACTTCTGCACCAGACGTCACCTGCGTCTTTGATGGTGTATATGCAAGGAACCCGTCGTTGTAGTGGTCTTTTGTCACTGACACGGCGTCCCCGAGTCTCATGCCACAATAAGCACCGAGAAGAACCGTAAGAGCCACTTCCTTGCCATATGGTATGTCATAGGGTCTATCGACAACCACTGTCTTTCCGTGCGTCTTGTATGAGTAGGGTATGGTGCACTTACCCTTCATGGCAGTCTGGACGACTGCGTTTACCTGCTCACGTGTATATGGCTTTCTTGAAACGCTCCTCTTGTGCTTGACTGGCACTTCGAGCGCAGGGTTTGTTGAAAGACCGTTGACGCTCATGGTAGCCTTCAGCACCTGCCTTACGATGCGGAGGTATTCGTCATAGGTCTTGGGAGAGCAGGTGGCAGTCCTTTTGACTAGCCACTGGTATATCATGGTAGGTGTGACGTTTTCATCATTCGCATATTCTGCGAACTGCCCGTATATCGTCTCTACCTGCTCTTTCCGTCGTTGTGAAGTCCCCTTGGCATAGGTGGGGGACTGTGTGTAGGCTGTCCAGATTTCGCTTGCGTTCATTCTCGGTTCTCCTAAGTTCAACGAGAACGCCCGCGCCAGTTCCAGTTCATCCAACGCCGTATTTACACGGGGAGGTCACATTATCCAGACAGCCGACAGGCTGGCTGTGGTAATGGGGTACTGGTTCGAATCCAGTTGCGCGCACCAAGCGTTCTCTGTTACCCCTTAAGATATTGGGATTCGTCGATTTTTCAAGCTCGGAATGCGAAAAAAGCCACCATTTTCCGATGGTGGCTTCTTATTTCATGTTACTGGTTCAGGTATCGCCATTGGGCATTATGGGCTGTCTTCCTCACGCCCTTGCATACGTTCACGATATGTGGCGCAGGTGTTCCTGTAGCCCTTGAAGCCTCGTTTATGGACTTGAACACGACGGCTTCACCTTCGTTCGGTATCATGACCACAGCCCTCTCAGTCTTCGTCGTCCTGTTGCCATACTTGTTGTTGTAGTCCTTGTCGCACCATTCCAGATTCGATGCTTTGCAGTTGGTCTTGCACTCGTCCTTGTGATTGACGCAAGGAAGATTTCGTGGATTCGGGATGAACGCAGTAGCCACCAGACGGTGTACCAAGAAGTTCTTGTGACCCTTTTCTGGAGTGAACAGACCTACTCTATAGTACCCTTGGTTGATTATGTTGGGCTGTATAAGGAGAGGTTCCTTTCTGGCTTTTCCCTTGAAGGTAATGCTCCTGACCCTTCCTTGGTCGCTCACCTGATACTGTCCTTCATACCCCACAACGTCTTTCCATACTTCAATGCTCATATCAGCCTCCTTTTCCACTAATATGGCATGGGCAAAAAAAAGCCCCCGTGGGAAGTGAAGACCCACGGGAGCCCAGGAGAAAAGCAGCATGGCGTACTGCATCCACAAGAGGGGAACCGAGCGTAAGCAAAACCCCTTGCGGACACTCTTAATATGGCATGGTTTTCGCCAAAAAGTGAGATTGCCCGAAAAATCTGACGGCGATGTAGATTGTCCACGCACGGAATCTCGACATGCCCGCACACAGTAGCATCTCGCGAAGCTCAAGGTCTATGAACCATCTAGGTAGTGTGGCGTGCTCGTATGCCCAGTCGTGCCATGCGAAGATGGCGAGGTACTCGCACGGGCAACAGAACCACCAGAGCCACCTACAGATGCTTGCGCCGTCGGTGGTGTACCCTGCCGGCACATCCCAGCCGTTTATCTCGACGGGCTCCAGAAGCGTGAACTTCACGGAGCCCTTCACGAATGTCACATCCACCTTCATTTCAGACGCTTGGCTAGTTCAATCTCGATGAGTTCCTTGACGTCTTCCTTGCTCAAGAGGTCTTTCTGAACCTCCACGAGGCTTATCTTGATGGAAATGAGTTCCTTCTCCATGGTGACAAGCTTCATGTAAACCACCGTCCACACCCATCCAAGAACCGCTATCAGGATGCTGAGCACAGTCGTAAGTATCTTCTTGTCCATTATGCTTCTCCGTCGTAGTAGATGTTGATTGTCAGTTCGCAGTACTCGCTGTACACCTGCGGGTATCCGTAGTCGGACACGTCGGGGTTGTTGACCACGTATAGGGTCGTCGTCATGGTCTCGTCAGCCTCTATCCCACTGGGGTCGAACTGGATGGTGCCTCCGTTGCTTGTGTCAATCGACACCCCGCTCGGGAAGTCGTCCATGTACCAGTCGACCTGTCCGGTGTAGCCACTGAACGAAGGTGGCGACACTTCCTGATAACCCCCTGACGTGTAGAAGTCTATGGTGTACGGGTTATCGTCCCACGTTATCACGGGGTCTGACACCACGAGCGTGATTGTGGCGGTTACGCCCGTTGGATTGCCTTGGCACGTGGCGGTAACGTCGAACGTGTACGTATCAGCGGAAGTTGTTCCATCGCAACTGATTAGACCGTCGAAGTAAACTGTCACGCCACTCGGCTCGTTCCCGTCGGTCGTGAACTCAAGTGCTTCTTCGCAAGTGGCTTGCAACTGGTCTGACCACGACTGGCAGTTCTCGAACGTGAACGTCTGGTCCTGGAAGTCGATTGTTACCGTGGAGGAACTGCCCGATGACGATGAATCCGAGCCAGACGAACTCGATTCCTCGGGTACTATGAACTCGGAATTGCCAGACACCAGAAGCACCTCGTATATCGATGAGCCTCCTGACGGGTCGTTGATGGTGAGAGTCTGACCAGAAAGGCTCACCGTGTCGCGTCCACTTATCTTGGTACAGGATGTCCAAGAGCCGTACCCAGAAGATGTCAGGTCGAGCGTGCTGTTCGTGTCCTCGAAGCACCAGTCCAGCCAGTTTGTTCCACCGTCTAGGCTGTATTTCAAGCCATGCTTTGGATAGAACGACACCCATGTGTACATTATGTCGCTGTGGTAGCCAGTGCCTCCCCAGTCGTTGTTCGGACCAGAGGTGAGGACGCCGTTGTTGTTGTAGAGGTACAGCGTCGTGTCAACGCCAGCCGCTATGGTGAGCTCCACCTGTTCCCCAACCATCGTGCCGAGGGCTATCGTGATTGTGGCTGTGGCGGTGAGTTCCCCCTTAGTGGCTGTCACCGTGAAGGGGTAGTATCCGTATGCGTCCACCGTGCCGTCATACGACAGCACGCCAGACGACGAGAGCGTGAATCCCGAAGGGAGCGTGTCGGAGGTGGAGAACGAGATGCCCGTGACGCCTGAAGCCTCAATCTGCTTCGTGGTCGAGGTTCCACGGACAATCTCGAACTGCTGGTCGTCCATGACGATTTCCTGCGTCCTGCTCCTGTGGATGAGCATGTTGAGTAGGCTCTGGTTCATGGCGTAGCCTCCTTATGTAGGAATTTCAACCTTGTCTATGACGTACAGGCTTGCAGTGTACGGAACCCATCCCGTTCCCATGCCAGCCGCGCCCCACTTGATGACGCAGTGGTTGACGTACCCAGCCTCGGGCTGGTCAACAATCCTCAATCCAGTGCCTGCGACAAGTGTGCCAGTGCCACCCATCATCACGACTATCTCCTTGTAGCAGATGCATCCTCCCAGCCCGCTCCATACGGTGTTTCCTACACTTGGTGTGATTGTAAGGTTGTAGTTGCCAAGGTTGTAGGTGCTTACTATGTTCGTCGAGGGGTCGAGCACAAGCGACGTGTTATCCGAAAACTGGTATAGTTCGCACTTAGATTGACCGGCAGGAACGGTAGGGTCTGTCCTCACGATTGTCCATGTTGTGGGGATATTGTCAACACCCCTTGTAAGAGAGGAAGTATTGAGGTTGCTTGTCACCTCGAAGAAGCCACCTCTCCATCCAAAAACTGGGTCTTGCGCCCCCGCGTCGTAAAGCCAGTTACTTGTGAACCCGAAGACGTAGTTCGTGTTGAATCCCACACGGAGCCTCTTGAGGGATGTGCAGCCGTAGAACATGGAGACGAAGCAGTTGTTCCCGAAGGAATCCCACGACTTCTCCTGCGGGAGTTCGGCTTCTTCAAGCGAAGTGCATCCTTGGAACATGTTGATATAGCACTGGCTGGGGAAAACGGTGGCAGGGAGGGTGGGTGCCTTTTTCAAGGCTGTGCACCCACCGAACATGGCTGCGTAGCACTGCTGACCAAGGATTGTGGCGGGGAGTTCAGGAGCCTTGGTGAGGGATGTGCAATTGACGAAGAGTTGCATGAAGCAAAAGTCCCCGACCTTGTTCTGGCGGCACGTGGGGTCTAGAAGACTCATGACATTCCCGGAAGCCCCTATCGTGCCTGTCATGACGAAGGTGTACCAGCCTCCAGACCACCCAGTGGAGAACTCCTTGTTGAGTCCCCTGAAGTACACCTTGTCGCCGATGCTGGCGAGGGTGACGAGGTATCCGTCCGACCCAGACCATGCATAGGGGCTCCACGTGTCGCCGTCCGTGCTGTACTCCAACTGGATGACAGGAGGAGTGTTGTTCCTGTTGAGTCTCAGCGTAGAGCCAGCAGACTCTGCCGTGAAGCACAGCCAGTTCGGTCTCGACATGTTGCCGTGCATGTTCTCCGCGTCCTTGACAAGGCTGGACGTGGTGTTGGTGATTGTGTCAATCTTGGATTCGATGCTCATTGTAAGTCCTCCTTATATCCTCTCCACAGTCCAGTGTGACGGGATGCCGTTGTTTCCGATGTTGTTCGCGTCAAGACCAGACGGGCACTTGAAAACGGGGTGGTCAACATATCCACCAGCGTTCTCCATCCAGCTCGCGGTGTACTGGTTGTTGTCGGTGCCCCACGACGTGAATGCGACCTTGACTTCCGTGAGGTTGACGCACGTGTTGAACATATAGGCATAGCATCCGTTTCCTAGCGTAGTAGCAGGGAGTTCAGGAGCCTTGACGAGGTTCTGGCAGTTGTAGAACATTCCGTTGTAGGCATTTGCGCCAAGCGTGGTGGCGGGGAGTATGAGTTCGCTTGCATCAACAAGATACGGGTACGAGATGAACAGCCCTTGCGAGAAGTTCGCAGGGGCTACCGTGGCATTCTGGTATCCAGTCTTGTAGATGAGGCTCATGACGTTTCCACTCGCCTTTATCTGGATTGTGTCTCCACCGTTGTTGACATCGACGATTCTCAAAGCGCAGTTGTTGTAGGCTGTCATATAGAGGGATGGGTTGTCGCCACGGAGATACACCTTGTTGTATGGGAACCACTGGTTGGGCTGTACGGCTATGACGATAGACTGGAGGCTGTTGTTTGCATCCCTGTACTTGGCAAAGTTGCCGTCCCACTCCAACGGAGCCCATGTCACATTGTCCCACGAGTACTCCAGTTGGAAGGCGTAGTCCTGCGTTGACCTGAAGATGCCCACTCCACTGACTTGTCCACCGACAGCCTCAATGCAAAGAGGCGTGCTGGTGAGTACGTGCTTGCGAAGCATGGCGTTGTAGTCGTCGAGTTTCTTCTCTATCGCCGTGAAGTCTGGAAGCGAGGGCTTGTTCTTGATGTATGCAACATCACTTGAATCAGACTCGTCCCAGTCAGCCTGTTCCTGTGGAACTGGCTGTGGAATGACTGGCTTGTTTTGGATATACGAGAGGTCTGTGCTGTCTGACTCGTCCCAGTCAGCCTGTACAGGCTGTTCGTCGATGTATTCGATTGTCCATCCGTTTGGAATTCCGTTCATTCCCCTGACAGTGGTGTCAAGAGCCTTCGGACAACGCCAAACACCTGTGGCAGGTGGATTCATCCACTGCCAAGAATTGTTCCACTCCGTGAAGTGAACGGTGATTTCCGTGAGGTTCGTGCAACCAGCAAATGTGTCTAGGAAGGAATAACGTGCAGGAATGCAGTTGAGTATCTCTGCCTTGGTGATTCCAGTGCAACCCTCGAACATGCCTGTGTAAACACCATTTGCAAGTTGCCCTGTAAGTCCAAGAACCACCTTGCCAGTGATTCCAGAATCCTCGAACGTGGAACGAAGACCGTTACTGACATTTGCGCCTTGATAGAAGCAGTTCGGAACCTTCGTCAGACCTTTGCAGTCACGGAACGTGTACATATACGCATTGTTGTATGAGTTGATTGGGAACACCAGTTCCGAGGCGTCAACAAGAGCATACATGTTGTCCTCGAATGTAACGTCCGACCAGTTTATGCATGAGAACAGGCTTGCGAACACGCCTCTGTTGTAGTCATTGGGCATCGTGTCGGAAGCGCAGGACTTATCAAGCAACGACATCAACTTTCCACCGACTGCAACCTGACCAGTGAACAGGAATCTCGAAACGCCAGACCAGCCGTCTCCAATGGTGTGGTTGTTCCCACGGAACAAGGCTTTGGCGTTGTTCGCCAAGGTGATTGTCTGGCTGAAATAAAGGCTTTCGGACAGTTCAGACTGCGTGAACACCAGTTGCGTCCAAGTAGAACCACCGTCAGTGCTGTACTCGATGTCAGGAATGACATCCTGCATTGTCATCATCTTGATAGTTGAATCAGCCTGCTTCGAAGTGACGGTGAAGTAGTTCTTTGCAAAGTCAAGTGAAGGCTTGTTCCTGATGTAACTCACTTCAGACGAGTCACTTTCGTCCCAGTCAGCCTGTGCTCCGTCATTGAGGTCTATCGTGGCGTTTCCACTCTGGTTGAGTGTGAACGTGCCCTTGAGTACGTTGCCTTGGTTGATGGTGACGGTTGCGTCGTTGACAGTCGGGATTGTAGGCTTGTTCTGTATGTAGCTCACCTCAGAACTGTCGCTTTCATTCCAATCTGCCTGAACTTGGTCGGCAGGAATGTGGGGCTTGTTCTGGATGAACGAGACATCTGAACTATCGCTCTCTTCCCAGTCTGCCTGTACCTGTTCAGGTATTGTAGGCTTGTTCCTGATGTAACTCACTTCAGAAGAGTCACTTTCGTCCCAGTCGGACTGTGCGCCGTCATTGAGGTCGATTGTCGTGTCGCCAGACTGGTTGAGCGTGAATGTTCCCTTGAGCGTGCCACCTTGGTTGATTGTAACTGTCGCGTCATTGACAATAGGTATCTCTGGCTTGTTCTGTATATAACTCACTTCAGACGAGTCGCTTTCATCCCAGTTCGCCTGTACCTGTGGAACAGGCTGGGGTATCACGGGCTTGTCGGAAAGGTCGTTGTACGAACCACTTGTAGCCACTGTTGCGAGTTCAGGCTTGTTCTCGATGTACGAGGGGCTTGCACTGTCGCTCTCATCCCAGTTCGCACGTGCCTGCTCGGGCACCTCGATGGTAGTCCAGACGTAGTGCCCGTCCTCTCCCATGGTGAGAACCTGACCTGTGGTGCCTTCCTCTGCTGGCTTGTCCATCTTGTCTTCCAGCAGTTCCTTGAGCGGGTCGCCCTCGCAGACTGTCATTGCCCCGTCAATCACTGACGGGAGAGCCAGAATGTCGTCTAGAAGGACGGTCTCGTACTTGCCGCTGACGACCCTGACGACCTGTAGCCACACGGGCATGGGCTTTCTGATTGATGAAACGTAGTCACGGAGCTTGCTCGTTGTGAGCTTGAGACGGAAAGTGACGTCGTCGCCGTCACGGGTATATGTGTTAGTATATGCGCAGATGGGTCTGGAAGGTGGATATACCACTCTCTCGTTGTCCAGACCACACATGAAGGATTCCCCCTCCACATGGGGAATCTTGAAGGTGAGTTCCATCGTATCGCCGAACACTGCCTTGAGCGTATCCTTCTGGCAGTAAGGGGAAATGCGAAGATTCTGAATCTTGATAGACATGTTGTAACCTCCCCGGTTAGTGTTGTTGTTGATTCAGGCGTTCGTGCCTGTACGTTGTATTATGCATGCTCGTCGTCGATAAGTGCCATGAGAACCTTGACGTCATGCATTGTATTGATGTCTAGGAACTCCTCCTCTGGTATCGGGAAGAGCAATGGTCTCTCGCCGAAGAAGTAGCAGTTGCGCTTCATCTGGTCGTAGTGCTGAATGAAGATGCCACCGTCCTGTTCGTACATCGGTGGAAGGTCGTTGGCGCATATATGCCTGACTCTGCACTGCTCCAAGTCGTACATGGGAACTCCGTTGCAGTCCCAGAAGTGACCGTGGATTTCGTGAACGGACACGAGGCTGTCATGGAAACGGTCGTTCCAGAATGCATCAAGTGCGCGTCCGTATGTCTCCGTGGACAGCAGGGGATTCGTGCAATGAGCCCATACCACTGTCACGCAAGGCTTTATGAGGTTCATGAACTCACCTATCATGTCATTGGCAGAGTCATGTCCCTCGTTTGTCTTGGAGCGTCTTATCACAGTGGCACCACACCTTCTCGCCTCGTCAAGCATCTCGTCGTCGTCCGAGCCTACAACAACCTCGCCCAACGGCAGGAGCTGTCTTATCTTCCTGCCGAGCAATGTCTCCCCACCAACGTCAATCAGGTTCTTCCTAGGGATTCTCCTAGAGCCACCCCTCACGGGGATGCAAAATGTCGTGTCATTGTTCATCCAAGTACTCCTTCAGCAGTTTACCAGCACCGAGCCCAGCCAGCAGTTGCAACGACTTCGATGAGAAGTGGAACGACTCAAGAGGAACGCACATCCCGTTCGCCCTTACCCAGTACTTGCCTTCTTTCTCGACGAGGCTCCTGTCGCCCTTCCTCAACGCCCATGAAGCCACGTTCTGACCAGCATAAGTGTTCCAGTTCACGTCGAATCCACAGTCTGCGCATGACGACACCAGTGGTTGCAACCAAAGTTGCCTGCCATGCATGAAGTACTCTGGCTTGTGCAGGACTTCCCCTATGATGAAGTCGAACATCATGTCATGGTGGAAGCCCCTGTTGACCTCCACGATGCCTATGTTGGCTCTCCCGTCCTTCATTATCTGGTGCCTCATGTTCGAGGAACCCTTCAAAGTGACTGTGTGTGGCGTCAGGACTAGTTCATGATGCCCTGTCCACAGGTACTGGTAGTACCACCTAACGTCACCGTCTGCATATACCACCGTGTCGTACTCGTCAAGAAGGTCTCTCATGGCTATCCATCTGCCTATCTCGCACTTGTTGAAGTCAGACCAGTTCCTGCACTCTGAAGGAAGGCACTTCTCAAGCCTGTCGCCGTAGTATCTCTGTGCAGTCCACGTCGGGTTGTGCTTCAGGAACGAGGCTATCATCCCGTCAGTCTGCCTCTCGTACATTGCTCCCTTCGCAACGCCTAGGATACAGCACTTGAACTGGTTCGTCTCTTCATGGAGAAAGCCGTTCCCGTCCATCCAGTGCAGGGTGATGTGGTTGTCACGTGCGTACCACCTCATGAGCGTGTCGTAGTACTCGAAGGGGGCTATCTGGTCTGCCTTCACGCCTATGCAGTTCGCATACGTCCTAGACTTGTCGAAGTGGCTGTCGAAGCCAACCATGTGTATCTCGTCGAATCCCTCGCGTCTCATGAGTTCAAGAGCGCACATGCAGGTAGGGGAAGCCCAGTTTCCAGTCAGCTCCTCTGGGCAGTACGGCATGAACGGTCTGTCCTTGGTGTCAACGCCAAGACCACAATGCCACGTGACACCCTCTGGTGGGACGTAGTTTATCCAGCCGTCGTTTTGGACCACATGGATATTGGCATTTGGAAGTAGATTGTGAATAACTGTACCTGCTTGGTTAATACACCAAAACTCATCGCGTTTGACATCAAACCATTCAGGCTTGAGACTATCCAAACTGCGCCCTTTTCCGCACAGGTAAGCCTTCTTGCTCATATCTCAAACCTCCCTTTGTCTGGAAACTCGTTGAACAATCTCTCCCTCAGCCCGTTGAGGAAACATGCGTCATTGTACCCTATGAACATCCTCGCCTTCAGGTCGTCGGTGAGGTAGTTCTTGTCATCCTGCTTCTCGTATGTGGCTTTCAACTCCCTCTGGTCTATGGAATTGTGCCATGAATCGGTGACTACACGCCATGTCGTGTATATCGTCAAGCCGGGTTGCCTCGTGTAGTCAACATTCTTCATGCCTTCTAGAAGTTTCTGTCCATCAAAGAGTTGTGGACAGTGGCACTCGTAGTTGTACGTGATGTCGGCACCCCTCCTGAAAGCCCAGTCGAACGTGTTGCGCACCCTGACACGCCACCTGTTCTCGCTCTGCTTGAAGTCGTCGTACTTCCTGTGGTTGTGGATGACGGGTATCATCCCTGCATACACGGGCTGTGAGAACACGTTGTCGTCGGAGCACCACACGAAGCGATTCACATCGTACATCTCTATGGTCTTCAATGTCTTGATGAACAGGTTCGCGTCCTTGAGGTCGTGGTAGATGTCGGCGATGTCCACGACCGTCACTTCGTTTCTGTTCACCCATGCAGGGCAGTACGATGTGACGAGAAACACCCTTCCGTAGCCCTTGAGGTTCCTGTCGATGCTCCTCAAGAGGATTCGGAGTTCGTCGTCGTTGCTCCTCGATTCATTCCCCAGAGGGATGACGATGTCGGGCTTCAGAGCCATATCATCGATTCTCTCCTTCACTTCGGGGTTAGCCTCGTAGAACGCCTCGTCTATCATGGAGCACAGTTCGCACATCCTCTCCTCCGCCTCGATGTCCTTCGCCTCCTGTACAAGAAGTGCACACTCCCTTGCGAGTTCCGCTATGGGCTTCCAGTCCTTGTACGTGTGCAGGACTATCTGGCGGAGATTGCCACGTATAGTGCGTCTGTTCTCGTCGGTGTAGGAGTACTCGTGGAAGTGAGCCCACGCCTCGTCGATATGCTTCTGCGCGCATACGATGCATTGTTCCGTGGGCTTCACCTTGTCCTGCTCCTCCGCCAGAGCCCTGTTGATTTCCTTCGCCCTGTCAACGGACATGGCTTCCGACCTGTCCACGGGCGTTTCGACTTGTCTAGATTTGTGCTTTGTGCATGAACATGCCATAATGCCTCCAAAATCGCTCGTAGAGCGTCTGTTTTAATCGTACCCCTATCATACCACGCACGACATGAAAAAGCCCCTGGTGGCGTTCCCAGAGGCTCTGGCGTCAATCTCACGAACTCGATGAACTGTCGCTCCAGTCATCGGGCTCGTTTCCGGCGCACCAGTGCATGTCAGTGTCTATCAGTTGCGCGTTTATCGTGGTGTCATGGTAGTTGCCATAGTCCGACTCGGCGTTGCAGAAGGTGTCGTGGTCTCCAGCCTCCTTCTGCGTCCACGAAGTCTTGAACCCCTCGACGCCGTTTATGGCGATGCCCCTGTTGGTCTGCATGTACTGGAGCCAGTATATCAGGTATCTCCGTTCGGTCGTGCCGTCCCCCTTCTCCACGTCCGCGCACTTGCCAGCCTGATAGATGGTGGGGTAGCCGTTCCACCTGTCGTTGGGGCACGACTCCAGCTTCCCACTCTGGTAAAGGCACTCGCCAGTCTGCCAGTCCGTGTAGGGGTAGTAGTACGGGTATGAGTTGCTTGAGTTGCGCAACGAGTTGCTGTTGTGGCATGTCTTGTTGGCGAACAGCTGAGCCACCTCCAGCGTGCCGCATCCAGATGATGTCCTCGTGCACACGTCCCTGTCCGGGTCTGGGTCGTCGTTGCATATCGCCAGTCTGATGCTCTCGTAGTACACCGTAGTCCCCGAGAAGTCGAAGGCGTTGGTGCCGTGGGTCAGGGGATGCTCGTACCAGAACCTTGAGAACAGGGGGCAGTGCCCTGTGAAGGTTATGGTGTCATAGCATATCCTCTGGCTCATCGACGCCTCCGGGTACTGTCCCGTCATGGAATTGAATGGACTTCCTGACGGGCTTATCCAGTTCAACTGTTGCATATTGTCGAACGTGTTGATAATCATGCACATCGTCCTGAAGTCCACGTACCTGTTCATGTACCCCCACCCCTGCCAGTTCTGCACGATGGGGTGGTTGTACGACGGGACTGGACCACTTGCCGTCACGTCGTAGGTCGTGTTTGTTCCGTAGGAGATGTCCTCTATGCCGAAAAGGTCTGGGTAGTCGAGGGCGAGTTTCCTGTTGTCTATGCATGAGCATCCGTCCTCCACGTTCCACGATAGGAACTTCCAGTATCCGTCAGGAGCCGTTCCAGACCACATCGTGTTGTAGTACGATG
>Ga0310696_10003302_pt1 | contig 20263 bp, 12 predicted proteins | sample AusTroGonzalo_MG_4_FD_203885 | JGI IMG/M metagenome (GOLD analysis project Ga0310696, IMG submission 203885) | Bovine rumen microbial communities from tropical cattle in Woodstock, Queensland, Australia - Gonzalo_02 (v2) (version 2) | ecosystem: Host-associated > Mammals > Digestive system >... | reverse complement strand
ACGGTTGCAAACGTCTTCGGCGGCGGCAGTCATTCGACATCCGGCGGTACGACCTCTGCCGGTACAGTGACTATCACCGTTTCCGGCGGCAATATCACCGGCGCGATCTATGCGCGTGGTCAGCTCGACGGCGACGCCACCGGCGCAGCCAGTGTGATCTTCACGGGCAGCACCAACTTTGGATGCGACGTCTACGGATACAGCCGCGTCGGTGGCGATGACGAAGGCGCAACGTTGAGCTTCAGCGGATACACCGGAGCGTTTTCCGGTGCGCTCGGCGGCTTCACCGGCATCACGCTGGATGGTGCGACCGCGATGACGCTCGACACCGCTGCGGCAGACGTCAGCAACGGCAAGTGGGAGTTCGACTTCACCGACCGTGCGGATGCGCTGGCGGGAACGTCGTTCCTGACTTGGGACAACGCCGACTTTACGAACGACACCGTGAAGGTCAACTTCACGGATGATACGCAGGCGGCTTCGGGCTGGAGCATCGCGACGGCGGCATTCGACGCCACGACGACCTTCGAGTTCTACATCGGCGGCACGGCGATCGCGAGCGTCGCTTACGACACCGCGATAAGCGGCACCGGCACCGACTGGGACGGCTGGAAGTTTACGGACGACAACGGCGTGCTGAAGTTCAAGCAGTTGGCATAAGGCACACGGTGGGGAGCCGCCGCTGGAGTTCGCGACATCTCCGGCGGCGGTCTCCATACCGTTTTTGCGGCAATGATACCAGTCTTCATTACAGTCTTTCGTTTCGCATATGAGCATCACGGCGTTTGTTCTGATCTTTCTTTCGGCGGGGCTCCACGCATCGTGGAATCTCATCGCCAAGAGATCGCACATGAACATCGCCTTTTACTCGTTGCTGGATGTCGTCGCCGTGCTGATGGGGGCATGGATATGGTTTCGGCTTCCACTGAATGTTTCGACTCTTGCTCCGGCGTTTTATATCGCCGTGGCCGGTTCGGCGCTGGGCGAAATGATCTACTGTATCGGTCTCATCATGGCGTACCGCAGGATGGACATGTCTGCGGCGTACCCGATGATGCGTTCGCTGCCGCTGATCTTCACGGCGTTGTTCACGGCATTGCTGGGCGTCGGCAAGCCGCTTTCCGTGGCGACGCAAATCGGCATGGCGACGGTCTTCGCAGGGTGCATGGTGATGCCGCTCGACAAGTTTTCCGACTTCCGGCTCTCGAACTATCTGGACAAAAAGATCGTGTTCGTGCTGATGGCGGCGCTGGGAACGACCGTTTACACCATCTGCGACAGCGAAGCGCAACGGGTGATGAGCTCCTGTGCGCCGAAAGTGTCGGAGACCATGATCTCATGCACCTATTACGAACTGCGACACCTCATGGTGCTGCTGCCCATCGGCACGCTGACACTTGCGCTGCCGTCCGGGAGAAGCGATGCGGCGGCGCTGTTCCGGGGAGGCATCGGCGCGGCGGTTTTGGCAGGGATACTGTCGGGACTGACCTACATGCTCGTTCTGTTGGCGATGAATCATGTTTCCAACGTTTCGTATGTGCAGGCGTTCCGGCAGCTGGGACTGGTGATCGGCATGTTGGAAGGATTTTTCATATTGAAGGAGCGTTGTACGCTCACCAGGATACTCGGCATCGTGCTGATCGTTTCGGGGCTGGTGATGACGGTGGTGAAGTGACGCGCCGCAATACGATGGCTGGTATTTATGATCGTGACAGGATATTTTAACGTAAAAGGTCTGCTGATATGGGAAAAAAGATAAAACTCGCGGTTTTGGGGTGCGGCGACCGCTCCCGCAAGGTGGTCAACAATCTGCTGGAAGATTCATCGCGGCAGGTCGAGGTCGCGGCGATCTACGATCCCGACGATTCGGAGATGGATTTCGTCAAAGAGACCTGGCAGACCCCCGACGCGGTGAAATGCACCGATTTCGAGTCTGCGGTCGACCATCCCGGGGTGGAGTGGGTGATGGTCTTCTCGCCCAATGCGTTCCACCACGACCAGATACTTTACGCGTTCGAACGGGGCAAAAACGTCTTTTCGGAAAAGCCCATCGGCACCACCTTGGAAGACTGCGTGGACATCTACAACGCCCATCAGGCGAGCGGCCGGATCTTCGCGACGGGCTTCGTGCTGCGCTACGCTCCCTTGTACCGCAAGGCGAAGGAATTGCTCGACTCGGGCAAGTTCGGGAAGATAATCTCGATCAACGCGGACGAAAACGTCACTCCGCACCACGGCGGCTACATCATGGCGAACTGGCGGCGCAACACCTCGCTCGCCGGACCGCACATCCTCGAAAAATGCTGCCACGACCTCGATCTCATCAACTGGTTCTGCCAGTCCAAGGCGACTAAGGCGGCGAGCTTCGGCGGCAGAAACTTCTTCACCCCGGAGAACGAGTACATACACGAGAAGTACGGTCACGGCGTTTTCGCCAAGTTCCGCGACCCGCACGCGCTGCCGTCGCCGTTCACCTCGGATTCGGACCTCATGGACAATCAGGTGGCGATCTTCGAGTACCGCAACGGCGTCAGGGTGCAGTTCCAGTGCACGATGTCCAATGTGATCCCGACGCGGCGGATGTATTTCAGCTGCTCGGAAGGGACCATCGAACTGAACCTTTACGAGCGTTTCATCCGCTGGCGGGTTCTCGGCACGGACGAGGAGAAAACGCTTTCGTTCAAGAGCGCCGACGGTCACGGCGGCGGCGACAACTACATCATGAAGGAGCTTTTCCATACCATGACCACGAACGAGCCGCCCAAGTGCAGCGGCAACGAGGGACTGGAAAGCGCGGTGTTGGCGCTCGCCATCGATCAGGCGGCGCGGACGGGCCAGGTCGTCGACCTCGAACCCGTCTGGAAAAAACTCGGCAGATGAAATACTGAAAAAGCGATGCGGATCAACCATACGGACAACGAAAGGATGGCGACCATGAAAAAACTGTTAGTCGGAATCGTTCTGGCGGCGGCGACGAGTCTCTCCGCTGCGCCGAAGGTGCTCATTTACATGCTCGACGGCGCCCGCGCCGACGTCATGGAGGCGACCGATGCCCCCGCGTGGAAGATGCTCAAGGAAAACCGCTGGGCCGACGGATACAAAACAGCCTGGTCGGTCACGGCGGTCAACGAACCCTTCGTGCTCCCCGGCAGCGCCGCCAACCACACCACCATTTCGACCGGCAAGTTCGCCAAAAACCACAAGGTGCTCGACAAGCAGGGGATATTCTTCGCTCCGTTCAGTCAGAGCGCCACGCCGACGGTACTGGAGCGCATCGGCCGCAAACATCCCTTGGCCATCTGCACCTTGCAGGTCTTCAGCTGGCGCCCCGACGTCGGGCTCCTGCCGAAGAGCGGCAGATGGTCCGCCATCTGCGTCAGCGACGCCGTCAACAACATCCTGCTGGTCGAATTGCTCAAACGGCCGGACGCCCCATCGGCGGTGATCGTCTTCGACGACGCTCCGGACGCGGGCGGGCACAGCAAAGGCTTCTACCCCCATACCCCGCAGTATCTTGAGCGCGTCAACGCGGCCATGACGCGCTTCGGAAACTTGCTCGAAACGATCAAGGCACGTTCCACCTTTGCCGACGAGGATTGGCTGATCGTGCTCTGCAGCGACCACGGCGGCATCGGCACCCGCCACAACCTGAGCGGAGGCCAGTGCAATACCGTGCCGCTGTTGTACTGCGGAAAAAACATTCCGGCCGGTGTGATCTCCGGGCGTCCCGGAAATATCGGCATCGCCGCCAACGTGCTGCGGCACATGGGGCTTGAGAACGAGGTAGGTCAGCTGGACGATGACGGCAAGTTTACCGCCGCGCCGCCTGCGGAAGCGCGCCCCGCCGCCGAAGGACTCTTGTACGACGTCGTGGTCGAAAACGGCAAGATCGTCAACCGCGCCGCGGGCGGAAGCGTGACTTCTCACGGAACTCTGACTGTTGGAACGGACAGCTTCGGCAACGCGCAGGGCGGATATCTGACGCTTGACGGTCTCAAAAACTTCACCGGGAAGAAGTTCACCGTCTCCATCACGCTCAAATGCGAACTCGGCAAAGTGTCAGGCGACCCGGTGATATTCGCCAACAAGAACTGGCAGAGCGGCGCCAACCCCGGTTTCGCGATCAATGCGCGTCGCGGATCGTTCCGTTTCAACGCGGGGCGCAGCAACGGCCCCGTGGACTACGTGCTGACTTCGCCCCGGCGCATGGATCTCTACGAAATACTGCCGGAGAACCCGGACGAACCGACTCTCGTCGCCGTTTCCGTCGACCCGGACGGACAGGTCACCGTCTTCCAGAAAAGTGCGAAAGGAACGCAATACTGGTTCACCGTCGACGGCAAAAATCTGAACCCGGTCTCCGGTCTCGACTGGAATGTTTGTCAGGACGCCACCGGAAACTACAAGCACCGCGCGATCATGGATGTGAGCAGCGTCCGCGTCTGGGACCGCGCGCTCACGCTCGACGAACTGCGCAAACTGGAATTGAAATAACGGAACACCCCGGAAGGAGGACGCCATGAGAAAACATTTCACACTTATCGAACTTCTGGTCGTGATCGCGATCATCGCGATTTTGGCGGCGATACTGCTGCCCGCCTTGCAGTCGGCGCGGACGCGGGCGCAAGCGACGAGCTGCATCAGCAATTTGAAGCAGATGGGGACCATCGCGACGACCTATCTCGACGATCACCGCAACTTCTACCCAACCGGGAAGGTCGACTGGGTAAAACAAGACGATTTATACAGCACCAACTATATATACAACTTCTACAAGGGCAAATATATCGGTCGCGGCGCCGTGGACAACACCGGCAATCCGGAGGCCCGCTGTCCCGCCATAGCGCTGAACCGGGGCAAGACCGGCGGCACCGAGCTCATCACGATCCCGCAGGTCTACGGCGCGCAGTATGTACACAACGACGTCGGCAACACCACCGGTCTCGGGCAGATCGGCTACTACACCAACGTTCCCAGCTTGAACAACGGATACGCTCCGCCGCAGTCGAGCGAAAACCCGATGTCGAAGAAGGCGGAAAACGAGTCGGTGTCGCCGACCATGCGGGTATTGCTCTGCGACGGTACCACCACCAGTCCCGTCGGCGACTGCCAGTCGGCGTGGATGTTCGTCTACAACAGTTCGCACCGCGCCTACGGCAAACCGTATCTTCTGCACAACGGGCGGATCAATCTGCTGACGCTGGGCGGCAACGTCGACAGCGCCGACGAGAGTGCATTCTGCACCAAGTATTACTTCCCCGGCTTCTACATGACTGGCAAGCCCGGCAGCGTCCGCGCCCAAAAATACTATGTGGACGGGCAGGTGGAATTCCAGAACACCTACTGAACGCCGACAAGATGAAGAGCGTCTTCAATATGTTCGCGCGACGGGGAATGGTCGCGGCATTCCTTTTCTGCTTCGCATCGGCGTCTGCGGGTGAGTACAATCTGCTCCCGGTCGACAGCTTCACCCCGCTTTACATGCACGGCAGAGCCGCCGCCGCGAAAGGGTGGATGATGCGCGACCAGCCGCGCGAGGCGGCGTTCCGGGGCGCGGATCCCAAGTATGTATCCGGCGACGACTGCTTCAAGCTCAAGTTTTCCGACGGGGCGCTGACCGTCCGTTTCCTTGAACCTTTGAACGACATCTATGTGAATCAGATCCGGTCGATCCGCATGGAGGCGGACACGGTACGCCCGCTTCCCCCCGCGCCTGAGTATCGTTTCACCGGTCAGACCAGATTCAATCGCGGGGTGCTGGTGATCGGCGAAAAGCTGCGGCTTCAACCCTCCGCCGAGTGGAAGCGTTTCGAGTACGTCGGTCCCTCGGTTTCCGAGGTGTTCGCTTTTATCCCCGAACCGGGGTCGGTCTTTTCGTTCCGTGATTTCCGGTTGACCGCCGTCTATCCGGAGAATCCCCGGGATCACATCAAACTCCCCGACGGCGGGAAACTTACCAAGATATTGATTCAGCATGACGACTCCGGGTCGATCCGCCGCCAGCTGCTCCTCTGGCGCGGCTGGCTGTGGAAGCTCTCTGGCGTCGCGCTGCCCGTCGAAGAGGTGAAAACCGTCGACGGTCCTGTTCCCGGAGCCCTCACCGTCAACATCGGCAAGGTGCCGCCCGGCGGCTGGAAGTTGAAAGTCGACCGCGACGGGATATCGCTCACGGTCGGTCATCCGCAGGAGATCGCCCCCGCGCTCTTCGATTATCTAAACCGGCATTGCGGCTACCGCTTCTACTGGCTCGACCGCGTCGTCGACGTCAAGTGCGATCCCGACCGTCCGCTCCCCGGCTGCGACTTCACCGCGCGGCCGAAGTTTCATTCCTTCTACTGCGGCACCCTCAACGGCTGGCTCTCCGGCGGTCTCTACCGCCACGCCGACATGATGTCGAGTTCGGTCGATTATTACCATCTGCCGGTCTCGACCACCGATCACATCCTCAACGTGCTGATGCCAAAGGAGCTTTACTTCAAGCCCCACCCGGAATACTTCATGCTCAACTCCAAGGGCGAACGGCAGGCGGACACGAATCCCTACTGGCTCCAGCCCTGCTTCTCCAACCCCGAGGCGGTCGATCTATGCGTCAGGAACATCGTCGAATACGCGAAGCAGCAGCCAAACCGGCGGCGGATGCTCTTCTACACCGGCGACAATCCATGGTATTGCGTCTGCCCCGAGTGCGTGAAGATCAACGGCGAAACAGGCGGCTGCAACGTCACCGTGCTGCGCTTCATGCGCAAGGTTGTCGACGCCTTCGAACGCGAGGGAATAAAACAGCAGGTCTATTATCCGCTCTACGAGGGGACGCTGCGCCCGCCGAGGGAGCTGCCCGATCCGAGACTGCACGGGGAGCTTTCCATCGGTCACGACGTTCTGCCCTGCACGCTGCACGTCGATTGCGCGATCAACCGCCCCGGCTACGACATCATCCGCCAGTGGAACCGCCGTTTGGGAGGTCGCGAACATCTGGATATCCAGACCTACCGCGATGCGCGGCCGCGCCACTTCCTGCGGCAGATGGAGTACGTCAACCGCTACGCCTGCGAAGGGCTTCTCGTCTACGCATGGCACGGCTACGACCCGGCGATCCAGTACGTCACCGCCCGCTGGAACCTCGGCACTCCCGCGCAGGAGGCGATCGACGAGTACAACCGCGGCGTCTACGGCAAGGGTGCAAAGACTTTCGGCGAGATCGAGGATATGGTCGAAGAGTTCTGCCGCAACTACAAGCACACGCCGGAGGAGTTCGCCAACCTCGAGGCGGGGAGAATCCAGCACATCGCCGTCCGCTGCGGCACCTTGAACACCCGCAGCGTGCTCGACCGCCGGACCTTCGACCGGATCTACGCCGCCTTCGACCGCGCGCTCGCGGAGGTCGGCGACGGCGACCCGATCGCCCGCCGCCATCTCCTGCGGCAGAAGGCGTCGTATCTCTTGGAGGATCTGAATTTGAACCGCCGTTTCACGGCGAAGTCCGACGCCGAACTCGCCGCCTTCGCACGACGGCTGGCGATGCTCTGCCGGATCGCCCGCGAAGTGCCGGATCTTCAGGACAACGTCTGGATCAACGTCTCCGGCCGCACCTTCGTCCGGACCGTCGCGGGAATGACCGTTCCGGATACGGGCAAGAAATGGTGCTTCGAGCCGTTCGTCGAAAAATTCCTGAAGGACCCGGCGGCGGCGTTCCCGCCCGCGGAAGCCGAGAAGATCCCCGGCGGCTGGCATTTCCGCACCGCGACGCTCCGCGGCGGATTGGGGATCACGCTTTACGATTACAAGTGTCCGCCACGCCTCGCCAACTTCGTGCGTCGCCCCAAACTGGGCAGCAGCCGGCTCACCGCCTCGTTCAAGAGCGCCAAGACTGTCAAACAGCCGCTGTGTCTGGTGCTCGCCGGGCTGGATGACGACAAGCCCGGCGCGTCGGAGCTTCGGGTGACGGTCAACGGCAAAGTCTGCTTCGAAGGGAAAGTACCGTTCAAAGAACGCTATTGGACGAGCTTCGGCGTCGCTGTCCCCGGCATCGTTGCGGGCGAAAACGAGATCGTCATCGACAACGTCACCCCGGAAACTCCGTCACGCAACGCCCGCCCCGGCGACGCTACCGCCGATCTGCAATGGGGCTGGGTCGCCATAAGCGAGATGTTCCTGCTCGATCCCAACGGAGAGTTCAAAGAGTTCTGCTCCGGGGAAAAGAACACCCGCTGGCGACAGCTCAACGAACCCGACGCGCAGCCGCGCGGCAAGGTGGAAGGCAGGGACGGCAAGCTGACGATCAAGGGATCTTCCGCGAGGTACACCGGGATCATCTTCTGCCGCAGCCACAAGGTGCAGAAGCCTGCCGGGATGCCGAAAAAGCAAGTGCTGTTCGAAGTTACCGCCAGCGGGTCCGGTACGCTGGAAGTCGGGTTCTGGGCGTACGACCGGGACAACGTCTATTTCAAGAACGCCGACCGCTTCAAGGGATTCGAACTTTCCCGAACGCCGCGCCGCTTCCGCGCCAGGCTGCACCTCGATCGGGCGGCGACCGTCCTGCCGATGATCCGGGTGCGCGGCAAAGGTTCCGCGACCGTGACCGACTTCAAGGTCGTGCCGCTGCCGTAAAATATCGGTCTCACGCGGCGCGCGGCGGCTTGACAAGCGGTCCCGGCGGTGGTATACTGGAAAAAACTATCGGAAACGGAATGATGACATGGCAAACCAGTACAGCCCTTATGTGACGATCACCCCGTGCGTGCTTCGCGCGGAGGAAAAAACGCAGGAGATCACGATCCGCGCCAAAGAGGCGTATGCCCGCAAACTTCTGGACGCGGTCGGGCGCATCCGGGTAATCGCCGTCGACGGTCCGACGATCAAATGGCGCAAGTGGGCCGAGTGGCGCAAGTGGCTGGAAGGGTTGACGCCTACGAAGTTTCGCCGTACGGAAAACGGCGGCCTCGCCGTGACGGTGACGACTCCGGTCGAGGGCGAGTACACGATCCGGCTGGATGTCGCGGACGGAACGGGGGAGTTCGTCGAAAAGGCGGTGTTTTCCATATACGCGCTGCGGGACGACCTCTACCGTCTCACCCCGTACAAGGGCGACTTCCACATGCACAGCACCGCCTCGGACGGGGTGCACTCGCCGGAGTACGTCGCGGCGAGTTGCCGCAAGACCGGTTTCGACTTCATGGCACTCACCGACCACCGGCTCTACGAACCCTCGCTCGTCGCGCAAAAGGCGATGGCGGAGTTCGGCTGCGACATGCTCGTCACCCCCGGCGAAGAGGTGCATCTCCCCGACAACGGCGTGCATATCATCAACTTCGGCGGCAAGTCGAGCATCAACAAACTCGCGACCGACGACGAAAGAGCCTACTTTGCCGCGGTCGATGAATACATGAAGACCGTGCCGAAAAGGTTCGACGAAGTCACGCGCTTTCAAGTGGCGGCGTCGGAGTGGGCGTTCGACCGCATCCGCGATTGCGGAGGAGTTGCGATGTTCTGCCACCCCTACTGGCGGCCGCGCAGCCACAATTACATCGGCGAAGACGCCATCGATCTGTTGCTGGAACGTCAGCGCTTCGACGTGCTGGAGGTGATCGGCGGTTTCGAGTCCTTCGAGTACGAGGGGAATCTGCTCTCGGTCGCACGCTGGCGAGAGGAGACCGCAAAGGGCAGGACGATCCCGGTCGCGGGCGTAAGCGACTCGCACGACTGCGACACGTCGCTCACGGGATGGTACTACACCATCGTATTTGCCGAGGAACTTTCCTTCGAGTCCATCGCGGCGGCGATCAGAGATGATCGCAGCGTTGCGGTGCATTGCCCGCCCGGAAACTTCCCGCTCGTGGTGGGATCGTTCCGCCTGACGCGCTTCGCCTATTTTCTTTTGCGCGAAGTGTACCCGGCGCACGACGAACTCTGCCGCGTCGAGGGCGAGATCATGCTGCGTGATCTCGCCGGGGAAGAGGCCGACGCGCGCGGAGAGCTGGCGCGCCGCCGCGGAGCGGTCGCGGCATTTCTGGCGGACCGGCTGGGCAGGATCACCGGCAATTAAATCTCGCGCTGAACGATGCGGCATCCCAGTCATCCGGAGGGGTATCCCGATTTTAACAACGACCTAATAGAACTCCGTTGTTGGGCAAAATCAGCTTGATGTCGCCAAACCTTAGGGCTAGATTATTTGGAAAGGAAGCGCGGCATTCTGACTCAGAATCCGCCGAGTGCAGCGATTTTTAACTCGATTACACTCGCAAAATTCTGAGTTTTTTGAGGTGAAAAGGTGGTTTCAGACTGCGGGTGTCGAATTCCCAAACAGGACGCCATTTTTGTGCCCTTTTCACAAAAATCACCGTGAAATAAAAGTTGCCGGCTTCGGCAAATGAAATTTGCCCGCCGCGATTTTCATACCGTTTCTCTCTCGCGGTCATGAAGTCGGAACACCCCGGCGGAGACGCCGGACATGGCGATGTGGAGTTTTACGTCACGCCGTTCGATGCCGACATCGCCGACGCCGACAAGCCGTTCCGAAGTGCCGGACAGCGCGATCTCGAACTCCCGCTCCTTCGCCGACGGGTTGATCGCGACTAGGAAGCGTTCGCCGCCGAGTTCGCGCTCGTAGACGAGCGGCGCATCCGCGCGTTCCGAGACGAGACAACGCAATTTTCCCTCCGCGCCCAGCGCCGGATGGGTATGGCGCAGCGCGATCAGTTTCCGCGTGAAGTTGAGCAGAGAATCGGGATCGTTCTCCTGATCCGCTACGCAGGGACGCTCCCGGTCTGGATCGAGCATGATGTAGAACATCTCCGGCGCAGCGGCGGAAAATCCCGCCTTTTCGCCCCTTTCCCACTGCATCGGCGACCGCGAGCCGCCGCGCCAGTAGCTTCCCTCGATGTTGCAGACCTGCGGCAGATACTTCATGCCGATCTCGTCGCCGTAATAGAGAAACGGCCGCCCCGGCAGGGTGAAAATGCAGGCGAACGCGACTTTGATCTCGTCGACGGTGCGCTGACGGCGCAGCCGCACTTCGTCGTGGTTGCCGGTGATGATCGAAAAACGCGCCGCCCCGCCGTCGTACTCGAGAAGCTCTTCGAGTTCGTCCATGAAGTCGCGCGAATTGCCCGAACTTTCCTTCGAGAAGAAACTCCGGCGGCTTTCGGGCTTGAGCCGGTCGGTATGGGACTCGTATTCTTCGGCGCGGAACATCGCCTTGTTGGCCTCGGCGTATTTCGTGCCGCCCCACGGCATGAGGAAGTCCGAGTCGAAGCCGCAGTCGTCGGCAAGGTCCGGGCGGCCGCCCTCGGCGACGAGTATCGCGTCGGGGTAGTATTTCTTCATCCACGACGAGTAGTCCCGCCACAATGCTTTTAGCGCTTCGTCGCGTCCGGCCCCCTTGCCCTTGACCAGACTGAACGCCAGATCGACGCGGAAGCCGTCGCACCCGGCGTCGAGATAATGCTTCATCACCTGCCGGATCTCTTCGCGCAAAGGCTTGAGACGCGGATCGCCGGTGGCGAGCTGCCACGAGTGCTCCGGCTTGGGATCGCTGAAACCGTAATTGAGCGCGGGCTGCGAGTAGAAGTAGTTGATCATGTAAAAGCCGTCGCGTTCGCCGTAGCCGGTGATGAACGGGTAGCCGTCCAGATCTCTGACTTTGCCGTCGGTGAAGACGTAGTAGTCGTCGAAGGGTGTCTTTTCGCGCGAGACCGCCGCCTTGAACCACGGATGTTCGAGCGAAGTGTGCCCCGGTACGAGGTCGAGCAACAGCCGCATCCCGCGTTTGTGGACTTCACCGATCAGGCGTGCGAGGTCGTCGTTCGTGCCGTAGCGGGGTGCCACTTCAAGATAGTCGCGGACGTCGTAACCCGCGTCCTGAAACGGCGAATCGAAGCAGGGGTTGAGCCAGATGCCGTCCACACCCAGACTTTTCACATAATCCAGTTTTTCGATGATCCCCGCGAGATCGCCGATGCCGTCGCCGTCGGCATCGCGGAAACTCTGCGGATAGATCTCGTAAAACACCGCGTTGCGGAACCATTCCGGCATCGTCTTTGCCATGATCCTATCCCCTAGCTGTTTCGTGTTTTTTTGTGTTTCACCCGAACTAAAACATATCACACACGAAGCTTTTTTGTGCATCCGTTTCGCTTTTAAAATACCGCATTGCCAATTGGATGTAAATAATAATTTTGTGCTTTGTATTGTAATTTTGTGCTTTTTTCACGATGGAAGCGGTTGCAATATGCGCAATGCGGATTAAATTACCGAACAACGCTTGGAGGCGCGATTCATGGGATTCATTTTTGCGGAAAATCACCGCGTGGCGGGGTGGAGACGCAACAAAACGCTGCGGATGCATCTGGTATACTGCGGGCATGAGATCGCCGACGCCGGATATATCAACTACGGATTGCGGCGCGGTTCCAAGGCCCCGATGCTGATCTGGCAGTACACCTTGAAAGGGTGCGGGCGCTACCGTTTGGGCGAGCACGAATACGACGTTCCGCCCGGATATTGCTTTCTGGCGCAGGTTCCGGAGGATCACTGCTACTACATTCCCGAAAACCAGCAGTCGTGGGAGTTCATCTACATCGTCTGCGGCGGCGAGGAAGCGGCGCGCCTCGGCGCCGAACTGCGGCGCACCGGTTCAGTGTTCGCCATTCCGGAGGACTCCGAAGTAGTGCGGACGGCGTATGCGATCATAGCGGAGGCGCGGCAATCGGGCCTCGACAACATCTACCGCGACAGTTTGCTCGCCTACGAATTCATTATGAAACTCTTTCAGCTGGATATGACCTGCCGCGCGCCGACCACGCTGGAGATCGCGGTGCTGGCAAAGTCGCGCAGTTATTGCGTCGAACACATGGCGGACTCGATCAGCGTCAGCGATCTGGCACGCGCCACCGGATACAGCCGCTGGCACTTTTCGCGGATATTCACCCGGGTGTACGGCAAAAATCCCCATCAGTTCATAGTCGAGCAGAAGTTGAACAACGCGCTCACGCTGCTCAAGACCACCCGGCTGCCGCTGAAAACGATAGGGGATCGCTGCGGTTTCGAGGAAACGAGCTACTTCTGCAAGGTATTCAAAAAATATTACGGGAGCACCCCGGACGAGTTCCGCAACAGCGCCTCGCACGAAGCGGACTGAGCGCCCCGCCCTTCCCTGCGCAGCATCGGAAAGACAGCCCTCGCGTGCCGCTCCACTCGCGGGCGAACTCCAAGGCAATGGCATTATTCGCAAAGACGGAAGTCGTCAGCATCCGGGACGCAGATGCACGTTGGCTACCCAGCGCTCCCGATCCCGGGCGCCGGAGAAGACGCCGCCCATCTCAAGGGCCAGCCGCCCCTCCGAAGTGAGGGTGACGCGCCACGCGTCGGCATGAAACTCCGGAACGCCCGGCAGCGGATACACGTTGACGGGGATCAGCTCCGCCGGGCCGTGGAGCATCACCGCCGGGGGAGAATCCGTCGCCAGACGGTTCAGCGCCTGCCATACCACCGCTTCTCCGAAAAACGGCCGCTCTTCCGCCGCGGAGACCGCTTCGAAAAGCCGGGGCAATTGCGTACAGCCCGCCGCCAAAGCCGTCACGATCTCCGCTTCGAGCCGGTTCAGCCCGTTTTCGCCCGGCAGCTGTTCGATGAGCCGCCGCGCGGCGGGTGCGAGAAAGGATGTAAGCGGATGCTCCCGCTTGGCGAGGCCGCGCCACGCGTCGGATGCGGCGGAGGTAAAAGCCCGCCAGCTTTCCCGCGCATCGTGCATCATGGGTTCCGTCAGCAGCCGGCGGCGGTCGAACATGGTTTCGAACTCCCTTTCGTCCAGTTCGGCATACCCGGCGAAGCGGCTTCCGTCGCTCCGCAGTTCCTCGCAGACGAGCCAGACACGCTTTTGCCGAAGCTCTTCCCTTGCGAAATAAAGGAACTGGCAGAGGAGCATCATGTCGTAGAGACAGCTGTCGAACCAGAGTGTGATCTCATCGCTCTGCGCCAGCGCGTTTCTGACGATACCGCACCGCTTCTCGAGCATGGCGGCGGCCCGTTCCCGACCGCCCAGATGATCCGCCAGCGCCGCCGCCCGGGCGTCATACCATGCGGAGTCGTTCCACTCCGCCGGCGGGAGCGGCCCTTCGAAGAGATTGTCCGTCCACGCCAGATGCGTCCCTCCGAAAAGAGCCGACGCGGCTTTTGCGGACCAGTCGCCGGAGTGTATGTTGAGCATGTTCACTTTCTCTTCGAATCGTCCGTCGCGCCTTACCGGGATTCAACTTTTTTCCGGCGAGCGCGATATTTATTTCAAGTCCTTCATATCTTCGAATTTCATCTCGAAGGCGCTCACTTCCGCCCGGCCCTTGCCGTTGACCACGATCTCGGGCAGCAAGGCGGTCGCCCCGGGCGGGATCTCGAACGTCACGGTCAAGGTCCGGGGCGTCTCGGAAAGCCGGAAGGTCCGGCTCATCGCCTTGCGGCCGATGATGCGCTTTTTGCCGTATACCTCGAAGTCGAGCGTGAGCGTGCCCTGCCCCGCCGCGGTCGCCTTGACGGAGATCTTGCGCCACGGCGACGGCGCGAGCTTCGGGAAGCGGTGGCGGCGGAAGAAGAACACCCCCGTCTGGCGGGCTTCCCCGCCCGTGATGTACAATTTGCCGTCCTTGACTTCGATACGCCCGAGCGGCTTATGCGGAGTGCCGTCCGCCCGGTACCAGCCGCCGCGCCCTTTTTTGCCGTCCGCGAGGAACGCCTTGAAGCCGCCGTTGGGATCGAGCCACGCGGCTTCGGAAAAGCCGATCCAGCCCCAGGTGTAGTCGGCGGCGAACTGATACGCCGAGTCCTCCGGAGTCGTGTTGACGATCTTGATCGAATTCACATCCTGCTTGAGCAGACCGCCGGGGATCCGGACGGTCATCCGCCCCCAGTCGTGCTCCGGGAAGGTGTTCTTGCCCTCGAATACCCGCGTGCCGTTGACTTCCACTGCGAAGCGGGAAGCTCCCGGCTTGTCGTCGTCGAGTCCGGTCAGCACCAGATACGACTCGTCCGGCACGTCGCGGCGGAGCTTGAAGTTGATGGTGATTTCGCCTCTTCCCGAGGAGGCGCGGTTGATGCTGTTCATCACCCGCGGCGGGCACTGCCATGAGTATTTTTTCGCACCGCTGCCGCCCCGCATCGTCCGCGGCGAGAAGCGGAGTCCGCCGGGGACGGGTTCCGGCGCGCCGGACATCGCCTTGACGGGATCCTTGAGGAACTCCTCGACCTCGGGGGTGAAGCACCACGCCTTTTTGGAGGGCTTGACGCTTATGCCGGTGAACAGCGTGAACATGTCGGCGTTGCCCCGCAACGGCAGCAGCTGTTCCTGCAGCGCCGGGACTTCGCGGGCGATGCGCACCAGTTCCGCGACTCTCGCCGCGTATTTCGCGAGGTCGTCGTCGGTCTTGCAGGTGCCGAGCCGGTAGCGGAGCAGATCTTCGAGGATGTAGAAAGCCTTTTCCTCCAACGTATGCCTGCGGGCGAGTTTGTCCGAGCCGCCGATCTCCTCCACCCCGCGGTCGAAGATCGCGTAAAGCTTGTCCAGCGTCGCGCGGTCCAGCGCCGGATGCGAGTAGGGATCGGCGCAGCGGATACCGACGTGGAGACGCAGTTTCTGTTTGTAGCGCCTCAACTCCTCGGGGGTGTGCTTGTAGTTTTCAGCATATTCCTCGATCAGATGGTTCGCCTCGGTCACATACTTGCCCGCCTTGCCGTAATAGTGGTCGTTGAACTCCGCCAGCAACGCTTCGACGTCGTCGTCGCCGAGGTTCCAGCGACTTATCACGAAGGGTATCGCGGGCGAGAAGCCCATCCAGATCCACGAAAAGATCCCCTCCCCCATGTATTCGTTGAGCATCTTTAACCGCTTCACTGCGTGAAGCGGACGCATGTCGCGGTAGGTCATGGGACCGAGTTTGCCGCGGCCGATGTAGCGGCTCCACGCCTTGATCTCCTCCAGACCGGCGCGGTTGAGTTCGCAGTCCTGATGCAGTGTGCAGGGCAGCCGCTGATAAGTGATGCAGTAGGTGGCGACGACGTTCGGCTCGGGTTTCACGTCGAGCGGCGGCGCCATCGTGTCGGCGTAAGCTCCGAACGGGATGCGCGTATTGGGGCGTTTGTCCCGCAGTTCGCGGGCGACGCGGTTCAGGAACATCATGAACAACCGGCTGTAATTATGCGGCCTGCCGCCGTTGATCTTGAGGCACTCCGGGCAGAGGCAGCTGTTTTCGGCGTCGCCGATGCCGAAGAGCGTGTACGGACGCTCCGGCATGCCGAGCGCGTACTGGACGAAATTCCGGGCGCTGATCTCGAACGCGTCCCGGTTGGAAAAACACGGGCTCTGCTGGATGATGTAGCTCTCCAACGGACGCTCGCCCTTTTTGTTCATCGCGTAGTACTCGGGATGCTCTTTGTAGTACATCTCGGTCGGCATCATGATATTGACGTTGTGGCTGTCCATATCCTTGTACATGTGGTAGTAGTCGGCGAGGTTGCGGCTCCGCGTCACCACGGGATCGACCAGCCCGGCCATATACCACGCGGAGGTGAAGTAACGGTAGCGCGGCGCGATCCGCTTGTCGACCGCCTTGAGAGTGAACGCGGGATCGGGCTCGATCTTGAGCGGGAGCCGGTGCGAATAGATGGTGTGGCCGAGGTCGCGCAGATAGTCCGCCATCGCCGGCCAGAAGACGAGGTCGTCGCCGTAGGTGAGGACGATGCCTTCCTTGTCCACCTTGAGCTGCCAGCCGCCGGGAGCGGTCTCGCCCTTGACGATCGCGAGCGCGCCGGGCGTCGGCCTGACAGCGTCGACGACTTCGACGGGCAGTGCGACGCCGGTGAGCCGCCACAGATAATTCTGCCACAAGGCGACGCACCAGCGCATCGGCTGATCGGCATTCTTGGGAAGAAGGAGTTTGGTAAGCTTGCCGCCGTCAGGCAGATTGATCTCGCCGCCCAAGCTTTCGTACTCGGGGCACACCGAAAAGTGCGAGATCGAGAAGCCGCCGCCCGCAACCGGCTGATAGGCGAACCCGGTCACCGCGCGCTTGGATACGAAGTCGATGTCCTGCCACTCCGGACCGTTTTCGATTCTTTTGCCGGCGATGGCGAACTTGCCCTTTTCGACCTTGACGCGGGCGCGGATGCGGAACTTGCCCTTCATCATGGTGCCGTGGATGACGTTGACGAATTCGACGCCGTATTTTTCATACGCGGGGTGGAGTTTTTCCGGGAAGGCGAGCGTCATCGTGCCGTCTTCGACCTTGAGCACGAAAAGCCCTTCGCCAGAGAGGTATTTGCCCTTGTTCCAGCTGCCCGCTTTCTGCCGCGCCTTGTCGCGCATCGCCCAGCCGTAGGCGGCGGAGACGCGGCCGTGCATCACGACCGGCTTGAAGGAGCTTTCGCCGATCAGATTCAGCTCTTTGACTTCGACCGCCGGAAGGCGGAACGCCGCCAGAAGTACGGCGAAAAAGACGATGGACGATTTTTTCATGGATATCTCTCCTGTAGTGAGTCGGGGCGTTGTTCACCTAAAGGGAAACCTGTTTGCCGCAGGTTCCCGTTGTGTTGCGGGGAAAAGTTCGGGGACGTCGATTATTCGAAAAGCTGCAGCAGCTCACCATCGGTGTAGTAGCTCTTGAACCGCATCGACACACCCTTCTTTTCCTTCACCATCGCGCCCCAGTAATTCCGCAGGTCGTCGCTCGTGACGGCCTGGGCGTTTCCGGCGATGGCGAGCAGGTTGCATCTGCCGTTGTGAAGCAGATTAGGAGCTCCAGTCGGGCCGCCCGAGTTCGTTTCGGTCTTGCAGTATATCCGTTCTACCTGAAACTTCTTCGAGGAGCGGCTGCAGGTCATCCACACCCGCTCCGACGGCGCGGGCGAGTATCCGGAAAGCTTCGCTTCATTCTGATTGTAGCACTCGGTCGTGAAGGTCTGCGCTCCGAGGTTGTAACCGTTGTTCGTGTCGCCGTTGTTGGCGTAGATCGAACCGTAGGCGGAAAGCCCGTAGCCGCCGCTGCACTGCCAGTTGCCCAGCGCGGTGAGACTTTCGCCGGGACACTGGTAAAACGCACGCGCCGGAGCCATCGTGGCTTTTTCGGAGGTCGGCATCGGCAGCAGTTTGCTCCGGATCAGCGCGTAGGTCCAGCCCCAGCCGTAATTGGTGGTGACGCTCCGCCCGTACCGGTCGGGGGCGGTGATCGCGTTGGGGGACCACCAGAAGTTGCGGTTGTTGTCGAGGTACATGGTGCCCACCGTGCTGACCTGCTTGAGGTTGCTGAGGCAGCTGCTGGACTGCGCCCGCGCCCGCGCCGACTGCAAAGCCGGCAGCAATATCGCGGCGAGGATCGCGATGATGGCGATGACGACCAAGAGTTCGATGAGCGTGAAATGTTTCTTCATGATGTCCCCCGATATGTTAAGGATTCAAAGGTTTTCGTACTTCGCACCGCGCCGCGACAAGCAAAGGGCGCGAAAGAGCGCGACCAGTTCAATAATCTTTCCCCATGAGTAATATACGCCTGAAAGTTCAATAGTTCAAGGCGTGCGCCCGGACGTTTTTGACTCCGTTTATCTATTCCTGTTTCAGTTTGCGCAGTTCGTCGAGCGAAAGCCCCCGGTTCCAGAAACGGAAGTTTTTCACTTCGAAGTCGGCGTGGTGCTTGTATTTTCCGGTGCCGTCCTGCCCGATGTTCCAGTCGAAGCCGCTTTTGGCCAGAAGCCCCGCGACTTTCACGCGGAACCAGTATTCGCTTCCGTCCGCCGTTTTCTGAAAGACGGTGACGAAACCCTCGGGCGCAATCGAAACCGCGACCAGATTGTTTCCCCGGCCGACAACGATGTCGCCGAGGTCGATGCGGTGCGGCGAGCGTACCAAATAATCGCGCGGCGCGTTTTTGCACGCGGAGTTGAAGACGAGATTGCCTTTTTTGGCGACGAGCGCGAGTCCAGGGTTGGAGCCTTTCTGCCAGTTCTTGTTGGCGAAGATCACGGGATCGCTCTTAACCTGAGCAAGATCGCAGTCGAGCGTGATCGCAAAGGACATGGCATCGCCGGAAAACTCCTTGAGCCCGTCGAGCGTCAGGTAGCCGTTTTTACCCGTGCGGAAGGAGCTTTCGCCGACGGTCAAAGTGCCGTGCGGCGTGACGCCGCCGCCACTCGCGCGGTTGACGATCTTTCCGCCGTTCACGACGAGGTCGTAAAGCATCCCTTCGGTCGCGGGGCGCGGTTCCGCAACCGGGGCGGCGGAGATGACGCCACTGTCGTCGAGCTCCGCGACCTCGGCGTCAAGACCGAAGTGCCGCAGCACGTTGGCGGCGATCCCGAGGTTGTTGGGGCGACCGGCGATCTCGCCTGCCGGGATGTGCTTGCCGCAGTAGAGCAGCGGCACGGTGTAGGATTGGGGGCTGGCCGTATAGTGCACCTTGCCGACGCCGCCGTGGTCGGAGCAAAGGACGATGAGCCAGTCGTCCTCGGCGAAGGTCGGCTGAGCCTTGATCGCCGCGAGCAGATTCGAAAAGCGCTGCATCGCCGCCCGCACTTGTGCGAGATACTGTTTGGTGTAAGGGTAGTACCCGCTTTTGTGCCCGGCGTGGTCCGGCGCGTCGTCGAAGACCATCAGCACGGCGGGGGAGTCCTTACGGTCGAGCATCTTGACCAGCACCTGATTGTTGGCGCCGTCGGGGCCGCAGACGATGGATACGATCCCGCTTTCCGGCATGAACATCATGTCGGGAGTCCAGCTGAACGCCTGTACGATGCGGATGTCGGGGAATTTGCGGCCGATCCGCTCCTGCCAAGTCGGTGTCGCACCATGACTGAACGCCTTGTAAAAGACCTCTTTGTTGTTCATCACCTTGTGGTGCTTAGCCAGCTTGCCGGTGGCGATCACGGCGTGGTTGGGAGCGCTGGCGGGGAGAACGAACGGTTCGTTGCCGCCCGTGAGCGACCATGCGGTTTTGTATCCATCCGCCCAGCGGTTTTCCTTGAGCGCCTGCCACACGGGATGGTTGACCGCTTCCAGCACGTCGGCGCGCGCGCCGTCGAGCATGTAGACGAGCACCTTCGGCGCGGCGGAAAGATCCGCCAAAGCCATCAGGATCGCCGCCGCGATCACAAGCTTTTTCATTTTCATCCCCACTTTATGCGGCGTATGTTTCGGTCCGCGTCATACGTCGTTTTCATCGCACGACGGCAAAGTCCGACCGGTCGGACAAGTCTGACCTGTCCGACCGGGGGACGCCGGTCTTACGCCAAG
>Ga0310696_10003300_pt1 | contig 20271 bp, 20 predicted proteins | sample AusTroGonzalo_MG_4_FD_203885 | JGI IMG/M metagenome (GOLD analysis project Ga0310696, IMG submission 203885) | Bovine rumen microbial communities from tropical cattle in Woodstock, Queensland, Australia - Gonzalo_02 (v2) (version 2) | ecosystem: Host-associated > Mammals > Digestive system >... | reverse complement strand
ACTTTCATCCTGAACTGCCACGATCAATCTATTCCCCAACTCTTTTGCTTTTTTAAAGAGCAAAATATGGCCAATGTGGAGCATATCATAAACTCCAACCGTCAATACTGTTTTCATCTTTATTTAGCTAATCCCAAATGTTTAGGAACCCTTTTATCTTTACTAGGGGGTGTCATGTAATCATTCCCAAACTCTATCGTCAAATAAGTGTGGTAATCTGACATGACTGGCAATTGGATATCTTCAAATTTCTTATAAATAATATCATCAAAGATAGTTGAAGGGAAATACTTCCCCATGTCTCCCCTACCAGTGCTATAACAACTAATCCTATCGGCAGAACTATTATTCCCCCACTGACATATTGACTGGAAACAGCTCCTCAGACACTCCTTACTAAATGGAAATGAGATGGCGTAAGCACACATCTTCCTCCATTTGCGAAATAACGTATTTTTTTTTCCACATCGGCCGATAATGATATTCTTAACCATCTGAACAGCCACGATCTTCAGTTGACTCATAAACCGTCCATTGGGAACTAAATCTGCTGGATAGAGATCAACAAATATGGGTATAGTGGTACTTGTGTTATCGTACAGTTTACACAGATGTCTGGGATACTTAATTCTGCAATCCTTCGAGAAAACAGTTTCGCCAAGTTTTAAGCTTTCAAAGAATCTCTCATAGTCGGCACGTTTCATGACAATATCGACATCATCATCCCAAGGAATAAAGCCGCTATGACGCACGCAACCCAAAGCTGACCCGAATGCAAGCGAATAGGGAATATGATACTTCCTACAATGTTCATCCAATTTTACAAGAAATGGCAACAAAAGATTATGAACTTCTCTGGCACCATAATCATTGCCTGAATATGATATCACTCTGTCTGGCATCATCATACTAAATTATAATTCAATCCTTTTTACTATATCCCATCTAATTAATTCTTGAGACTTTCTAATACTTATAAAATCGAAATCCTGTAAAACGGCATTGAACTTTTCATAAGTATCTCCTATACGGATATTCCGTTTTACATATCTATTCAGTCTGTTCTTTAATGTGCCTGGCTCCTTGAAATAATCCTCGTATGCCTGCTTCGACATAAGTTTACTGCCCTGTTGAATAAGATCTGCCAAGTGGAAATAACAGATATTGTAATCGCGATGCTTCATGGTGGTATTGACAAACCAATGTGGCATTAAACGAAAATAGCCACCACCCGAATACGCAATCTGCTTACCGAACACTGACGTCAGACTGATAGGATATTCCTTCAGGGTCGCTCCCTCATGACTGATGATGCACGGCTTATCCTGCGGAAATCCCTTGTAACCTCCAAAATCTCGATTGGTTGGAAAAATGGATGCGTCAATCTCAATACCACAATCTGACAAAACATTCACAACCCATTTGTTCTGCCGGGTAATAGAGAATGCAGGAGCCCTATAGCTCACCACTTTCTTCCCTGTCACATCCTCCAAAGCCTTTAGAGCCTCTAAGGTGTCTTTACGTAACTGTTCCTCTGTCATCTTGTTAAGCCAACGATGCTCATTTGAGTGGCATCCCACTTCATGACCATGCTCAACAATTAATCTTATTTTTTCAGGGAAATGGGTTGCTAACTGTCCAACACAGAAAAACGTAGCCTTAATGCCTGCATCATTTAAGTCGGCCAACACCTTATCAAATATTCCGTCAAACTGTTGATACCTAACGGATCTACCTCCATGACGTATTTTTTCCAAATACCACTCTTCGATATCAAACGTCAGTATGTCCATCCTCTCTTTTTTTGATTTCCCTTACCACCTTGGCAGGCCTTCCTGTAGCTACTGTCCAGGCAGGAATATCCTTTGTCACCAATGATCCTGCACCGACTATGGCGCCCTCTCCAATTGTTACTCCAGGCATAACAAACGACTCCATGCCGACAAGAGACCCCTTGCAAAGATGAATGGGCTTTAATACATAACCAAGCTTGGCATAATCATCACCAACACAATAGTCTTTTAAATCTCTCTGATGACACAAAAGTCGGGTACCGCCTGCTATATGAGCATGGTCGTCAATATAAATCAAATCAGCATGACCGCTATCAATCCTAACATTATCACCGACAAAAATGTCTTTTCCAACATGACAGCCAATCTTCTTTAACACCCATGGACGCACCTTACGTGGTGCTACAGGAGAGCACAACCAAGAGTTCATAAACCTTAGTAGGAAGGAATTGCGATAAATTTTATACACTCTTACAAAAACAGCCCATAATGAAACCTGTCCGTACTCTTCTTCCGAGTAATTAAAGCCTAACAGACGTAAAAATCTATATGTGGTACTCAGTTTTTTCATATCAAATAGTCAAATCAAATTTACACTATTTATGGAGGATCTACAATACGACCAAATATGGTATCACCATCGGTTTGGTCTTCAGCAACATCGTGCCCCAACTCAAACCAAGACCAAATGAAGAACCCAGAATGGTGGTTTCTTCTTTCCTGAGTTTATCGGCAATCCTTGTCACCATCAGCGAGGGAATACTGGCTCCACCAAGGTTTCCGAACTCTTCCAAGTTATAAGGGACCTTTTCCAAAGGTAGTTTCAACTTTTTGACCACCCTATCCACAATCATCTTGTTGGCCTGATGAATTAAGAAATAGTCGATGTCCGTATTCCTGTCGATATGGTAGTCGGCCAAGAACTGTTCCACGGATTTTGGAGGACGACTAATAGCAAACGAGAACACATTCATACCATTAATCATTGTATGGTAGGGCGCTCGTATAATACCATTCCCAAAATCCTCATACTCAAACGATTCTGGAGTCGCAGGATGACGGAAACCTCCGTGAGGGGTCATCAATGCATCACCACCTTTTCCTAACGTATGGAAATCTATGATGATATCATTCGCCGTTTCGTCATATTCTAATGCGAGTGCTGTACCACCATCACCAAAGAGGGGCACACGACTTTTGTCTTTCATGGAGCCCATACGCAAGGCCGTATCACCTACTAATAACAGAGCACGCTTAATCTGACCTGTCGTCATTAGATTGCCTGCTATTGTAATGGCATACATACAGCCACAACAACCCATCGGAATATCCACGCAAAAGCAATCCTCGCTCAACCCCATTCGGTCTTGTAAGAGACATGAGGTAGGAGGTGTACGATAGTCACCTGTTACAGACTCAAAAATCAGCGCATTAATACTATCCTTCTCCCAGCCAAGTTCTTCCAACAGTTTCTCGCCTGCAGCCTGACACATGTCAGAGGCACACATCGTATCTGGAGCGATATGTCGGCTCTTAATACCTACAGTATTATCAAAAACTTCTGCCTCTTCTTGAGTGAAGAGGTCTATCTCAGCCGTCTTCACCGTGTGCTCAGGTACAGCCATCGCTACACCGGCAATATTGACATTCTTAATCTCCCAACGAGCCATCTTAAATTATTGAACATTGAAGATTGAACATTGAAAATTATAAAGCGACATCATACTTGGCAAGAATTTCCTTACCTTTAGCATACGAAGTCATCTCCATAATATCCTCGGGGTCGAGCATAATATCAAAGGCTTCTTCAAACTCGGCTATTAGACTCAACTGATGAACGGAGTCCCATTCACCGACCATCTCCTTGCCATAATTATCATTTAATTCTTCAACCTTGGCACCAAACACCTGAATAAATGCGTTGTTGTACTTCTCTAAATTCTCCATATCTTATATTTCTTAACTTTTTTACTTATCATTTAGTTTTGCATACAAAACCTTACCTGCCTCGTTCTTTGGAATCTCATCTATGATCCTCACTTCAAAAGAGGATGCAACGAGTTTCAAGCGACTCACCAACTCTTCTTTTACTAGATCTTTATAAGTTTCATCCGTCAGATAAACTAGCATCTTCTCGTCTGTTCCAACACAAGCACACTCCAAACCTGGGAACTTTCCTTTGACAATACGTTCGCACTCATCCAGACCGACACGCATGCCGAATAGTTTCAGAAAACGTCCCATACGGCCTACGATATAGTAACAGCCGTCTTCATCAAAATAGGCCAGGTCGCCTGTATGGATGAAACCATGACGCTCGTCGCCTTTCAATAGGTCCTCACGACTGCGGGCATAGCCCATGGTAACATTCTTGCCCCTGTAACACATCTCACCCTCTGTATGGGGTGTGGTAATGGGATTGCCCTCCATGCCTATGAGCGAGAGTTCTGCATTGGGTACGGCGATACCGATACTGCCCACCTTCTCAATAGCCCATTTCGGAGGCAACCATGCCATACGGGCCGTACATTCCGACTGACCGTAGGTGGCTATCCACTGCTTCCCATTATCTCGGCAGAACTCTGCAAATTTCAGATTCAGTTCCTTTGGCATGCGCCCCCCACCCTGCGTCAATAGTTTCAGGTCGGGCAAATCCATACGGAAGAAGCGCATCAGGTTCAATATCTCGAAACTATAAGGCACGCCTGTAAAACTCGTGGCCCGTTCTTCCTTCATGAATCTCCAGAAATTGCGATCTGTCATGTTGAGGTTGGTTATCAAGACCGTTGCTCCCACAAAAAAGTGACTGAACACCATTGACAAACCCATCGTGTAATAAAGAGGCAGCACCATTAATGGACGATCTTTCTCCGTCAATTCAAAGAATGTCGAGATATTCAAGGCTGCCGCCTCAATATTTTCATACTTATGGCGCACCAGTTTTGGACTACCAGTAGAACCACTAGTAGGCAACAGATGCGAAAGATCATCATTCATCGGACAAACCGCATGTCCTGTCTTTATCAGTGTATAACCGAAGAAAGAGCTAACGACCTCATTATCATATTTGTCAGCTAACCCATTGGGCACACAGACGTATGGAGGCTGATAGAGGTCATAAAGACTTCTATATAACTCATCATCCAAATGGGCATTCAGTATTAATGGTACATTGCCAGCACAGATATTCCCTATCGTCCAAGCAATGCCGCCCACATTGTTCTCCACCAACAGGAATAACAATGAGCGGGCAGGCATCAACTGCTCCATCTGCATCGCAAAGTCTCTCAACTCACCATACGTCAGCTGCTTCCCCTGCGAATCGATTGCCGCAACCGTATCCCCCGGCCACCTATCCAAATTCAATAACATCTCTCGTAATGTTCAATGTTCAATATTCAATGGTCAATGGTTAAATCGAAGCACATCCATTGACTCCAAGTATTTCGCCTGAGATATAACTGGCTCTGTCGGATGCCAAGAATGCACAGGCATCGGCTACATCCTCTGGTGTACCAAGCCTACCAAGACCGATCCTTGATATACGCTGGTCGATCTTGGCTCCATCGCTCTCGTAGAGCTCTGCAAAGCGCTCCGTCTTGACGATACCTGGGGCTACTGCATTCACACGGATGCCTTGAGGTGCCAACTCTTTGGCTGCCGACTTGGTGAACGATATGATGGCACCCTTGGTGGCAGAATAGGCCGACTGACCTGGGGAACCCTGCACAGCAGTCACTGAGGCAATATTTACAATGCTGCCACCACCAGTACGAGCCATCAGGCGCGAGCAGAGCTGCACAAGTTCTATCACGGCAATCACGTTGATGCGGAACATCAGTTCCGTCTCCTGACGAACAATCATACCAATCTTTTTATTGAACACCACACCTGCATTGTTTACCAATGCATCGATGCGCTTCTCTGCCTTGAAGATAGTCATCAAGCTGTTCTTCACAGCCGCAGCATCCGACACGTCGAAATACAACGGAATGACGCGGGTATCGTTTTTCTCTGAGCACTCTTTGGCCCACTCGTCCATACTGCCCTCGCGCAAATCGCAGGCATAGACAATGGCACCATCAACGGCAAACTGTTCAGCAATACCCTTGCCGATACCTTGTGCTGCGCCTGTGATGATGCAAACCTTATCTTGAAGTAATCTATCCATCAATTGATCAAATGACACCTATCCCTTAGACACCAATAATATTCCTTGTATATTTCACTTGGCGAAGACCATAAATCACCGCTGTGGAAAGAATGATGATAAGCAAAGTGGATAAAACAAACAGAGGAATACCCTTTTGAAAATGGAAATGGCTATCAAGTATCCATTTTAATAGATGTATAAAGTAAAAATGAACAAAATAAATACCAAAACTATAATGAGCCAATTTATCCAGAATAGCTATCTTTTTAAATCGAAGACTTATTCTATAGAAGAAAAAAAGATAAGCAACAGAAAAAATGACTTTATTTACTGCATAAAAATTTATAATGACAGTTCCGTTTGTAAAAAACTCACGAAAAGCAGTCAGAAGTTTCAATGGATCCTTAGGATGATTATAACCTTGATAAAAGCAGACTAAAAAACCTAAAAGGAGAATAAGCCAATCGTACTTATAGAACTTTACTAGTATGACTTTTCTATAGTGGGAGAACAACATACCTAGAAAAAACATACTAATCAATGATATGATTGTCAATTCACTATAAAAAGGACTTTTCCATTGACGATCTGCACAAATCGTAATGATTAAGAAAAAAGGCAAAACAAGGGGATATAGGACTTTTTTCTTATCAAGGTACACATAAATGGGCGACATCATAAAAATCAGTAAGATAAATGGAATATACCAATGTGCACCATTAAAATGGTTTGTGCCCGTCAACATGGTGAAAGCTAAATATTCCCAATCAAAACCTTTATATACAAAAATAGCCAGACAAACTGGCAATGCCCAAAACAAATATGGAACCAATAACCGGCGAACCTTCTTCATCATGAAGGTTTTGTATGTATATTTCTTATACAACAGAAACTCATATAAGAATCCTGAAATAAAAAGGAATAAATTAGTAGAATGATCCAGAAACGCACAGAAGTATAGATAATATGAACCATCTTTATCTAACCAACGATGAGCGCAGTGTAAGGATACAATCAATACTATAACCCACCCACGATAGAAATTGATATAATTCAGATATTCTTTCTGTTCTTTTATGCCTTCCATATACTAACCTCTCAATAAAACAGGCCCATTACAAACGGTCTTTACCTTATCCTAAAGTCATGCCGCCATCAATCTTCAAGGCTGTGCCTGTTACGAACGAAGAAGCATCGGAGAGCAAATAGGCTATACCGTATGCGATATCTTCTGGCTTGGCAAAACGTCGTAAAGGATAGTTTTGCATTTCTCTTTGCTTTTCTTCCTCGGTAAAAGATCCAATCAGGGCTGTCTCAACCATGCCAGGGTTCACACTGTTACATCGTATCCCCTTAGGACCAAGTTCCAAAGCTACTGTACGCATAAATGCGTCAATACCACATTTTGTAGTCGCATAGATACCATTACCAATGGAAACACGATAGACCCCTGCAGCAGAAGCTGTGAACACAATGGAACCACCTTTCTTGATCTTTTTCTTTTTCAGTAAAGAACGGGTCAGCAAAATCGGTGAATTCAGGTTAATCTTCTGAATACGCGTCAATTCTGCCTCTGTGATAAATTGCGTCAATGTCAGCTTCATCACCCCGGCATTGCATACCAATCCGTCAAGTACTGGGCAGAAATCCACCAATGCTGCTAACTGTTCAGCAGCAGTAAGATCTGCTGTAAAACAAAGGTGCGGCTCTCCAGTATGTGATGGAGGCAAAGAAGCCAAAGTATCGTGGAGGGCCTCTTCACGAATATCTGTCAAGACAACCCTAGCCCCAAGATGAATACAAATCAGAGCTGTGGCACAACCTATACCTCCAGCTCCACCTGTGATCAGAACCGTCTTGCCAGATAAGGAAAAGGGATTGTATCCTTCCATTATGCCTTCGACTCTACTGCGTGAAACAAGTCTTCTACCGTTTTTGCATTGGTGATATCCTCGCCCTTTATGGTTATTTCATACTCTTCATCAACCATGGCTATCACCGATAATGCTATAAGTGAACTCCACTCGTCCAACTCTCTAAACACGGTCTCTGGCTTAATCTCACTTGCTTCAGTATCATCAAACTGCTCTGCAAACTTCTCAATAAAATCTTCTAATTCCATAATTATATCAAATTAATACTATTGTATATATTTTTTTACCCTTTTAAATTGTGAAACAACAATATTCCAGCAAAAAACAAAAGCTTCTGGTTTAAAGAAAAATGACCAACTTATATAAACTAGAAGGAATGCTACTAATTTCAGCATTCCATCTGCATATAATTCCAAATTAAATAAATGCCCACATAAGTAACTAACTAATGCAGATAAAATCGATACCAATAAAATAGGCAATAAATCACGTAGTTGATTCCACCATTTATAACCAATATAATTGGAAACCAAGTATATATTTACAGCATAAGAAAACCATGTATGAAAAACCATTCCTGCCAGAAGGCCATTTATCCCAAACAAATACCAACCTAATAAAATAGAAGATATACCAACTACTCGCTTTACTACTGTCCATTCAAACATTACTTTGCTTTTCCCGATTGCAGTAATAGATTGATAATTTGCAGTCTGCAAGCATAATGCAAGCCCAGACAAGCATAATATTTGGAAATAAGGAACACATGGCAACCAACGTTCAGTATAGAGAATAATAAATATTGGTTTTGCACACAACATTAATACAAATATCAGAGGAAATGTTAAATAGGCAAGAGTCATCGTCAATCTTCTAACTATTCTTCTTAAAGCTTCTTTGTCATCCTGAATTGATGCATATAAAGGATAAGTCACCTGCGTCATAACAAGAGATATGCTTGCAGAAGAAACTCTTTCTGTACTAGCTGCTTTTGAATAATATCCCATTATGGTTGGATTATAAAACCTTCCAATCAATAATCCTTGAACTTGTTTTGCAAACTCCCCAAGTAGATGTATAAGAAACATATAGAATCCAAAACTGAAGAGTTCTTTAAAGGATTTCCATGAAAAAGTCAATATCGGGCGCCATTTAACACAAAACCAAAAAACAATAGCAGGTATGGCCGCAGTCAGGATATTCTGAGCAACCAGTGACCAAACACCATATCCATTTAATGCCATAATTATTGTTACAGTTAAGGAAGTTATAGATGTAACTATTGTTACAATAGAAAGAACCTTAAAGTTCATATTCTTCCTTAACAAACTCCTTTGAACCAAATTGAATGCGTAAATGAACAAAATAACGCCCTGTACTCTTAACACAGGAGACAGAAGCGAAATATGGTAAAAACTGGCAATATAAGGAGCAAAAAAATAAAGTAAAACATATAGTATTACAGAAACGCCCAAATTCCAAAAGAAAATAGTAGAATAGTCTTCTTGAGTTGTGCCTTTCTTTTGAATTAACGCTGCGCCAAAGCCTCCTTCAATAAAAGTTTCTGCAATTAGCATAAATATAGCAAGCAATCCAATACACCCATAATCAAAGGGCGTAAGAAGTCTTGCTAAAATAATATCAGAAATGAACATTATCAACATTTGAGAGTATTTTTGGAATGCAGACCAAATAATACTCGAAAAAGTCTTTTGCTTCAGATTCATGACTTTATATCATTATATACACGTTCTTGCGACTTTCTATAGGCTATGACAGCCATAAAGCCTTCAATGAATATATAGGGCTGATAAAGCATCCAAGATCGATGTAATAGAACCAAGAAAAAAGATAAGCCCAAAGCTATTTTTATTTTTAAAGGTGTACGAACAAAGATAGCCAAATATATAAAGATGGCTAAAAACACTCCTACATAACCTACATTGATGACCATTCCTCTATAATCAGACAAGACATCTCCTCTATCCCTATGTCCACCACCGAAGACGTATTGCATTGTAGTCATCTTTTCATAATTAGCTATAGAAAAGTCGCTTGCACGTTCATCTAAGGCTCCTGTCAAAGAAGAGGTTTCGCTTAAAGCTTCAATAACTTTTTCCAAATTTCTACCATAAGCATAGTACTCTATTTGCTCTTGTATTCCCGAAGGAAGAAAACTATAAAGCAGAAATAGAAACAAAACAATAAATGGTAGAGATATAACTACTTTTCTTAATCTCTTCAAAGAAAAGATTGAATATATTTCGGTAAAAAAAACTATTAGAATAAATGCTGAAGAGAAAGTGAGAAGACCACAAATAACAATCCAATAATTAATCTTCCTGCCACTTAATCTGTCAATCAAATAGATAAAACCTAATAAAATAGCAAAATGCCCTGGCTCCTGCAACATACCACAAGCACGACTACTAACGCCTGTAACTCCAATAGATGTACTGCAATTTGCGATAAAAAGACCATACAAATAATAAACAATGCCACGATTTACATGAATAGTTTCTCGGGGGGGTAACACCAAATGAGGCAACCGTTCATTCAAACCTAATAGAATTAAGACTGATAAAATAGCGGAACCTATGGCATAGAAAATGATAACCTTTCTTATAATCTCATATGATTTCAAAATTAATTCACTCGGCCATAGAATTATACATAGTAATGGAAAGAAATCAGTACAGCGTTTGATGATAGATCCAAAAGTATCACAAAATGACAATACAATCCAAAAGAAATAAATGGTAATACAGCAAAAGAGAATACGATAATAACTAGTTCGTGCTAATTTATCAGATAGCAAACATGTTCCCCATACGATCAGAAGAGCAGGAAGGAAATGAACAATAGGAGCTAGTGGATTCCAAACTAAATAGGAGTTCAGAACCACAAAAAACCAAAATGCAGCTATATATGGTAACCTTTTCTCTATCACACTCGTTTTTAATGTATCCTGAGTAGGAGATAGAGAATTTGAGTTCTCGGTTAACTGGGTCATTACATATTAGTCATTTATTACACTTAGCGTAATCCCAGTAATGGTTTAAGGTCATCTTCTTTGTGGAGAATCCATGTGGTAGTGGCAAGAAAGACAATGAAAAACAAAACGAGACACCACTTAGCACGAGCGGGACCTGCCTTCTTGACAGGAACAGTGGCTGACTGAAGCGTGGTAAAGGCAGGCGTTTCGGCCTGAACCTGCATCTCAGCCTGCTGAAGCTGAGATACCACCTGCTGATAAATCTGCTGCTGCATCTGCATTTCATTCTGGAGATCGGACAGTCTAGTCTGAGCACTTTGGGAAGTAACAGCCCGATGAGAATCGGCAAAAGCTACATAACGCTGGCGAGCCTGCTCATACTTTGCCTTGGTCTCACTATATAATTTCTTATTGTACTCAAGATCAACTCGGGCTTTGCTGGTGCGGTAGTCAGTGATGAACTTCTGGAGACGGGTTTTTACCGAGTCGGCCATCGTGGCGCAGATAAGGGCATTCTGATCAGTAACCTCTATCGAGATCACCATCGTCTTGACATCCACATCGCACACCACCTTCTGGTCGATGAGCTTCGCGATATCTGTCTGCTCTTTAGTCAAGCGGAAAGGATCAATGTCAATGCCCTCCTTCTTGGGTTGTTCTTCCCTTATCAGACTCTTAAGCCATCTCAACGAACCTCTGATAGCAGCACTCCACCAGGGTTGCTTTTGCTCGTCCTTCAGATAGTCATAATAAGACATGGTGCGATCAGGTACTCCCTCTTCTTCGTTGCCCTCAATGGTAACGGGAATCTGAAACAAGCTGGTCTTGAAATCAACACTATTCATCAAGTCGGGAAAAGAGCCTCCGTAGAGCTGCCAAGGGCTCCCTTGATATTCACACCAAAACTACTGGCAAGGCTGGCAAGACCGCTCTTACTACCACCGCCAGACATTTCAGGTGAAAGCTTAACCTCACACTTAAAGTAGTTAGGGATACTAAGCAGTAAGATGACTATTATTACAAAAGCTATTGACAGGACTTTGTAATATAACTTTTTATGTTTTAATAGGTCCTGAATGATCTTTCTAAAACCCAAGGTAGTTTCTTGCACTCCTTTTTGTGTTACTTTATTGTTATCCATATAAGTCCTATTTAAGCATGTTGGCTATACTAATAAACATCGTGGCAAGAGAGGCCGTAGAGGTACCGATGGCCAACCACTGCTGTAACTCGGAGTTGTCTTTGGGTCCCTTGGTGGGAACTACGATCTCACAACCTGGCTCAATCGTACCCTTCGAGGCCTTGGCAATCGTTCCATTCTGGTAAAGAATATAAGTATGGCTTTTGCGGGCGCGCTTGGCGTAGCCTCCAGCCTGAGTAATGTAATATTTGTAGTTTTGCTTGTCTTTAAAGGCCACAGTATTAGGTTTCAAAACATCGCCAGAGATCTTAATAGTGCGGTTCAAACGAGGGATGGCCAATACGTCACCATCCTGCAGTTCAATATCCTCGTCGCAACCAGGATTGGCCAAGGCTTCGTCGAGATGGATACCGACACTATAAGTGGTCTCTGTGGCTAATTGCTCCATGCTCAGAGAATCTTTAGCATCAGAAGCTGCGCTCTGTCTGGCCATCTTGATGAGTTCATCTCTGCGGGCCAGTTCATCGTCATCCATCTTTCGGATCAGTCGGGCACCACGAACGTATGCACCAGGAATCACATCGCCTGCAGCCTTGACTACATCGCTAAGGCGCTGGTTTTTCTGCTCCAAGGTATAAGTGCCTTCGAAGGCGATCTCGCCTTCAACACGCACCTTGATGGGATCTACAGATACTGGGCTACGACGCACAGAAACAACATCGTAAGGCTCGAGTGTAAAACTACGGTCGCCATTGAACTCAAAACCGGGCTTGATGGCGAAACTAAAGGTCTTGGCTATCTCCATCGTAGAGGTGGTGGCCTCGGGATCAATTATTCGGCGGGCCACATCGACCTTCACGGTAGAGGCATTGTCTGTCAGACCTCCTGCCTGCAAGATAAGGTCTTCGATAGTCATATTATCTGCATATTCGTAAGTACCAGGGAATATGACCTCGCCATTAATGGTCAGGATCCTCAGGTTCTGATGCTCTGCCAAAGTGGGTATAAAGAGGACATCTTCATTCTCAAGTGGAATATCGGCAGCCGTACCATCGATGACACTCTTTAGATCGACAGCTATCACCTCCTGTGTGCGGTTGGCCTTCATACGGCGGATAACAGCGCGAGAAACCATAGCCTCCTCGGTAAGGCCATCGGCTGTCTCGATCAAAGAACGTACACTATTTACTTTCTCGCCAAGATTATACATACCGGGGCGGAAAACAGCTCCCCTTACCTCGACCATGTTCTCAAAACGATCAATAATGGAATCGACATTCACTGAGTCGCCATCAAACATCTTGAACTCGGGCATCTCGAATTCCTCAACATTATAGACGCTCTTCATGCGGCCATTCTTACGAAGTACACGAAGCGACTTCTTATAGGCATCGTTAGCAAAACCACCGCTGTATTTCAGAAGCGTGGCCAGGCTCTCGTTTTTACGCAACTCATAAGCCATAGGGCGCTTGACACGACCAGAGATATCAACAATGCTCTCGTAAGGACCAACCTGAATGACATCGTTGTCTTGCAGGCGTACATTACCAGCCAAACGGCCATTCAAAATAAACTCATAGACATCGACCACCGAGATCTGACGCCCCTGACGATAGACCTTGATGTTACGCAGAGTTCCCAGATCGCTGACACCGCCAGCCATATAGAGGGCATGGAATACGGTGGCAAAGGCACTGAGGGTATAGGTACCCGGAGCCTTCACCTCACCCATGACATTGACCAAAATGGTGCGCGTTTGACCTACAGTCACTTTAATATCGGAACTCTCGTAATATGTACCCAGATGGCTGCGCACCTTTGACTGGGCAGCTGCCACCGAGAGGCCTGCCACATGCACAGGCCCATAGTCGGGAACAGTGACATCACCATCGGGTGATACCGTCAACTGCTCACTCTTCTGAGTGTCGCCATATACATCGATAATCAACTGGTCGCCAGGACCCAGCACATAATTCTGGGGCGTAGAAATATTCATTACCGGCTCGAAAGTGAGATTCTTATTGTTGAAGATATCACGACCAAACACTTTCTTACCAGGAACAACATCAAAATAGTCGGAAACCCCAGGCTGTGACAACGTCTGATCGCCATAGAGCAAATTGTCAGGGGATTCCTGTGACAACTGTTGCTGGAACGCCTCCTTATCAACCTTCTCCGGAGCATTGTTCTGGCGCATACGTTTTACATCGTCGATGGACTTAACAGAGTTTGCCATGCTGGTTTGGCCCATCTGCTTAGCATACTTCTGGCGCATATTCTGGATCTGTTCCAACGTTGCGCCTTTCTTAAGCAATTCTTGAGCAATGCTTTTTTCTGACTTGCCCAGTTTCTTCTGTTGAATGACATACTGCAGAATCTGCGTATCCGTCATACTTTGTCCAAAAGCTGTCAATGACAGGCAAAAGGACAGTAATGTCAATAGTACTATCTTTTTCATGTTAGTTAAATATTTACTAAAAAGTACAAACCTTCTTCTCCTAACGTATAGGCGTATATAATTAAAAGCCAATACGTTAGTTATATATCAGTATTCAATTAATTCACAAAAAGGTACGGATTAAGAATTCGAATTCCCTTTTTCGCCTGCAAAAGTACAATAATAATTGCAAACCACCAAAGAAAAAGTGACTAAAATACAATTTTAGGGGATAAAGATTCAAAATCTTCGAGCAAGAGTTTTTGCTTCATTGATAGTTTTTGAGCCTTGATGGCATTTATACGCTCTTGAACAAGGGCGAAGAGTTTTTCATCTTTAGATAGAACAGCCAAATACATTTGGGCTCTGACCTTTAAAAGACTTGTATCCTGAAGGCGATCAATGGCCTTGCGAAGGCGCGCTTCGGCTGCTTCCTGATTCTGCTGGAGTTTGAAAGCTGCCAGATACAATGCCAAAGCCAGTTCTGCCTCTTGAGACGAAACATATCCCCTCATAGACTGGAGCCTAAAAGTGGCTCGCTTCAACTCACTGAGCAGAAGATAATACTCCTTTTCATGCTGAAAAGCCTCAGGAATCTCGAAAAGTAAACGCTTTGCAAGGCGCATGACCAATTGCTTGTCCCCCTCGACATTCTTTGACTTAGCTGGTTTCTCAGGAACCTCAATGGAAAGAGCGGAAGTCAATTCAACAAGATCTGGTTCCATTTCTACGGATGCTATCAGGACTCCAGGGATGGAAACAACCAACTGTTTACGGCGCTTGCCTTTAACTCGCATGATGATACCTTCGCGGCCATCATAAAGACCACCATTCACACGGATACGATCACCAGGGCGCAACTGGATCTCCCCTGGCTCATAATACGTGATACGCTCACCGGCTTTCTCCGTAATCGCCATGAAATTCTCCATATCATGGTCGGTCACAGACAGGTAATCTTCCTTGTTCGTAAAAGTCGATTTCTTCAAAAACACCCGTTCCTTGCGGTGTAGGAAATAATCTTTCATTTTATCGACCGAATCGAACTCCTTAATAAAAACCATTCCAGGAATGGCCGGAACCAATTGGCGTTCTTTACGCTCCTGCGTCTTTTTATGGGCTTTCTTGCCCGAAACCTTATCCTTGACCTTCACCAACTCGTAACGCAAGGGCACAAAACAGTCTTTGCCATCCAAACGGAGGGCATCGCGGATCTTCAATTCATTCTGACGGTTCAGCGAACCAATCACATACCACATTACTTCTTAACGGTCTTTTTAACGGATTGGGTAGTCTTTGTGGTGGTTTTGGTCGCCGTCTTGGTAGTGGCCTTCGTAGTGATGGTCTGCACAGTTTTGGGCTTATAATATTTCATAGCCTCAGGCATCCATCCCTGAATCTGCTGAATACGCGTGGCATCTGAGGGGTGATCGCTCAAAAACTCATTAGTGTTCTGGTTCTGATTCAACGACGACATCCGCTGCCAGAAGGTGATCGCCGACTGCGGATTATAACCGGCCATGGCAGCAAAGATCAGTCCGATATGATCGGCTTCACTCTCGTGACTACGGGAGTATTTGAGATTAGCGAAATTCAGTCCAGTGGCGGCAATGGCCTGACCAATAGACACGGCCGTATTACCAATTCCCAACATACCTGCCAAAGCGCCAATGGTCTGCACACCATATTGTTGCTTCATCTGCGTACTCATCTGCTCAGCTGAATGGCGCGCCACAGCATGAGCTATCTCATGTCCAAGCACAATAGCTAAAGAAGCTTCGTCCTGCGTCACTGGCAAAATACCCTCATAGACACAAATCAGTCCTCCTGGCATGCACCAGGCATTGACCTGCTGATCCTGTACCAAGTTGAACTGCCAGTTATAATATTGTAAATCATTTGACAAACCTGCGGCTCTCAGATAGGTAGTCACGGCATTAGCCAGATTCTGCCCTACCCGCTTCACCATCGCCGTATTCGCAGCATTGGCAGAGAGTTTGGCACTCTTCATAAACTCCTGATACTGTTGGGTGGAAAGGCTCAGGATGTCACCATCACTGACCATCAGGCTTTGTTGACGCCCTGTAATGGGCACTGTATTAGTGGTTCCACAACTGACGAGAATGGCAGAAATGGCAGCTAGAATAAGGACTTTAAGACTTCTCATAACGCTTAAGTTTTGGTTTCTGACTGCAAAGTAAACAAAAAAAAATGAAACTCGCAAGTTTTAAGCCAAAAAAATAGGGGCTTCCTTCCCAGAAAGCCCCTACAATTACTAATTAATTGCTAATAAAAAACTTTAACATTCCGTTTACTCATTCAGACCACGATTGTTCATAGTAGTGTTCAGCAGCATAAGATACGTACGCATCTGCTTGTCGTTGAGCACATAGCGCATCCACTTCACATCGTTGTCAATGGCACGGGCCAAAAGCACCTTGCGATCGTTGTTTCCGTACTGAGCAGCAAACATTAGCTCAGAAGCGAATGTGTGGTGAATGTCAGCAACAGCCTCTTTCTGGTCGTCTGCCAAGTTCAATGCAATAGAGAGCTTATTCATATTGATGTTCAACTCGTAAGCCTCTACGTTGTTGATACTGGTTGCAGTCTCACCCTCAGCGAATACAGTTGTCATACTCAGCATTGCTACTAATGTCAAAAACATCTTTTTCATCTTTTTACCCTTTCTTTTCTTTACTCAGAGCGGTCGTGTCATCTCCGCTCCTACTTTAATAATGTTATCCTTTGGGCTTTTGCCCTTATCCCGCTTTCGGGATGTCTTTTGTTTGTTTTGACGGTGCAAAGGTACGACGTTTTACGCAACAAAACAACATTTTTGCACAATTGTGTGCGATAACAGCTGTATTTTTGACCTGTATCAACAAAAGAGTATCATGAAGCATTTTCCCCGCCATTACCCCTGCTGGGGGATTGAAAAAAAATGAGGGAGAGCAATCGCTCTCCCTCAACCAACACAAAAACTAAACTAGACTTAACTAAAGCATGAAGGATTTTCACAAACCCTCGAATGCGATTGCAAATGTACGATTTCTTTTGGAAATCTCCAAATGTTTATAACACTTTTTAGCAATTAAATTGCTTTTTCTATAAATTTGTGGAGTTTTTCAGTAAAAAATAGTCCAAAACAACCATCGCTGCCATAGCCTCTACAACGGGGACAGCCCTAGGTAAAACACAGGGGTCGTGCCTGCCTTTGGCAGTGAGAGTGGTGGGGTTGCCATCCTTGTCCACAGTTTCCTGTTCTTGAAGGAGTGTAGCTACAGGTTTGAAGGCCACACGAAAATAGATATCCTGTCCATTGGAGATCCCCCCCTGGATGCCCCCACTATGATTGGTAGCAGTGATGATACGTCCATTCTCAGAGCGGAAGATATCGTTTTGTTCGGAGCCGCGGGCAGTGACACCCTCAAAGCCATCGCCATATTCGAAGCCCTTCACGGCATTGATGCTCAGCATAGCATGACCCAATGCTGCATGGAGTTTACTGAACTCTGGTTCGCCTAAGCCTACAGGACAACCCTTAATCACACAGGTGATCACACCTCCGATGGTATCTCCCTCGCCCTTGACCTTGAGGATCAGATCCTCCATTTGGGCAGCCTTTTCGGGATCTGGACAGCGCACAGGACTCATATCGGTAAGACTCAAGTCATAGCGCTGATAATCGCGATCGAGAGCAATATTACCTACTTGTGAGGTATAGGCTTGTACGGAGATGCCTTTCTGACGGAGTACCAACTTGGCCAAAGCCCCTCCCACACAGCGGCTGATAGTGATGCGTGCTGAAGATCTCCCACCACCACGATGGTCTCTAATGCCATATTTGGTCTGGTAGGTGAAGTCAGCATGCGAGGGACGGAACAGCGAGCGCATGTTGTCATAGTCCTGAGAATGCTGATTGGTGTTACGTACGATAAAGCCGATGGGACAACCAGTGGATTTTCCCTCAAACACACCACTGAGCAGTTCCACCTGATCTGGTTCCTGCCGCGAGGTGGTGAGATTGCTCTGTCCTGGGCGACGTCTGTTGAGTTCGCTTTGGATAAAGTTGAGGTCAATGTCTATGCCCGGGGGCATCCCGTCGATCACGCCTCCAATGGCTTTGCCATGGCTTTCGCCAAAGGTTGTCAGCCTGAATATCCTACCGAAAGAATTCATCTTTGCCTTTATTCCTTTCTTATCTTTTTACCTCTTATTGGCAACCTCCACAGCCTTCATGGCAGTCGCCTCCATGGCAGCCCCCCTCTTTGTGATGTCCACAACCTTCACAACCACCTGTGAGGTGTTTGATCAAGTGTTGGATTTCCTCGTCTGTTGCCTCGCGGTTCTCGATCACTTTGCCCGTGAAGTTAAGAGCTTTACCAGCCAAAGGGTGGTTGGTATCTAGGGTTATACCGTCGGCTTCTACTTTTTTCACCTGAGCCATAAAGCGGTGGTCTTCGTTGTCCATCAACGTAATCACGGCTCCTTCATAGATGTGTTCTTCGTCGAATTTGCCATCAACCATAAAGGTTTCGCGATCCACTTTATGAACCCCAGCAGGTTCATAGGTACCGAAGGCTTCTTCTGGTTGAAGTGTAAAATCAAAGTTTTCACCCTTTGCGATGTTCATCAACTTTTCTTCAAAAGCATCGAGTGCAATGCCAAAACCAGTTATAAACTCGAAGGGCTTTTCATCCCCAGTTTGTTCCTCCAGATTCTTTTCCCCGTCCTTATCCGTGTACAACTCATACACCACAGACAGGAATCTATTCTTTTTTTCTTCCATATACCTTATTTATATATAATACGGCTGCAAAGGTAAGCATATTTTTTCAAATCGCCTAATTTTAGAACAAATAATAATTGGGGAATTAAATTACCCCAATTATATCCTGATGAGAGGTATATCCGTGAGAATCAAGCCATTGGTTGATGCCGTCACGGACTTTGATGGAGATGGCTGGATCCAGGAAATTTGCCGTGCCAATCTCTATAGCCGAGGCACCAGCCATAAAGAACTCTATTGCATCTTCTGCACTGGCAATGCCTCCAAGGCCGATCACAGGGATATTGACAGCATGCGCCACCTGATACACCATGCGCAGGGCTACAGGCTTCACAGCAGGTCCGGAAAGTCCACCAGTGCCTATCGACAGCACCCGCCTGCGACGCTCGATATCAATTGCCATACCCATCAGGGTATTGATCAAGGAGACACTATCAGCGCCCTCAGCCTCGATTGCGCGCGCAATCTCAGCAATATCCGTCACATTCGGCGAGAGCTTGACAATCAGTGTCTTATGATAAGCCGCGCGCACGGCCTTCACCACGCTCGACGCTCCGGCACAAGTCACACCAAAGGCCATACCACCGTCTTTCACGTTCGGACAAGAGATGTTCAACTCGATGGCAGGAATCCCCTCCAGGGCATCAATCCGAGCTGCGCACTCAGCGTAATCCTCTGGTGACGAACCACTTACATTCACAATCATGTTCGTGTCGATATCCTTGATCTGCGGATAGATATGCTCACAAAAATAATCCACACCCTTGTTCTGGAGGCCCACACAGTTCAGCATGCCTGAGGCCGTCTCAGCCATACGGGGATAGTCATTACCCTCGCGAGGCTTCAAAGTCGTACCCTTCACGATGATACCACCAATGCCGTCTAATGGCATGAAATCAGCAAACTCCAACCCGTAACCAAACGTTCCAGAAGCCGTCATCACCGGGTTTTTCAGCGACAAATCGCCTATCTTAACACTTAAACTTGCCATAGTAATCGTTTGATATTAAACACCGGACCGTCCTTGCACACACACAAATTACCCTCCGTGGTCTTCTCTACACAACAGAGACAAGCCCCTATACCACA
>Ga0310696_10003299_pt1 | contig 20272 bp, 14 predicted proteins | sample AusTroGonzalo_MG_4_FD_203885 | JGI IMG/M metagenome (GOLD analysis project Ga0310696, IMG submission 203885) | Bovine rumen microbial communities from tropical cattle in Woodstock, Queensland, Australia - Gonzalo_02 (v2) (version 2) | ecosystem: Host-associated > Mammals > Digestive system >... | reverse complement strand
GCAGAGTTATATAAAAGCTCTCGCAAACAACGCAGGAGGTATAGGTGATTTGTCTGGAAGCAGAAATCATCAGGAAGGTCAGATTCAAATGTAATGTTAGCATTGGGGTAATGCTGCTTGAGATAAGTGATGGATTCTCGTGCAATATCATTGCAGTTTACTAGGTCAAACTGATGGTTGTTTAGTTCCTCAGAGAAACCTGTGTCAGAACTGTCAAACAGCATATTGACCAAACGATATAATAGTTTTGAATGGTGCTCCATTGTACTAGTAATGCTCTTCATCTCGTCTTCTGACATTGCTTCATGTTGTGTGCCCGTCTCTTTCAGAATCTGTGCAAACCCCATGATGATATTGAGCGGTGTGCGTATCTGATGTGACACGTTCTGTATGAAAGCCGTTTTCTGATGGTCAGCCTCTTTTGCAAGTTTTGTGACCTGCTCCAGTTCCTCATTACGGAGTTGGGTCTTTTCTGTGATATAGCGTACGCTGCCTATGTGGAAGTTGAGTGCTTGTAACATAGCTGCGAAACTATTTTGAAGACGTCCAACAGCATCAATTCGCTTACTACTACTTATGTGTACTTCCATATTGCCTTCAGCAATGCTGCGTGTCTTTACTAACAATTGGTTGATAGGGCGTATCGCATGAGCAACGGCTCTGTGACAAAGCACCATAATAAGTAGTAATCCTACAATAAGAAGTGATATCAGAATGTTTGTCAGTTTATAATACCCTTTCAGAATATCATTCTCAGGACAAACGATAGCAAGGCTCCATGTGGTTCCTGGTACGGGTTCATAGCATACCAGACAAGAGGTCCCGTTAATATCGACGGGCATGCCTCCCTTCTTTCCAGCGGTCATTTCATGTCCCAGTGTGATGAGGTCACTATGGTCGCGTGGATTGGTGCCGTCAAAAATAGTCTTGTTGAAAAGACGTGAAGAGTCTGGATGTACAACATAGTGCCCATCGCCGTCAAGCATCATGAAGTAACTGTTGGGGTAGGGACGCTCCTCAGACATAATCTTCGAAAGCTGAAGTAATGAGAGGTCAGTAGAAATAATACCTATTATTATATTATTTTCATTATATAGGGGCTTGCCGTATGATGCCAACATACCATCAATGGTAAGATCCAGTGAATCGGCTTCATCAAAATATACAGCCCAGCATGGTGCACCCAGTTGTTTCGGTGTTTTATACCATATTTTCTGGAAATATTCGTATTTCTCTTCAATCACAGTAATGACGCTATCGTTCTCTCTAATGGTATAAGCTGAGAAATACCGGCCCATTTCGGGAAATAACTCTGGTTCGGCGCTGATAGAACAACCGTCAATGTGGGGATTGAGGGCAACTACATTGTGAGAAATGGCAAGCAGGGAATCTGGGTTCATCTGTTGCTCAGCCAACCAACTATAGGCATTCGTGGCTGTTTCTATGGTGATGAGATTCAGAGCCAAACGTTGCATCGTAGAATTAAGGGCACTGTTGGCACGTCCTACGGCTTCATGTCTGATAATCTGTCGCGACTGGAAGAAGAGTACCCCCATCGATATGATGAATATGGGCGCAGCTAGGAGCAGGATGCTGATAGCGAGACGTGTGGAAAGACTATATGACTTTATCTTAATCATGAGCACCCTCCTTTCTCATTTCCTCTTCCGACATGCGAATCAGGTCGTTGAGCAGTTTGGTGATAGTATTTCCGCTTTGCTGTATATCTTCAGCCAGTTGGGCAGTCTCTTCAGATGAAGTGTCGTGGTCACAAAGTTTGGTGACATCTTTGTCAATACTTTCGGCTGGACTAATCATTTGATTAGTCATGTTATGTAGGAAAGCAGTTTTTATGCGGTCTGCTTTTTTGACTTCGTTATATACTTTCTTTAATTCTTCACCACGTTCCTGTATGTTGGCTTTTAGCTGTTCTAGTTCTCCGATATTGGAGGCCAGTGATTGCTGCATTCTTTGGAAGTTGTCCTGTAGTCGGCCAATCTCGTCGTGGTGATGATGTCCCTCAGGAATCTGTTCGTTGAATTTTCCCTCCGCAATACGCTGTGCTGATTCTGTGAGCATCCTCAATGGCAGCAATTGACGGTGGATAATGAATCGGCAGAGAATGAATATCAGGAGCAGACCTATAAGAGCTATGGCTAATACATAAGTCAGCAGACTGTCATAATCTCCGAAGATGTCATCTTCAGGATAGATGATTCCTATATACCAATGTAGCGCTTCCATAGAACGTACCTTTACGGATGTACGTACAAACGGCTTATAGAAAATGAAGTGGTTGATGTTATTCAACTTGAATGAACGGTATCCTGATTCGCCTGCAAGCATAGCCTTTGCAGCTTCCCTTAAGTTTTCATCTGACTCGTATTCCTTCTGTGAGAAGATGACCTGTCTAAATAACTTGTTGCTATCGGGGTGTACGATATACTGACCGTCACCATCGAGCATGGTGCAATAGGAATTAGGAGAAGGTTTTGCCTCAAGCACTATGTGCGAGAGTAGTTCAAGTGATACGTCAATCCCCATCACACCAATGGTCTCTCTCTTACTATTCCATATAGGCAGACTAAAGGTTACGATTGGCTCGGTTACGCCTTCAACGTCAGTCATAGGATTAATCCATTGTGACTTTCCCGTTTTCATGGTGTGCGTGTACCAAAGTTGTTGTGTATAACTTGTTGTGCCAAAAGTCCTTGACTTTATTATTTTAGATTCTTCTTCCTCAGAACGATGGTAATAAGCCATGAATTCGTCACAACCCTCATAAAATCCAGGTTCAAAGGCGATGGCACATCCGGAAATATACGGGTTGGATTCTACCAGTTCTCTACTGAACGCATAGATTTTGTTTGAGTCGTTCAGTTGGTGGCGCATCATAAAGTAGAAATTACCAGCGGTCTGTTCTGTGCTAAGCAATATGTTGTCTATGCGGGCTATAGTGCCGTCGAGTGTCTGTGAAGCTTTCTGTAGTGCCTCTTCCTTGACAGCTTTCCTAGAATAATGTAGCATAAAGACTAGTGAGGACATGAGTAACAGTGTCATGGCCAACACAACCATCAAACTAAGTCGTACTGATAGTGTCTTATTGATTATCTTAGGTATGTTAAACATATTATGTCAGCAAAAGTAATGAATTAATATGGAAAAACCTCGTTTAAATACGTAAAAAAAAGTTAACCAAAGAAGAAATGGCTGTTTCCTGAGATTTTTTCTCTTGAACCTATAATGTTTTTCTCATTTTTGTTGTAAATTTGCAATCGCTTATGCGATATTTGTTAATCATCATACTTGCACTGTCAGTCAGTTCATTCACGCATCATCATAAACAGATACAGAATGAACTAAATTATTATTTACAACGACACTCCGTTCAGGATGAAGGCTTCGATATGGTCGCTCGCTATGCAGAGGAAGGTGATTCTACACTTGCCGCATACATGCCCAGAGGAGAATTTAAGTTAACAAGTTTCCTACACCTCAAGGATTATAAGCGAGAAGGAAAGTGCTTGGCTAAAGATATGTATGGTCGCATCATAATAGGGCATTTTCATGCGGATACTCTTGTTTATGGTATTCGTGTAGATTCATTAGGAATTTACTCAGGTCAGTTTAATAGACATTTACAGGCTTGTGGACACGGTGCTTACCAATCTGCTGATAATACCTATTATGAGGGACATTGGGATACTGATCGTAGAAATGGTTTTGGGTTCTGGGTGTCACCGACAAACCTAAAGGCTGGTATCTGGCGTAATGGTCAGTTCCGTGGTGAACGGATGGTTTATACTACAGAACGTATCTATGGCATAGATATCTCACGCTATCAGCATGAGATAGGTCGTCGTCGATATGGTATCAACTGGAAACAATTACGTATCAAAGGCCTAGGACGTCGTATCAGTCAGCAGCGTGTTAATGGCGAAGTTAATTATCCGGTTTCGTTTGTCTATATCAAATCTACAGAAGGAATTTCTATAGAGAACCGCTATTTTGCTGGTGATTATAATAGTTGTCATCATTATAATATTCCAGTTGGCGCCTATCATTTCTTCTCTACACGTCAAGATCCTGCGTTACAGGCTTCTCATTTTCTAAAAAACACCATGTTTAAACGTGGCGACTTGCCTCCTATGCTTGATATTGAACCCAGTGATGCTATGATAGAACAGGCTGGAGGTCCAGAGGTCATGTTTAAGAATATTCGTATTTGGCTGAATATAGTAGAGAAACGAACTGGTGTGAAACCGCTTTTATATATAAATCAGCGTTTTGTCAATACATGGTTAGACTACGCTCCTGATTTGAAACGTGACTATCATTTCTGGATTGCTCGCTATGGTGAATACAAACCAGATATTCACCTGTCTATATGGCAGCTAAGTGCCGATGGATATGTACAGGGTATTCAGGGTAATGTCGATTTGAATGTCTTCAATGGCTATCAAGGTCAGTGGGATGAATTTATACGTGAACAAACGATACGTTAATCGTATCTATAATTAACTATTTATAATTTTAGTTGATTTGTTTAGTTAAATAGGTTTAATTTTAACAAAACGCATTAACTAAATAGTGCTTTATTCGTTAAGTCTTTATATCTTTGCGTCATCAAACAAAAGAATGACAAGATGAAGAAATCAACGATATGGATTATAGCAATCATCATGGGCCTCTCCTTCCTTGGACTGCTCTATATGCAAATCTCGTATATAGAGGAGATTGCCAAGATGAAGAAAGAACAGTTTGATGAAAGCGTAAACCGCAGTCTTTATCAAGCTTCGCGTAATCTGGAGGTGAACGAGACGCTACGCTATCTTGAAAAGGATGTTAATGATGTGGAGCGTAGAGCCTATTCTCAGGATTCCATTATCGTAAACGGATTGGATGGTAGCATCCAGCATGCGCACCAGTTCTCAGTGTCAGCTGATGACGGCACGTTTTACTCAGAATTTGAGTTGAAGACTTTTGCCACGAAGCCTGCTAATGTGCCAAAGGCCATGATGATGCATTCTGATAAGGATCAATTATCGGAAGCCACCAAGTCATTACAGGAAATCGTTCGCAATCGTTATGTCTATCAGAAAGCACTGCTTGATGAGGTTGTGTATAATATACTTTATACCGCCAGTGAAAAGCCTTTGAAGGAGCGTGTTAATTTCAAGCTGCTGGATTTGGATATTCGTACGGAATTGTTGAATAATGGAATAGACATTCCCTATCACCTCACTGTATCTACAACCGATGGGCGCGAAGTGTACCGTTGTCCAGACTATACAGAAGCGGGTGAACACTGGAGCTATTCACAGGTCCTGTTCCGCAACGACCCCTCTACAAAGATGGGTATAGTGAAGATCCATTTCCCGGATATGGATTCGTACATCTATTCTAGCGTGCGATTCATGATTCCCGCAGTGATCTTTACGATAGTTCTGCTGCTTACGTTTATCTTTACCATTGTGGTCATCTTCCGTCAGAAGCGCTACACGGAAATCAAGAATGACTTCATTAATAATATGACTCACGAGTTGAAGACACCTATCAGTAGTATCTCTCTGGCAGCTCAAATGCTGGGCGACGAATCGGTATCTAAGAGTCCTGCAATGATGAAGCATCTGAGTACGGTTATTGGTGATGAGTCACGTCGTCTGCGTTTCCTCGTAGAGAAAGTACTTCAAATGTCTATGTTCGACCGCAAGTCCACATCGTTTAAGAAGAAGGAACTCGATCTCAATGAGTTATTGGAGCAGACTGCAGCCACCTTTAATCTCCGTGTCGAGCATACGGGTGGAAAGATTAATACGGAAATAGAGGCCGTTGATTCTGCAATCTTCGTTGACGAGGTGCATTTCCAGAATGCTATTACCAACTTGCTGGACAATGCCGTGAAATATCGTAAGACAGATCAGCCCGTGAATATCCATATCCGTACATGGAATGAAGGTGAGCACCTGTGCTTCTCTATCAGTGACGATGGACAGGGTATCAAGAAAGAGAACGTGAAGAAGGTCTTCGATAAGTTCTATCGCGTTCATACAGGAAATGTCCATGACGTGAAGGGCTTCGGATTAGGTCTTGCTTATGTGAAGGAGATTATCAATCTGCACGAAGGAGAAATCAAGTGCGAAAGTGAACTGGGCAAAGGTACGAAGTTTACGATCACCTTACCTATATTAAAAGAAGACAGAGAATAAACAAATGATATTAATAATTTAAAACGAAAATTGTTATGGAAGACAGACTGAAAATTTTGCTTTGTGAGGACGATGAGAACCTCGGCATGTTGTTGCGTGAATATCTGGCAGCCAAAGGTTATGAGGCTGAGTTGTGTCCTGATGGTGAGGCTGGTTTCAAGGCATTTATGAAGACCAAGTTCGACATCTGTGTACTCGATGTGATGATGCCTAAGAAGGATGGTTTTACACTGGCTCAGGAAATTCGTACTGCCAACTCTGAAATTCCTATTATATTCCTTACGGCAAAGACGCTGAAAGAGGATATCCTGGAAGGTTTCAAGATTGGTGCTGACGATTATATTACCAAACCCTTCTCTATGGAGGAACTGGTATTCCGTATAGAGGCTATCCTGCGCCGTGTACGTGGTAAGAAGAATAAGGAGTCAACTCTCTATCACATTGGTAACTTTGTGTTTGATACACAGAAGCAGTTGCTCTCAATCGGTGATCAGCAGACTAAGTTGACTACTAAGGAGAATGAACTTCTGGCTCTGCTCTGCTCTCATGCTAACGAGATTCTGCAGCGCGACTTTGCCCTGAAGACCATCTGGATTGATGATAACTATTTTAACGCTCGTTCTATGGATGTGTATATCACCAAGCTGCGTAAGCACTTGAAGGATGATCCTCAGATTGAGATTATCAATATTCACGGTAAAGGCTATAAACTTATTACGCCAGAAGAAGATTAAACATACCATTATATATGAGAAAATGGTTTATCGGTTTCCTTTGGGTACTGCTTGTGCTGGTTGTTGCTGGCACAGCAGTATGCTTTTGGGCTATATCTGAAGGAAAGATTGGCTACATGCCTCCTATTGAGGATCTTCAGAATCCCATTAACCGTTATGCCACACAGGTTTATTCGGCTGATGGGAAACTGATGGGTACATGGAGTATGAGCCGTGAAAACCGTGTGATGGTGGGCTATTCGGAAATTGCCCCTTCACTCATTGAGGCGCTTGTGGCCACAGAAGACGAGCGTTTCTATGAACACTCAGGCATTGACTTCTATGCATTGGGACGTGCAGTCATTAAGCGAGGTCTCATGGGACAGAAGAATGCTGGTGGCGGTTCTACTATCACGCAGCAGTTGGCTAAGCAGCTCTTTTCAGAAACAGCTCACTCTACGTTAGAGCGCGCCTTGCAGAAGCCCATTGAGTGGGTTATTGCCGTCAAGTTGGAAAGAAATTATACGAAGGACGAGATTATCGCAATGTATCTCAATTACTTCGACTTCCTTCATAATGCAGTAGGCATTAAGACTGCAGCCAACACATATTTCTCTAAGGAGCCGTCAGAACTGACAGTCACTGAGAGTGCAACACTTGTTGGACTGTGTAAGAACCCGTCATATTTCAATCCGGTAAGATATCCAGAGCGTTCGCTGGAACGACGAAATGTCGTATTGGGTCAGATGCTGAAAGCTGGTTATATCTCTCAGGAAGAATATGATAGCTATTGCCAGGAACCCCTGAATCTAAGATTTCATGTTGCTGACCATAATGATGGAGAAGCTACTTATTTCCGTGATTTCTTGCGTCGTTATATGATGGCCAAGAAGCCAAAGAAGGCTGATTATCCTGAATGGAACTACGTGAAATACTACATGGACTCCCTCTATTGGGAGCAGGACCCGCTTTATGGTTGGTGTAACAAGAATGTGAAGCGTGACGGTGAGCATTATAACATTTATACTGATGGTTTGAAGGTCTATACTACAATTGATTCTCGTATGCAGCATTATGCCGAACAGGCCTGCTACGAACATGTGGTAGGGTATCTTCAGCCTGAGTTTGATAAGGGTAATAAGTCAAAGCCCAATGCGCCTTATTCACGTAATCTTTCACAAGCTGAGGTACAGCGTATTCTGCAGAGAAACGTACGTCAGTCAGAGCGTTATCGCGTGATGAAGAACAACGGCAGCACTGACGAGGAAATCAATCGTGCTTTCGCAACGCCTGTGCCCATGACAATCTTCACTTATCATGGTGAGGTTGACACCACGATGACTCCTATGGACTCTATCCGTTATTATAAGTCATTCCTGCGCACAGGTTTCTTCAGCATAGAGCCGCAGACTGGTGCCGTTAAGGCTTATGTTGGTGGTCTTGATTTCCAGCATTTCGCTTATGATATGGCTACAGAAGGTCGTCGTCAGGTAGGTTCTACCATTAAGCCCTTCCTCTATTCATTGGCAATGGAGAACGGTATGACCCCATGCGATGAAGTACCTAATGTTCAGGAGACATATATCGTAAATGGTCGTCCTTGGACACCGCGAAATGGTAGTCGTGCACGCTATGGTGAGATGGTTACCCTGAAATGGGGATTGCAGCAGTCTAACAACTGGATATCGGCTTATCTGATGATGCATCGCTTAACGCCGGAAGGCTTTGTGACGTTGTTGCATAACTACGGCATTCGTAATCCGGAGATTGTACCTTCACCAGCGTTATGCTTAGGACCTTGTGAAATTACGGTTGCAGAGATGGCCAGTGCTTATACGGCATTCATCAACCATGGTATTCGCACGGCTCCTATGTATGTATCAAAGATTGTTGATAACGAAGGTAACACGCTGGCTGAGTTTAAGCCACGTATGAACGAGGTGATAAGTGGTGAGGCTGCCGACAAGATGCTTTACATGCTTCGGGCGGTAGTTGATGGAGGTACGGCTAGTCGTTTGCGTTACCGTTATAACATCACTGCACCGCTTGGTGGTAAAACAGGTACTACCAACTCAAATAGCGATGGTTGGTTTATGGGGGTTGCTCCGAAACTCGTCTCTGCTTGTTGGGTGGGCGGCGATGATCGTGACATCCACTTCGATTCAATGGTCTATGGTCAAGGCGCCTCTATGGCACTTCCTATTTTTGGTCTTTATATGAAACGTGTCTATGCCGACGAGACGTTGCCGTATTCTCAGGAAGACCAGTTTGATTTGCCTTCAGGCTTCGATCCTTGTCATAGTGATGATGATATGCAAATCGTGGACGGTCCGCCCGATAGTGCAGATGAAATCATAGAACAGATTTTTGAATAATCTTTGATTTTAGTTATAATTTGACATTTTTCCGCAAATAAACCAATGAAAGTGTTGGTTATTTGCGGAAAATGCTTTATTTTTGCAGCTCTTTAAAAACAACATAGTAATTATGAAACATCAACTGAGAAGCAGTGTCTGCACAGAAGGCAGACGTATGGCGGGTGCGCGCGCCCTGTGGGTGGCAAACGGTATGAAACGCGAACAGTTTGGCAAACCCATCATAGCCATAGTAAACTCATTTACACAGTTTGTACCCGGTCATACTCATCTGCATGAGATTGGTCAGATTGTGAAGGCTGAGATAGAGAAACTGGGATGCTATGCTGCTGAGTTCAATACCATTGCCGTGGATGACGGTATTGCTATGGGACATGACGGTATGTTGTATTCACTGCCCTCACGCGATATTATTGCCGACTCAGTAGAATATATGGTGAATGCACACAAAGCAGATGCTATGGTGTGCATCAGCAACTGCGACAAGGTGACGCCTGGTATGCTGATGGCTGCCATGCGACTGAATATCCCTGCCGTCTTCGTCAGTGGCGGACCTATGGAGGCCGGTAAGGTGAACGGTGAGAATGCCGACCTGATTACGGCTATGATTAAGGGGGGTGACCCCACCGTCAGCGACGAGGAACTGGAGGTCGTAGAACACAGCGCCTGCCCTGGTTGTGGCGCTTGCTCAGGTATGTTCACCGCCAACTCTATGAACTCGCTGACAGAGGCTTTGGGCTTCTCGCTGCCTGGTAACGGAAGTATTCTGGCTACGCATGTAAACCGTGTGCAGCTGTTCAAGGATGCTGCCAAGCTGATTGTGAAGAATGCCTTTGCCTATTACGAGGATGGTGACGACTCTGTCCTGCCTCGCAGTATCGCTACCCGTCAGGCTTTTCTGAATGCCATGACCTTGGATATTGCCATGGGCGCCTCTACCAATACGGTGCTTCACCTGTTGGCTGTGGCTCAGGAGGGTGGCGTGGACTTTAAGATGAGCGATATTGATGCCCTCTCACGTAAGGTGCCTTTCCTCTGCAAGTTGGCTCCCAACTGGCAGAAGTACTCTATCCAAGAGGAGAACCGTGCAGGTGGTATTCTGGGTATCCTGGGCGAGTTGGCAAAGGGCAACCTGCTTGACCTCAGTTGCAAGCGTGTGAACGGTGCCACTTTGGGCGAAGACATCAAGAAATACTCTATCACTGGCGATACCATTGATCCTGAGGCCGACCGTATCTACCACAGTGCTCCTGCTGGAAAGTTCTCTACCAAGATGGGCTCACAGGATACACGTTGGGAAAGTCTGGATACCGACCGCGCCAACGGTTGTATCCGAGATATCGAACATGCCTACACCAAGGATGGTGGTATGGCTGTGCTCTTCGGAAATATTGCTCAGGACGGTTGCGTGGTAAAGACCGCTGGTGTAGCTCCTGAACTGTGGCATTTCGAAGGTCCTGCTGTAGTCTTTGATTCTCAGGAAGATGCCTGTGAGGGAATCCTTGGTGGTAAGGTGAAGAAAGGCGACTGCGTCGTCATCACCCACGAAGGTCCTAAGGGCGGTCCTGGTATGCAGGAGATGCTTTACCCCACCTCATATATCAAGTCTATGCACATGGGTAAGGAGTGCGCCCTCATTACTGACGGACGTTTCTCTGGCGGTACCAGTGGCCTCAGCATCGGACATATCTCGCCCGAGGCAGCTTCCGGTGGTAATATCGGCAAGATCAAGGATGGTGACATCATCGTTATTGACATCCCCAACCGCTCTATCAACGTGAAGTTGACCGATGAAGAACTAGCCGCCCGTCCGCAGCAGCCCCTGAAGCGCAACCGCGTTGTCAGCAAAGCCCTGCGTGCTTACGCCCAAAGCGTATCATCAGCCGACAAGGGTGGTGTTCGCATCATCGATTAATATAGGGTTTACACCTCAAAAGTATGGTAGTTACGAGTGCTTAATACCATAGTTAGCACCTCTAACTACCATACTTTTTTCCTTCCATTGCTCGAAAGTGCGTTTTCTAGGGCGGAAAACGATGTTTTCCTCCAAGGAAAACGGTGTTTTCCAGCATGGAAAACAGCAGGAAACAACATGGACACACTTTGGTTTCAAAAAGCAAATTCTAACGTATCTTGAACCTCTTTTTGATTTGAAAAACATCGAAATTTTCATTTTGCTGCCACATGCTGCCACCTTGCTGCCACCACTTTTTGCCCTAAAATAGGGCGTTTCGGGAAATTCGTGGCAGTGTGGCAGCAAAAAATAAAATTTTAGAAATTAGTACCTACTAACTATTTTCAGTTTTTTTTCATCAATCTCACGAAATGTCTTTTTTGAAAAATCCAAACAAAATATTTGGAATGTTCATTATTTCTTTTTATCTTTGCAGTCAAGTATCGCCGATACGTCGTTAAAACGATGCTTGCCTATTAAGGCTTGATTCTCTAAGAGTAGGGTGGCGGTGCGATTTTTGAGAAAATATAACAAGCGTTTGCTGTTATTCGGAATTACTTCTGAATCTAGCACATTCAAAGAAACCAATCCGAATGAATAAGTAGCAGGCGTCTGTGCGATATGCATGGACGTGACTTATCTGGATTGGTAGGCCTGTGCTAGAGCCGAGAAGTATGGATGGGAACGTTCATGCTTTTCTGTACTCTTTGCCAAGCCTACACCTCCGATGATAAGCAGCGCATAAATGCATAAAGCATGACCTATACTAACTTAATAAACAATTAAAATTAAAAGCAATGATGGAGCTAAGATTCTTTTCAATGCTCGTGCTACTCACAGCAGTAGTGACGGGCGCAGTGGCACAATCCACTTACAAGGTGACTGTGAAGGCTGGTACTGCAGATGCCGAAAACTGGACCATAGAACCGACCGAAGCTACGACTACGGGCGTGGCTGCAGGTACGCAGATAACCGCCACCTACTCAGGTAAGAAAAAGGTGAAGAGCGTCAAGGCAAGAAGAAGAAAGGTAACTGGAATTACGCTGAACAAGACCAAGGCTATTATCGAGGCAGGTTCGACCGAGACACTTAGCGTAACCGACGTAGTTCCCGACAACGCTACTAATAAGACCTACACATGGAAGACCAGCGACGAAACGAAGGCCATCGTCAGCACTGTGGGTGTAGTGACCGCCGTGGCCGCAGGTTCCGCTACCATTTATGCCGAGGCCAACGATGGTAGCGGTGTGAAGGGCAGCTGCAGCGTTGCTGTGGCCGCAGCGGGTACTCCCGCAGCCATCATTGACGACTACACATCTGGTGTATTCGAAAGGAACGATGCCTTGGCAAGAGTCAACCATGCCCCAAGACGTACCTCGTTATTGGTCCCTTCGAGAATGCAGGTAGGTTTTAACGCGGGCGATGAAATCAGCATCCTCAGTACCAACAACGATAATGCAAAGTTCACCACCACGGCGGGCGGCGCAGCGGCCAGCTTCAATGGGACGGCTGTGGATGATTCGAAATATTACGCCATCTATCCCTACACCGATGGTCTTGCCCTCAGCGGCACCACCATTACCGGCGTGACGATTCCTACGAACCAGTATAACGACAAATGGGGTGACATGGTTGGATGGGATTATGATACTAATTCTCCGCATTATTTACATGCTTGGGATTCGAAGGCTCCCCTTGCATACGCAGTGACGGAAAATGCAACTCTTCAGTTCCATAACCTGTGCGCCATCCTGAAAATATTCATAGAAGGAGGAACAGCGTGTCTCAACATTTCGGCCAACGAGCCATTGGCAGGCACCTTTAGTCTCGACACTTCTACGGGAACACTTACCGCAACGGCTGGAAGCACCTCTATTGAAGTGCTTAATTATATCCATACAGATTATGTGTATTTCGCCATTGCTCCTGGCACTTATACGAACTTCAAGGTTTATGTGACTAATGGTTGGTCGATTGATTCAAAGACGAAATCAACAAGTGTCACCTTCGAGGCTGGCAAGATTTACGATTTGGGGACCTTTGATGAAGAAAAAGATATAGAACTTCTTGATTGGTAAGATTTGCGATTTAGATACTTTCGAGTCATTAATGTAGTAACAGAAAAAAGTTAAAGACAATGAAACACATATTTCTATATATCATGACACTGCTACTAACGGTAGTTGCAGGTGCGAGGGCGCAGAGCACAGAGCTCATCGTCCTCAGCCCAAGTGCCGATGGTACGGTGTGGACACTCCCCGGTGACAAGTTTGACTATGACATGGAACTGGAAGTGACGTACTACACCGATGAGGAAGTGGCTGAAATGGAGGATGCTGCATTTTCCGCTGGCGTAAGTCTGACCACAACCGACGCTAAAACATGGACGCTGGGCGCAACACCCAGCTTCGACTTCGATCTGGAGGTGGATTATGAAACCGCCTTGGCACTCAATGAGGACGATAATAATACGACAAAGTTGAACGAGTGGGATGGCTACGAGGCCGACGTGACGCTGACACGCACGCTGGCTAAAGACATGTGGAACACGTTTGCCGTACCCTTCTCCACAGCCATTCCCAGCGGCTGGACGGTGAAAGAACTGACCAGCGCATCATTCGTTGACGGCACGCTGACGCTGAACTTCGCCACTGCTGCGAGCATCGAGGCCGGCAATCCCTATTTAGTGAAGGTTGGCGCTGCAGCAGACCTCTCGGCCAGTGCTTTTACTGACGTTGTCGTGAGCAAAACGGGAGTGCCATTCACGTCGACAAATGTTGACTTCGTGCCCACGCTGGGTGCAACGACCATTCCCGCAGACGAGACGAAGGAAGTGCTGTTCCTTGCCAGCGGCAATCAGCTGAAAAATCCATCTTCATTGCCCACCAATATGAAGGGCTTTCGTGCTTACTTCCAGCTGAAGGGCGAGGCCGCAGGGGCACGTACTTTCAATATGAACATCGACGACGAGACGATGGGAATTTCAACAATGGATTTCACGGATTATACGGATACGGCAGGCGCAATGTTCGACCTGCAGGGACGTAAGGTTGCCACTCCGCCGAAGGGCATATATATAGCAAACGGAAAGAAGGTTGTTATCAAATAATAGTATGGAGAACACTGTTATGAAGAAGAAAGAATATATGCAGCCTGAAGTACTGGCGGTTCTCCTGAACACCCGTCAGCAGATGTTGACTGGGTCGGTAAAAAGCACAGGTCTTGAGGACGATCTGGAACTATCCAGTGAAGATGGCGACGTTTGGGACGATGCCATGAGCCGCAAAAGCGATGGCTTTGACGACGAAGATTAGGAAAAGTAGTACATCAAAAAATGGAGCATTCGAGGTTTCGGGTGCTCTATTTTTTTAAATTTGTTAAAGTGGGAGGTCACAAAACCCAATGTGAAAGCGCAATTTCTGCCTAGGCTCTGTGCTTAATATCATAATGAATAAAGAAGGAGGGAAGACCGCGCTGAAAAGCGCAGGGACTACGGTAGAAGTGCAGGAACAACATTAGAAAGGTGAGGAGAATATGCGGGAAGGGGCGGAAGTTGCGGTAGTTTTGAATTATTCTGGATTATTCTTGGCTATTAGTTTTGTTTGCACTATCTTTGCACGCCGAAATAAAAAAGATGATTAGGAGGAGATAAACGAACCGAGCAAAATGCCAACTTCAAAAGAAGAACTAATACGCAGAGGTATAAAGCCGCATGAGATACAACACAACCAGCATCGCCGTGCCGAATGGCAAGACTATGGTGGTTGTGGCTTGTATATGGTTACGCTTTGCATAGAAGGGCGGCATCCGTATTTCGGATATTTGAAGGGGAATATCAAGGTACGCCGCGATGCTGTGGACTTTCCACATATTGTCCTCACCCCTCTAGGTAGCACCATCCTTAATGAGGAGTTACCAAAGATTCATCATTTCTATCCACAGATTGAATTATGGAAGGCTGCTATCATGCCTGATCATCTCCACCTTCTGCTATATGTTGCAGAGCCACTGCCCGATGGAAAGAAGCTAGGGGATATTATTCGCCGGTTCAAAGGAGGATGCAGCCGTGCTTGGTGGGCGCAGGAGGAGGAGAAGATCGCGCTGAAAAGCGCGGGAACCGCGGCAACGGAGACGGAAAGAACTGCAGCAACAGAGACGGCGGGAGGCGCATCAGCGGGTAATAATACTGGGGTTCCCGTGCCTTTCAGCACGGTTAAGCGGCCTTCTCTTTTTGAAGCGGGCTATCACGACCGCATCATTAAGCGCCCAGGAATGCTTGAAAACATAAAGCGCTATATGAGCGACAACCCGCTACGTGCATTGATGAGGCGACAGTTGCCGCATCTTTTAGAACGCCGCCTGCATCTGCGTGTTGGTAGTCATGACTATGCGGCCTTCGGGGCTCTGTTTTTGGTTAAACGTGCAGAGAAAGAACAAGTGTTTTATCATCGGCGTGATAAAAAGACGGGGATTCCTACAGAGCTAACAGAAAAGTACAAACGGGATAAAGACCGACAACTGGCTGAGGCACGCGAAGGTGTGGTGCTTGTCTCACCTGCCATATCGAAAGGGGAAAGCATCGTAATTAACACGGCTATTGACGAGGGGTTGGCTGTTATCCAGCTACAGAAAGAACCTATTGGGAATTATTGGAAGCCAGAGCGACGCCGCTTTGAGGCATGTACACGGGGCGCTTTGTTGATTTTGGCGCCTTGGGGGCTGGATGAGGAGATAAAGGGGATGACCGCGCTGAAAGGCGCGGGAACCACGGCAGGGGTGAAAGGTGCAGGAAATACAGAGGCGGCACCTTCGGATTATGCCAGATTTCACCATCTTAATGATTTGGCGGCGGAGATTTGTAACACGACGGATGCCGTTCTCTTGAATCTGGCAGGTATTCGCTGATGTTAGCTTTACCTATGATTATAGAAGAAAATCGGGCGAATCCTTTGTGGTTCGCTCGTTTTTTCGTACTTTTGTACCGTTTTTTACTAGCAGAGACAAACTAAACGAAGGATGAGAGACAGAATAACAGGAGCCAAGGCTCTGATGAGAGCACTGCAGGCTGAAGGCGTAAAGACCATTTTTGGTTATCCAGGCGGAAGCATTATGCCTGTTTATGATGCGCTTTACGACTATACACGTGGTGAGAAGAAATGCTTCGACCACATCCTTGTGCGTCACGAACAGGGTGCTACCCACGCTGCAGAGGGCTATGCCCGTGTTAGTGGTGAGGTAGGTGTTACACTTGTAACCAGTGGTCCTGGCGTTACGAATACCCTTACTGGTATTGCTGATGCAATGCTTGACTCAACCCCAATAGTTGTCATTGCCGGACAGGTGCCTATCTCGGCTCTGGGTACAGATGCCTTTCAGGAGGTGGACCTTGTAGGCTTGGCACAGCCAATTTCTAAATGGAGTTATCAGATTCGTCATGCAGAGGATGTTGCATGGGCTGTCAGCCGTGCTTTCTATATTGCTCGCACAGGTCGCCCTGGTCCTGTAGTGCTTGATTTCCCCAAAAACGCTCAAGTAGAAGAGATTGACTGGGAACCCAAGAAAGTGGATTTTATCCGTTCGTATGTACCTTATCCTAAGCTTGATAGTGAAGCTGTACGTCAGGCTGCAGAGCTGATTAACAATGCAAAGCGCCCGTTGGCTCTTGTAGGCCAGGGCGTAGAGTTGGGTAATGCGCAAGAGGAATTGAAGGCTTTCTTGGAGAAGGCTGACATTCCTGCAGGTCGAACGATGTTGGGACTTTCTGCTTTACCCTCTAATCATCCGCTGAATGTGGGTATGTTGGGTATGCATGGTAATTATGCCGTAAACTTAAAGGAACAGGAGTGCGATGTTCTGATTGCTATCGGTATGCGTTTCAGCGACCGTGTAACGGGTAATTTGAAGACCTATGCCAAGCAGGCAAAGATAATTCATTTGGATATTGACCGTTCGGAGATTGACAAAAACGTCAAGACGAATGTGGCTGTGGTGGCTGATTGTAAGGAATCGTTGCCAGCACTTACAGCTCTTATCAATCCTAACACGCATCAGGAATGGCGTGAGTCGTATAAGCCCCTTGACGACAAGGAACGCGTAAAAGTTATCGAGCCTGCCATCCATCCGAAAGAGGGTCCGCTGCTGATGGGTGAGATAGTAAATGCAGTAGCAGAACAGGCTGCTGATGATGCGGTGCTTGTGACGGATGTTGGTCAAAACCAGCTATTTGCGACTCGTTACTTCAAGTATCACAATAAGAGAAGTGTCTGCACCAGCGGTGGACTGGGTACTATGGGTTATGGTATGCCTGCAGCTATCGGAGCTACCTTTGGGGCTCCCCAGCGCCAAGTATGTTGTTTCATGGGTGACGGTGGATTCCAGATGAATATTCAAGAGCTGGGTACTATCATGGAACAGAAGGCACCTGTAAAGATGATTCTTATGAACAACCACTATTTGGGCAATGTGCGTCAGTGGCAGGATATGTTCTGGATGCGCCGTAAGTCGTTTACCAAGATGATGAACCCTTGCTATGAGGCAATCGCTCAGGGCTATGGCATCCCCTATGTAGCTGTAGTGGACCGTAAGGATTTGGCAAAGGCCATAGAGCAGATGCTTACTACTGATGGACCGTTTATCATGGAGTGTGCCATCAAGGAAGATGATGACGTACTGCCAATGACGCCTCCTGGTATGAATGTGAATGATATGAAATTGGAGATTTAAGCAATGGAAGACAAGAACAAACTATATACTCTGTTGGTTTATTCAGAGAACGTGGCAGGTATCTTGAATCAGATTACGGCAGTATTCACCCGTCGTCAGGTGAATATTGAGAGTCTGAACGTATCGGCATCCAGTATCCCTGGTGTACATAAATACACCATCACTGCTTGGAGCGATGAGGATCAGATTAACAAGATTACCCGTCAGATAGAGAAGAAGATAGATGTGGTCAAGGCAAATTACTTTACCGATGATCAGCTCTTTATCCGTGAGGCAGGTCTTTATAAGCTATCTACAGACAAAGTGTTGGCTAATCCGGAGATATCACGCACCGTACGCCGTTATGACGCGACTATCACAGAGGTGAACCCCACCTATACGATTGTGATGAAGAGTGGTAAGACGGATGAAATTATAGAGCTGTTTCGTGCCCTCGATGCTTTTGACTGTGTATTGCAGTACACTCGTTCCGGTCGTATTGCCGTAACACGCGGTATGCAGGAGCAGGTCAGCGCATTCCTTGAAGAGCGCGAGAAGGGGAAAAGTGAAGAGTGAAGAATCAATAGCTATGGAAAAAGTAGGGAAATACGAGTTTTTGGCTGAGCCGTTTCATTGTGACTTCTCAGGTCGGCTCTTCATGGGACATCTGGGTAACCACATGCTTAATGCTGCCGACTTCCATTCTTCTGCGCGTGGGTTTGGCATGAAGTATCTCATGACCATCAAACGCTCGTGGGTGCTTTCACGACTGGCTATTGAGATGGAAGAGATGCCCGTACAATATACGAAGTTTAATGTAGAGACATGGGTGGAGAGTGCCATGCGTTTCTTTACCTCACGTAATTTTGCTGTAACAGGTGAAGATGGTAAGGTCTATGGCTACGGACGTTCTATCTGGGCAATGATTGATACAGAAACACGACAGCCTTCTGACCTCTTCTCAATAGATAATGGTGCCATCAACGACTGGATTGTTACAGACAAGCCCTGTCCAATTGATAAGGGTGGACGAGTAAAGATGAGTGACAGTGCAGAACTTATCCATACTATCGACACTTTTTATAATGATGTAGATATCAATGGTCATATCAATTCCGTGAAATACATAGAGCATGTGCTCGACCTCTGGGATCTCGACTGGTATCGCACACATGCCATCAAACGCTTCGAAATAGCCTATGTGGCCGAGGCTCACGCTGGCGATAAACTCTCTTTCTATCAGGAACATACGGCCGAGAATGAGTTCTGCGTCCGCATCGTGCGCACCGATGGTATCGAATGTTGCCGCAGTAAGGTGACATTTATAAAAATATCTTAATTTTTCTGATAAACCTTTGGCGTTTTCATCGAAAATGCCTAATTTCGAACCCACAATTTGATTACCTATAACCTAAAAACTATAATGTATGAAAGTTTATCAGACTAACGAGATTAAAAACATTGCATTGCTTGGCAGTGCGGGTAGCGGCAAGACTACTCTTGCCGAAGCAATGGTTTATGAAGCAGGTATCATCAAACGTCGTGGTACCGTTGAGGGTAAGAACACCATGAGCGATTATTTCCCCGTTGAACAGGAATATGGCTACTCGGTGTTCTCTACTGTTTTTCATGTAGAATGGAATAACAAAAAGCTCAATATTATTGACTGTCCAGGTTCAGATGACTTCGTAGGTGGTGCTATTACCGCTCTGAACGTTACTGATCAGGCTGTTATTCTTATTAATGGTCAGTATGGTCCTGAGGTAGGAACGCAGAATGCTTTCCGCTATACCGACAAACTGCAGAAGCCGGTTATCTTCTTGGTAAATCAGCTAGACCGCGATAACTGCGACTTTGACGCATTGCTGAACAACATGAAGGAAATCTACGGCGAGAAGTGTGTACCCGTACAGTATCCTATCGCTACGGGGGCAGGATTCAATGCCGTTATTGACGTACTCCTCATGAAGAAATACTCATGGAAACCCGAAGGTGGTGCTCCTATTATCGAGGACATTCCCGCTGAGGAGATGGAAAAAGCCAAGGAGTTGCATGCTGCCCTCGTAGAGGCTGCTGCTGCCAACGACGATACCCTGATGGAGAAGTTCTTTGAGAGTGAGAGTCTTACTGAAGACGAGATGCGCGAGGGTATCCGCAAGGGCCTTGTTACACGCTCTATCTTCCCCGTGTTCTGTGTTTGCGCAGGCCGTGATATGGGTGTACGCCGCTTAATGGAGTTCTTGGGCAACGTTGTTCCCTTTGTGAGCGAAATGCCTAAGGTACGCAACACCCGTGGCGAGGAGGTTACTCCCGATGCAG
>Ga0310696_10003298_pt1 | contig 20281 bp, 14 predicted proteins | sample AusTroGonzalo_MG_4_FD_203885 | JGI IMG/M metagenome (GOLD analysis project Ga0310696, IMG submission 203885) | Bovine rumen microbial communities from tropical cattle in Woodstock, Queensland, Australia - Gonzalo_02 (v2) (version 2) | ecosystem: Host-associated > Mammals > Digestive system >... | reverse complement strand
GAGCCGTTGAAGCCGGTTTCCAGAGAACTACGTTGCCCATAAGAGCCGGAGACATCGGAAGGTTTCCTGCGATAGAGGTGAAGTTGAAAGGAGTTACTGCGAGAACGAAGCCTTCAAGAGCTCTGAACTCTACGCGGTTCCATGTTCCTTTATCGTTGTGAAGATCCTGTCTGCGGTAGATTTCCTGCATATAGTGAGAATTGAAACGGCAGAAGTCGATGAGTTCGCAGGTCGAATCGATCTCAGCCTGGTGGCAGGTCTTGCTCTGGTTGAGCATCGTTGCTGCGTTCATTTTGTAGCGGTATCTCTGCGAAATAAGCTCGCCCGCCTTCATGAAAATGGCAGCTCTCTGGTGCCAGTCCATGTTCTCCCACTCTCTCTTTGCTTCAAGAGCGCATTTGATAGCCTTCTGGACTTCTTTCTCGCCGCCGAGATGGCATACACCGAGAACGTGTTTGTGATCATGCGGAGCAACGACTTTCATCGTTTTGCCGGTTTTGATCTCTTTGCCGCCGATGATAAGCGGGATCTCGATCTCTTCCTTGAGCTGTTTTGCAAGTTCGTCTTTCAGAAGTTTCTTTTCAGCAGAACCCGGAGCATAAGCGTAAACGGGTTCATTCTGCGGACGCGGAATCGAATAGATAGCGTTTGTCATTTTTTCATCTCCTATAAATTAGATTTTGAAATCAATACCCTGTGCCAACGGAAGCGATTTGCCCCAGTTGATCGTGTTGGTCTGACGACGCATATAGACTTTCCAAGCATCGCTGCCAGATTCTCTGCCGCCGCCCGTCTCTTTCTCGCCGCCGAACGCGCCGCCGATCTCTGCGCCGCTCGTGCCGATGTTGACGTTCGCAATACCGCAGTCTGAACCTGCGTGTGAAAGCCAGAGTTCAGTGTTGGGAAGCGATGTCGAGAAAAGTGCCGAACTGAGTCCCTGCGGAACTTCGTTGTTGTAAGCGATCGCATCTTCGATCTTGTCGTATTCGATTATGTAAAGAAGCGGAGCGAATGTCTCGTGCATAACGATCGGAAGGTCATGTTTTACTTCAGCGATCGTCGGCTCAACGTAGAAACCGCCTTCGCAGCCTTTAACAGTGACTTTCTTGCCGCCGTAAAGGATCTTGCCGCCCTGAGCCTTTACCTGTTTGATCGATTCCATAAGGTCGTTTACAGTCTGCTCGTCTACGACCGGTCCCATGATGTTGTCGTCGTCAAGCGGGTTGCCGATCTTGACCTGTTTGTATGCGTTGATGAGCGATTTTACGAATTTCGCCTTTACCGATTTCTGGATGATGACTCTTCTTGTCGTTGTGCATCTTTGTCCTGCTGTTCCTACAGAACCGAAAACGACAGCTCTGAGAGCCATGTCAAGGTCAGCCGTTTCGTCGATTACGACTGCGTTGTTGCCGCCGAGTTCAAGAAGCGATCTTCCGAATCTCTTTGCAACTGCTTCGCCGATCTGACGACCCATCTTCGTGCTTCCGGTCATGCTGATAAGCGGAATGCGCGGGTCGTTTACGAGCGTGTCGCCGACATCGCTGCCTTTGCCGATTACGAGCGAGAAGATGCCGTCGATGTCGTATTTGTCAACGATCGGGGCGATGATGTTCTGAACTGCGATCGCGGTGAGAGGAGTCTTTGAACTCGGTTTCCAGATTACAGCGTCGCCGCATACTGCTGCAAGAAGAGAGTTCCATGACCATACTGCTACAGGGAAGTTGTAAGCGGTGATAACGCCGACAACACCGAGCGGATGATACTGGTCATACATTCTGTGGTTTTCTCTTTCGCTGTGCATCGTGTAGCCGTAAAGCTGGCGGCTGAGGCCGAGCGCGAAATCGGAAACGTCGATCATTTCCTGAACTTCGCCTTTTCCTTCAACGGCGATTTTGCCCATTTCGAGAGTAACGAGAGCGCCGAGGTCGCTTTTGTACTTTCTGAGAGCGTCACCGATCTCGCGAACGATAAGGCCGCGTTTCGGAGCGGGCATCATTTTGAATTTTTCGAATGCCTCTTTCGCTTTTGCAGCAACAATTTCATACTCTTCCTTCGTCGCCTGAATAACTGTAGCGATTACTTTGCCGTCGATTGGGGAAACGCTTTCAAGCTTTTTTCCCGTCGTTTTAAGCCAGCCCTTTGAAGAACCGGTCGTTGCACCGTAATTTTGCTTTTTGATTCCGAGCCTTTTCAGAAGTTCCTGAACGTTAACTGATTTCATGTTTCCCCCTTGCGATAAACGCAGATTGAACATTATAAAACAATCTCCTTTCCGCGAAAAACCTCGCGCAAAAGATTTAAACCGTCAAATCAAAGTGTAACTGAACATAAAAAACTGATGCTGAGTAGCACAAAATGAAAGAAAAGTAAAATTGTTAGAGGTTATTAAACAGATTTTTTAGAAGATTTTAGAAGATTTTTTTTCTGAGGAGAGCAAAACCGAGCATTGCAGCCGCCGAAAGAACTGCTGCAAGAACGATTATACCGGTGTTGTCGGCTTCTACTTCGAGAACAGCGCAACCTCCGCTTTTCTTTTTCTCGGTTACACAGCTTGCATCCCCCTCTTTGCACTCATACTTAAACTCTTTCGAATTAAGCGGAAGTTCATATACAGTTGCCGAGGTGTCTGCAAGCGATATACCGCCTTTCGGGATCATGATTTTACCGAACATTGCGGGATTTTCCTTAACCATATTGAAATCGACATAGAGAACAAGATATTTCTCTTCGTCTGCAATATAACTCAGCGGCTGTGAGAAAGTTTCAAATGCGATTGCCGTAGATTCGCCGGCTTCGAACTTGGTCTTTTCCGCGATTTTAACATCGCCCTTGCCGTCGTTGTTCGTGTCAAGCCAGAGCGAAATACCGGTTATGCCGTTCTTCTCACCGAATTTGACGGAACTGTTCGGAACTTTGATTTTAAATTTATTGATCGAATTAGCCTTGCCTATTGACTTCGTTTTGATCTGCATAACAGGAATGTTGTTGTTAATCTCAGAAATCGCCGGAACCGACGGATCGTGCGGACCACTTGTAACGATGAAGTAGTCGCCTGTTGGCTCAAGGTAGAAAGTTGCAAATTCGATACGATCATCGTTAATTTCGGCTTTTCCGCCGCTGCTTACCTTAACAGCACCGTTTTCAAGATAGAAATTAAATGCCGTATTCGTCGGAATTTCTTCGTCCTTGTAGTTTACTTTAGCACGAACAAGGAAGTAGTTAAGTGATTTTCCGACATATTTCTTAGTGTTAGATTTAAGAGAAAGGTAAATATAGTTTGTGTTCTTGGTCGTAGAATCAGGATTGCTGACAACATCATCAACCAGTTCATCGTACGCGCCGTTTCCGTCGGCATCATAAATAAGTTCGAAATCAGAAAATTCGAATTTGGAATTATTCCTTGTGTCAAAGTGAACGCGGATATCGTTGAAATTGAACACTTTGCCGTCATCGCAGTTGGAAGCCTGAAGCGTGAACTGACCGAGAACAAGCGGCTGTCCACCGTTATCTTTCGGGATGATTATCGAATTTTCCGACTGCGGAGAGTTTTTGCCGAGAGCAAGTTCAACCGCAGCATCACTGCACATTTTTGCCACGTCGTCAACACACTTGGAATTTTCACAGATATATCCAGTCGGACAGTCAGGAAGCCCTTCGCCGCACTCTTTGTTCTCCCTTACACCGCCGCACATTTCAGCAGTCGGAGAATCACATTCGGAATCAGGAACACAACTTCCCGGTTTCAGTTTAAGAGGATATGAAGTATTGGTTTTGTAAGGAGTATCGCTATGCTCATCGGCAAGAACCGCAATGTTCGAGAAAACATAGTTCTTTGCGATACCGGCTTTAGGTCTGACTTTGTATCTGACAAGAATTTTGTCAGGACACGAATTTTTGCTGCATGGCGACATTTTATCGGTAAGTTTTACACCATCGCCAGAAAGCGGGAATTTGCCGTTTTTATCTTCAATCACCGTCCAGTCGGTTCCATCGCCTTTTGCATCAAACTTGGTAGCGAATTCCGTCGTTCCGGGAACATAGTCAAGCTTTGCATCAAGTTCATCGGAGATTGTAACTGCACCGGTCTGGTCCTCGCCCCAGTTCTGAACTTTTACCAGATAATAGAATTCTTTGCTCTTATTTATGTAGGGGCAGTAGTATTCTTTTGCGCTGTTGTTGGCCGCAGCGGGACAAGCACAGAAATATTTTTCATCTTCGTCCGGAATATCAAAATTCGAACCTTTGATATCAACCGAAAGAACCATGAAGTTCGTGAAAATAGCATCCTGGTTTACAGAAAGCTTGATATTCATCGAAGTATTTCCTTTTTCGAGATGCTCCTGCAGGTTGATTTCCTTTTCGCTGTCAAGAAGGAATGTGTCAACGTCGATACCATAGTTAACACCCTCGTCCTCAGGACCGGAAACGCACTGAATCTGGTTCTCTGGGTCAGCATTCGGATCCCAGGTTACGATAGAGGAAACCGAGTTGAAAACTTCGACATAGGTGCTTGTTATCGGGTTACATTTGTTGTTGATTTTGTAAGTTCCGTTGAGGTAGAGACCTTCAGGAGGAAGCGATGGATTAGTAAGACTCGGGTCACCTTCTGCAATCATGGTCGTAAGACGGACAGCCGGGTTAAGCGGAAGTTCGAAACCACTTACTTCTGCAACAGATTCCTCTCCAAAAACAAATGCCAGACCGTTATAGAAATAAATCTTTTTCGGTCTGATGTTCTTCGATCTGTAAATGAAGAAAATCGACCATGCGCTGACCATCGTGGTTTTGCAGCGGTAAGCGTCGTGCTCTGTGCAGTCAAGACCGCTGAAAGTGTAGGTTCCGTAGTATTCACCTGTTCCTTCCTGATGTTCAGCAGCTTTGTTAGCCTCGTAAATTTCATTAAAGAAATCAGTAACATCAACACGATAGGTAAAATAACCGATTTCAAAATCTGAAGTGCTGGTGCCGCTTGCCGTTTCCGAACAGCCAAGCTCAACTTCGTCTTTGAATTTGATACCTTCGAAATCAAAACTTGGTGCTGCAGTAAGTTTTTTTCCGGTTTCGCCGGCCTTTATATCTGCCGCATATTCGACATTTTTGTCATTAGTCTGCTGGAAATGAAGATGAACCTCGTTGTCCGTAGGATCGTTAAGTTTTGCAGGATCAACTGCACCCATCCAGACAAGATAAGCTTTTTCGATGATTGCGTCTTCCGGAATGTGGAATTTATCGAGAGTGAAAGAACTTGATTCAACGCATGTATCACCCTGCGGGTTCTTATCATCTTCATCATAAAGTTTGATTTTGTTGTCAATGTTAGAATTGAACATTACGAAGAAATCCTGACCGCCGTCTTCCCAGCTCATAACAGGCTTTCCGCCTATCATCTGGCCTTTTCCGTTATCAACAGCAGGTTCGGTATCCTCATCAGGAGTTTCCGTATCCTGGTCTGCCGGTTCAACAACATCCTGATCTGCCGGATCAGTAGCATCAGGATCAGGTTCTTCCTGGGCAAAAGCCAGAAAAAAAGCGAAAATAATGGAAAAAAGCACTAAAAATTTCGTGTTTTTCATAATCCCTCCAACAATAAATTAAAAATCAACACACCGAAATCACTTCGATCAAAATTGAATTATTTTATATAGAAGTAAGAAAAAAGCAACATTTAAGGGATTTTTTTACTACTTCCGCAACAGCTTTACTTTTTGAAAGATTTTCACATAATTATCCGCATTTTATCGATTTTCGGAGGTTTTTATGAAAAAGTTTGCGGCACTTCTTTTTATTTTTTTCGCTCTCGTATTTTTTATTTCATGCAGCGGCAAAGATGACGCCGATTCAGAAACCACGCCGGATAATGACGACAGCAACAGTGCAACTGACCACGACAAGACGGATGATTCAGACATTCCGAACACCGACACAGACACCGATACGGGTATTTCCACGGACGAAGACAAATCAGAAATTCCTGACGAAGAGCCAGAAGAGCCCCAAAAAAACGACGAAGGATGCTACATTTTCACGGTAGAAACTTTGGAAAGATGGGGCTACGTCGATACATTTCTCGGTGATGTAAAGGACAACATTTTAGGCGACAGAAACGAGCGCGATGTTTTTGAACTCTTCACTACCCTGCAGCCGGGCACTTACAATCTCGGCGAAGGAGACAACAAAAGTTCCCTTTACTGTACAGAATGCGTAATTGTCAAGCAAGACTTCGAAAAGGAAAAAGAGAAAGTTTTCTTTCAGGAAAGCGGAACTCTCGTGATCGAAAAAGTTGACAGCGACTACAACATCAAGGGAACCCTCACAGCGAAACTCGTCGAAGTCGAAGGCGATCCTGCAAGAAGAAACGAAGAGGTTACAAAAATCTCTGGAGGCGACTGCATTGCGATTGAAAACTGGGCTTTTGACACCGGCGTATGCGTTCCGAATTGTGTTGACAAGATCTGCGGAAGCGACGGATGCGGCGGAACTTGCGGCGAAGGATGCAACGGCAACCTCACCTGCTCGGAAGACCAGAAATCGTGCGTTCCGTTTGAATGCGAAAAAATCACCTTTGACAAAGTTGAAATGTTTGAAAACGAAGACGGAGACTATTATTATCAGACATCTGTTTCGGGAAATCTTCAGGGCAGCACCGCCCTTCCCGACATTATGACACTCCACTTTTACGGTTATCCCTACATTCTTGAAGAAGGAGTTATCGATCTCGGAAACGGCGATAACGCAAACTATGAAACATGCACTGAATGTCTCGTTCTTTACAAAGATTTCGATCTTGATACAGAGGAATACGCTGCCACATTTTTCCAGCAGAGCGGTGAACTCGTTTTCGAAGAGGTGAAAGAAGGAACTTTTGAATCAAAAGGACACGCTTCTTTCAGGCTCATTGAAGTTGAAATCGACGATTATACTGCCGTATCAACGCCTGTTACCGGCGGAGCGTGCTACGAAGTCGAAAATTTTGAATGGGATACAATCCAGCCTTAGTTGCCGGAAAAACGTGTTGAAACAACAGGCATACACAAAAAAACTTTTATTAAATAAGGTTCCCGCTATAATATTCCGTTTTGTTCATTAACTTTTTATGGAGATTAAACATGAAAAAACTTTTTGTTTCGGCATTTGCAGTTTTTGCATGCCTTCTTTCGTTCAACCTGTCAGCTGCGGAATGCACAGGTTTCTCGCTTGAGTGGAGCGGTTTGACACATTATCAGTTAAACAGTTTTTATCTTACTGATGAAACAGATTACGATCCTAATTTATGGATGCAGTTCTATCAGGATGAAGAAACCGGTAAAATCACTGCCGGCACCTACGACCTTGGAAGCACCATCAATTCGACCTACAAAACATGCACGGAATGTGTATACCTTCAGTCCGATTTAGTTGGAGAAGGCGAAGACGCTAAGTACTCAAAAATTTATTATCAGCAGAGCGGAACTTTGAAAATTGAAGCAGTTGACGCTTCAAACGAAATCAAAGGAACAATTCAGGCTGTTCTGGCAGAAGCTACTATTGCTGATGACCTTACTACAACATTTGTTACAGGCGGCGCTTGCATCGAAATCGAAACCGCTACTTTCGACAGCGGCGTATGCGTTCCCGACTGCACAGGCAAAATCTGCGGTGACGACGGTTGCGGCGGAACATGCGGCGAAGGTTGCGGAGACCTTGCTTGCAGCGAAGATCAGAAATCATGCGTAGAGTATGAGTGCACAGCTATTACGCTTAACAACAACCCCAAATTCGACGGTTCTTACATTGATTACAATTCATACTCTTATGAATTCAATCATACGCCGGTTGCCAATAGTGGAGACTACACATCTTTCGAACTTTATGATGCAATCGAAGCAGGCAACTATGACCTTGCAGGCACAAATTACGCTGACTGCGATGTCTGCATCCAGCTTTTTGAAGACCTTCAGTATGACAGCGATGGTTATCTCTCTGGCATAGGCAAACGTTTCTTCCAGAAGAGCGGTACTGTAACTGTAAACTCGTTTAATGGAACCAACGGTGCAATTGACGCTGTATTCAAAAACGTCAGACTTGTCGAAGTTACAGTTGACAGTGAATATAACTCAACAGAAGTTGCCGGCGGAAAATGCTACGATATCGCAAACGCTCCGTTTGCTTACAACGCTAATGACACAGGTGATACCGGCGACACTGGTGATACCGGCGATACCGGCGATACCGGCGATACCGGCGATACTGGTGATACTGGCGACACGGGCAACAACGATACGGCTAATACAGACGGCGACACTGAAGTTCCCGGCGATGACAACAGCGACACAGGCACTACTCCGGCTGACGGCGATGAAACAACTCCGGCTGACGGCGATGACACAACCCCGGCTGACGGCGATGAAACAAATTCGGATAAAGGTGGTGACGACGGCGGTTGCGCACTTGTAACACTCTAAATCGTAATACCTTTTTAGAATTTTCAGGGCGCTTCGGCGCCCTTTTTTTTACCCTTCACTTTAATTATTAATAGACAGAAACATCACCTGACATATCCACAAAATTTGATTTAACTATTTCTTTTACTAAAATATTGCGCTTTGTTTATTAACAGTTTTTTGGAGATATTTATGAAAAAATTCATGCTTGTAGCAATCACGGTTTTTGCTGCGTTTTTCTTTGCTTCATGCAGTGACGGCAAAACTCTTGATGATCTGATTGACACAACTGATACCTCTGACACGGCTGATACTTCTGATACGGCTGATACCTCTGACACGGCTGATACTGCTGATACGGCTGATACCTCTGACACGGCTGATACTTCTGACACGGCTGACACCTCTGATACGACTGATACCTCTGACACGGCTGATACTTCTGATACGGCTGATACCTCTGACACGGCTGACACCTCAGATACAGCTGACACCTCGGACACTGCTGATACTTCTGACACGGCTGACACCTCAGATACAGCTGACACCTCGGACACTGCTGATACTTCTGACACGGCTGACACCTCAGATACAGCTGACACCTCGGACACTGCTGATACTTCTGACACGGCTGATACTTCAGACACAGCTGATACATCTGATACAGCTGACACTTCGGACACGGCTGATACTTCTGACACGGCTGATACTTCTGACACGGCTGATACTTCGGACACGGCTGATACTTCGGACACGGCTGACACCTCAGATACAGCTGACACCTCGGACACTGCTGATACTTCTGACACGGCTGATACTTCAGACACAGCTGATACATCTGATACAGCTGACACTTCGGACACGGCTGATACTTCTGACACGGCTGATACTTCTGATACGGCTGACACCTCTGATACAGCTGATACCTCTGATACGGCTGATACGGCTGATACATCTGATACTGGTTCTGAATCAGACTGCGTCGGAATTTCGATAGACTGGAACACTTTTGTCCTTTACGAAGGTGCTTTCGATGCCGATATAACAATGGGAAATCCCGATAAAATTGATGACTTAACTATTGAATTCCGTCAGTATGACAATGACAAAGTCAATACCGGAACTTATGTTCTTGGCAGCGGTGCAAACGCCAACTACAAAACCTGCACAGAATGTGTCAGCGTCGCACAGGACTGCACGCTGCTTGACGGATTCTACCTTGACAACTGCACCTACTACTTCCAGGAAAGCGGAACTCTGACAGTTTCTGAAGTTGACCTCGACGGCAATATCAAAGGCTCCATTTCAGCAAAACTCAGAGAAGCGCACGAATCAGGTGTTGCTGAAGATTACACTTTGATTACGGATGCAGACGGCGCATGCGTTGAAATCGAAGCAGGATTTTTTGAAAGCACTAAAGACTGCATTGAACTCAAACTCAATCAGGATGTAACTTTCGGTAAAAACGGCAGCAGACTCAACTACTCAATGACTTACGACAAAAAGACCGGAAACTATTTCGAAAATGACATATTCCGTATGCAGCTTTACAATCTCGGTGACGGAGTTCTCGGAGAACACAGCCTCGCAGGAACGAATTTCGGCGATGCAAGCGGTATTTTCTTTGTAATTTACGAAGATATGGGCGAAACATACTTCTTCCAGAAATCGGGAAGCGTCGATGTCAAGAGCTACAATTCCTCCACCAACAAAATCACGGCTGAACTTTCCGGCTTAGTTCTCGAGGAAGTCACAATACAAAGCGGCACTCAGACATCGGCAAAAGTTCCTTACGGCAGATGCCTTAAAGTCAAAGACACGACAATCATTTACTAAAAATCATCATAAAAACATTTCGGATATTCCTGCAAAACTCAAACGCATAAATTTGATTTTACCATTTATTTCACTAAAATATTGCGTTTTTTCTTTATCAATGTTTTTAGGGAGTTCTTTAATGAAAAACTTTTTGACGATCTCACTTATGATTTTTGTGGCACTTTTCTTTGCTTCATGCAGTGACGGCAAAACTCTCGACGATCTGATTGACACAACTGATACTGCTGATACTTCTGACACTGCTGACACATCAGATACAGCTGATACATCTGACACATCGGATACTTCAGATACTGCTGATACCAGCGATACTTCCGACACTGCTGATACCTCTGACACGGCTGATACTTCTGACACGGCTGACACCAGCGATACTGCCGACACCGCTGATACTTCTGACACGGCTGATACCTCTGACACCAGCGATACTGCCGACACCGCTGATACTTCTGACACGGCTGATACCTCTGACACAGCAGATACAGCTGACACTGCTGATACTTCTGACACTGCTGACACCTCTGATACTGCTGATACCAGCGATACTTCCGACACTGCTGATACCTCTGACACGGCTGATACTTCTGACACGGCTGACACCAGCGATACTGCCGACACCTCTGATACTGCTGACACCTCGGATACGGCTGATACATCTGACACTGCTGATACCTCAGACACGGCTGATACTTCTGATACGGGCGATAACGGGGACACAGTTCCCAACTGCACTCCGAACTGCAAAGCCGAAGACGGCACGGACAAAGAATGCGGCCCAGATGGATGCGGCGGTTTCTGCAAGACAGACTGCGGATTAAATGCAGCATGCGACGCTGACCAGAAACACTGCCTTCCTTACAACTGCGAACAGATAACTGTTGATCAACTCCAATATAGAATTTTCAGCGAAAGAAAAAATTTTGTCTATAAAACACAATACACTTACAATGGAACCAAGTATGATGATTTCTTTTTCAGCATCAGACAAAACGGAACTCTGCCTGATATCGTAGATCTTTCTACTTTCCCGAAATTCTCCAGATGCGACAAGCCAGGCACTGTTTGCCTTTTCATCCAGCATTACGAAAATCCGGAAAATGTTTACTTCCAGCAGAGCGGAACCGTTGATATCAGTTCCCTCAATACAAGCAACGGTGCAATTTCGGCAGCACTCAGTTCAGTCAGACTTGTCGAAACAGGTTTCATTCTCGGTCCAGACGTGTCCTACGAAATTCCCGGTGGAAAATGCCTCGAAATTACCAACGACACACTTTACTTCCCAGGAAACTAACAATTTTGAAGGAGAATTATCATGAAAAAGTTTTTGACGGTCATGCTGCTCCTTCTTGCAATGTTCATTTTCGTTTCATGCGCTGAAGATGAAGACGATGAGAACGAAGCTGCTGATACCGGCACTCCTTCAGATACAGCTGCCGGCAACGGAAATAACGACACTACAGACACTGCGGCAGATACCGGTTCGGAAACTCCTTCCGACACATCCGACACCTCGGTCCCGTCAGATCCGTCAGACACAACTCCGTCCGATCCGTCAAATCCTGACTGTCAGCCGAACTGTGCTGGAAAACAATGCGGAAGCGACGGTTGCGGAGGACAATGCGGAACATGCGGAGAAGGAAGAATATGCGACGTCGGAACTTTCACCTGCCAGTGCACTCCGAATTGCGACGGAAACACTTGCGGAGACAACGGTTGCGGCGGAACATGCGCCTGCCTGAATCCTAACGATACCTGCGATCCTGTCACAAAAACCTGTTCGTGCATTCCGGTCTGCACAGACAAAGAGTGCGGCGAAGACGGATGCGGAGGGAAATGCGGAACATGCGGAAGCGGACTTTTCTGCGACAATGATTCCGGAAAATGCGTCGAATCAAAATGCGGAGAAAAAATCTGCGGTAAAGACGAATTCGGAAATCAGTGCGGCGGATGCGGCTACCAAGAAAGATGCAGCATTGACCAGACTCAGTGCATTAAGTGCTCATGTGAAGGGAGAGAATGCGGTTCAGACGGCTGCGGCGGACTCTGCGGACTTGGCACTTGCGGAGACGGCCAGGGATGCAATGCGGAAGGTAAATGTGTTCCATGCGACTGTAACGTCACAGGCAAGGTCTGCGGTAGAGCGGGAAGCGAATGTAATATGGAATGCGGAACATGCAAATACGGCGAGGCTTGCAGTGCTGATCAGACTCAGTGTCTGACTAAACAATGCCAGCAGATTTCTATCAAAGATTTAATTCAGACAAGTGTGTCCGATCCTGCGAACAGATTTTTTGATTACACCGCTGAATACACTCCGAACAACGGCAGCAGCAAAAACCATATCTCGCTAACCTTTTATTACCCGCCTTCCGATTACATTGATTTTTCAAGGATTTACTTCAACACCTGTACAGGAGACAAACCTAACAATGTCAACAATGCCTGCGCATTCATCAAAGAATATACCGGAGAACTTATCACAAAACTTTATTTCGCGCAGTCAGGTGTAATGACAATTACAGGCGGGTTTAATTCAAACGGTTCATTCGTTGCCCCCGTAGACAGACAGCCGATTTTTGTTGAAGTTGACATGAATACAGGTGAACTTGTTCCCAACGGAAGCTGCTATGTAATTACTACCTCTCCGATAAGGGCTAAAGCAAAATAATTCTCTGCAATCAAAACCTCTCCTGCATAATTGACTAAAACCCTCTTTTTTGTATCATCACTCGTTTTTGATTTTTTAGAGGTCATTTGATGAAAAAATCTATTTATGTTGCAATTTTCCTTTTGTCGCTCGCAGGACTTGCTCTTGAAAACAGTCTTACGCGAATTTTCAGTATAACAATGTGGTATCATTACGCTTTCATGGCCATATCCGTTGCAATGCTCGGCATGAGTACAGGTGCTGTCAAGGTTTACCTCGCAGATTTTGCTTCAAAAACGGACAATGAACTTGAAGGTCTGATTTCAAAATACAGCCGACTTTTCGCATTTTCACTGATTGCTTCACTTTTGACACTTCTTTCAATTCCGTTTGTGCCGCGTTCAACCGGTATCGGATACTTCACAACAGCGCTCATTTATACTGTTGCGGCAGTTCCGTTCTATTTCGAAGGCGTAGCAGTCTCTTTAATTCTCGCCACGAAGTACATAAAACAGGCTAATAAACTCTACGCAGCGGATCTTGCAGGAGCTGCAATAGGTTCGCTGGCTTTTTTCTCGCTTCTTTCGGTAACTGATGCCGTCAGTGCGATAATTTTCATTTCAAGTTTAGGATTTTTCTCGGCATACGCGGTTTCAAAGAAAAAATCCGATCTCGCTCTGGCAATCTGCATCATCATTTTTTCTGTTTTCAACTACACCGGAAGAATCTTCAAAATCGAATGGACAAAAGTTGATGAAGGCGTTCTCGAAGCGACTGTCGAACGCAATCTGGAATGGGAAAGCTGGACTCCGTTTTCCCGCATAACAGTTGCTCCTATGCTGAACGGCAACGGCTTCGGATGGGGCATTTCCGGTAAAATGATGTCACAGTTTCCAGATTACAAAGTCGAGCAGAAAAATCTGAAAATAGATTCTGCAGCGGCAACGATAATCACAAGAAACACTATGCAGATTTCCAAACTGATACATCTGCGTTATGACATCACAAATTTCGCGCACTATCTATTTCCGCACTCAAAAGTCGGCGTTATCGGTGTCGGCGGCGGCAGAGACATCCTTTCGGCGCTTCACTTCGGTCAGAAAGAAGTCTGGGGAATAGAAATCAACGGACGCATTCTTGAGGCTCTGACAAAAGTATATTCAAACTATACATACAACATATCAGCACTTCCCAATGTCCACCTTGTCGAAGACGAAGCACGCAATTTCTTTGAGAAAAATGACATGCAGTTTGATCTGATTCAGGCAAGCCTCATCGACTCATGGGCTGCGACCGCTTCAGGCGCCTTTGTCCTTACCGAAAACTCGCTTTACACGATTGAAGCGTGGAAAACTTTCTATTCCCGCCTTTCAGACAACGGCGCAATAACAATGAGCCGCTGGTATTACCCAAAACGTCCTGGAGAACTTCTTCGCCTCGTAAATCTTGCTTACGAGACACTGCTTGAATCAGGCGTTAAAGAGCCGGCGAAACACATAATTCTCGTTGCTATGGACTATGTTCCGGCAGATCAGCCGATAGAAAGCCACTTTGGCTCCGGAACCATTATTGTTTCCAAACAACCGTTAAAAAAAGAGATTATCGAACAGGCAAAAAAACTCGCTGACGAATATGGGTTTGAAACACTTGTTGCAGGCGGAGAAGAAAAGGATTCTGATTTCAAAAGCATCATAACTCCCGAAAAACGCGGAGCTTTCATGGCAAACTATCCGCTTGACCTAACACCGCCGACGGATGACAACCCTTTCTTTTTCAATATGCTCAAGCCGTCAGCTGTCATCATGGGACAAAATGTCGAATCGGAAGGAGTTCTTTCAACGAACCTTATGGCGATACACAACCTCCTCTGGCTGATAGCTATAGTCATCGTCCTTTCCCTTTTCCTCATCATAATCCCGCTGATTTCAAAGATGAAAAACGGAATCACAAATGCTGTTTTCAACCGCTACACACTCTATTTCACGGCTCTTGGAATCGGTTTTATGCTGATTGAAATTTCACTAATACAAAAATTTGCCGTATTTTTGGGTCATCCGACATACAGCATTCTTGTTGTTCTTTTCACAATGCTTCTTTTCAGCGGTTTAGGAAGTTTCTCCAGCAAAAAACTGCGTGAAAAAGTCGGAGTCAAAGGACTTTTCATTCTGCTTATTCTTGTTGTCGCGACAGTAGGATCAGCAAATATGTTTGTTCTTCATTACTTCAATTCGTGGCCTATACTTCCGCGCATAATCTATAGTTTTGCGACAATGGCTCTTGCAGGATTTTTCATGGGAATGCCCTTCCCAACCGGACTTTCGCTCCTCAACAAAAAAGTCAGCGAATCGGCTCCGTGGTTCTGGGGCGTAAACGGCGCGGCAAGCGTTGTCAGCTCGGTTGTCGCCACGGCGATATCGATTTTCTACGGCATTTCAACTACTTTCTTTGTTGGTCTTTTCTGCTACTTTGCGGCTTTTGCAGCCGGAATCCTCATCGAAAAAGCGGCAGACAAATAGCAAAAACTTCTTTCCTTTAAAAAATTTTCCGATTTTTCATTTTTCTTAAATTTTTTCCTTGACAGTTAGCTCTTGCTAATTATAGTTAGTTACAGCTAACTTGATTGCGCTCATTTAATCTTGAAATTTTTTAGTGGAGAAAGCATTGATACCATTAGTTTTAGCGGATGCCGGAAACGAACAGGTTATTAAGAAAATCGGCGGCAGCAACGAAGTAAAGCACCATCTTGAAAATTTAGGTTTCACTGTCGGCGCGACTGTCACAGTCGTAAATTCCCTTGCCGGGAACGTAATCGTCAAAGTCAAGGAGTCCAGGGTCGCTATAAACGAGGAAATGGCCCGCAAAATCATGGTTTAAAGTCTAATTTTTTTGGAGGTATAAAATGAAAACTTTACGCGAAGCAAAAATCGGCGAAACGGTGAAAGTTGTAAAACTTCACGGCGAAGGCGCTGTAAAAAAGCGCATCATGGACATGGGTGTTACCAAAGGCGTTGAAATTTTCGTGCGGAAAGTCGCTCCTCTCGGTGACCCGATCGAGGTCACTGTCAGAAACTACGAGCTTTCTTTGAGAAAAGAAGATGCAGAAATGATCGAAGTTGAGTAGGAGGAAAAAATGGCTGAACAAATCAGAATCGCACTTGCGGGAAACCCGAATTCGGGAAAAACCACCCTTTTCAACGCTCTCACGGGCTCGAACCAGTTTGTCGGAAACTGGCCGGGAGTCACAGTCGAGAAAAAAGAGGGAAAACTCAAAAAACATGAAGGCGTTATCATTACGGACCTTCCCGGCATCTACTCGCTTTCACCTTATACTTTGGAAGAAGTCGTTGCGAGAAACTATCTTATCGGCGAGCGTCCCGACGCAATTTTGAACATCGTCGACGCGACGAACCTTGAAAGAAACCTTTACCTCACGACCCAGCTTGTCGAACTCGGAATTCCGGTCGTTATCGCCCTCAACATGATGGATCTCGTCAAAAAATCGGGTGACAAAATAGATGTTGCCGAACTTTCGAGACAGCTCAAATGCAGGATCGTCGAGATTTCCGCTCTCAAAGGCGACGGAATCACCGAAGCGGCTGAAGCAGCTATAAAAGCGGCGAAAGAGACAAAAACCCTGCCGCAGCATTCTTTCTCCGGCCCAGTCGAGCACGCGATCGCACACATCGAGGAAGCTGTTGTCCACGGTATGCCCGAAGAACAGCAGAGATGGTATGCGATCAAAGTTTTCGAGCGTGACGACAAAGTCCTTGAAATGCTCAAAATCGAAAAAAGTCTTCTTGATCACATCGAAGCGGACATCAAGGCTGCCGAAAAAGAACTTGACGACGACGCGGAAAGCATCATCACGAACGAGCGTTACATCTACATCGCCGAGATTCTGAAATCGAGCTACAAAAAGGCGAATGCAGGCGAGCTCTCCAATTCTGATAAAATCGATAAAATCGTGACGAACCGCTGGTTAGGCCTTCCGATTTTCGCGATCGTCATGTTCCTTATCTATTACATTTCAATGGTAACGGTCGGTGCAGACGCTACCGACTGGGCTAACGACTGCCTTTTCGGCGACGGCTGGCATATGTTCGGGATCGGAACTGGCGACTACGAGGAAGAAGCTGAAAAATACGATGCAGCGCACAACGCTTTTGATGCTTACGAAGTCATCGTAACAGCAAAAAATGAAGAAGGCGAAGAGGAAATCAACGCTGAAGAAACAATGAAAGCCGCAAAGGAACTCCAGCCCGAAAAACAGTATGTCACTTACGATGTCGAAGACGAGGAAACTCTCGAACATTCGAATATCAATGTTTTCTACGACGGCGAGGTCAAAGTGGCGGACGACGACGCGGAAAACGAAGCCAACGGAATGTCTTTCAAAGAAGCTCTCTCCTACTTCGAGGAAAAAGGCTTCGACGAACCGGATCCTGCTGATTACGGCGCATGGGTTCCCGGTGTTCCCGTTCTCGTTGAAAAAATTCTCGATGCGATCGGATGCGCGGAATGGCTCAAGGGACTCATTCTTGACGGTATCGTTGCCGGTGTCGGCGCGGTTCTCGGATTTGTTCCGCAGATGCTCGTTCTCTTCTTCCTGCTCGCATTTGTCGAAGCGTGCGGATATATGGCGCGAATCGCTTTCGTCCTTGACAGGATCTTCAGAAAATTCGGACTTTCGGGCAAATCGTTCATTCCGATGCTCGTAGGAACCGGCTGCGGCATCCCCGGTGTCATGGCAAGCAGAACTATAGAAAACGAGCGTGACCGCCGTATGACGATCATGACAACTACTTTCATTCCGTGCGGTGCGAAAGTTCCATTCATAGCAATGGTTGCAGGCGCGATTTTCGGCGGCTCGGCATGGGTCGCGACCTCGGCTTACTTTGTCGGAATGGCGGCGATCATCATCTCCGGCATCATGCTTAAAAAGACAAAAATGTTTGCAGGAAATCCTGCTCCTTTCGTAATGGAACTTCCTGCTTACCATATGCCGACATTCGGAAACGTTCTCCGCTCAATGTGGGAGCGCGGCTGGTCGTTCATCAAAAAAGCGGGAACGATCATCCTTGTTTCAACGATCCTCGTATGGTTCACCTCATTCTTCGGCTGGACTGACGAAGGTTTCGGAATGCTCGCCGAAGACCAGCTCGATTCTTCGATCCTAGCATATATCGGCAAAGGCATTGCATGGATCTTCGCTCCGCTCGGCTGGGGAAGCTGGCAGGCGGCTGTTGCATCGGTCACCGGACTTGTCGCGAAAGAAAACATCGTCGGAACGATGGGCATTCTCTACGGCGCAGGCGACATGACGGCTTGGGAAGCTATGGCTCAGGCATTCACAGGAATCTCCGGATATTCGTTCCTCGTTTTCAACCTTCTCTGCGCTCCGTGTTTTGCTGCGATCGGTGCTATCAAGCGTGAAATGAACAACACGAAATGGACATGGTTTGCAATCGGCTACCAGTGCGGTTTCGCTTATGCAGTCGCACTTATGATCAACCAGTTCGGCAATCTGTTCACAGGCAACTTCTCCCTCTTCAATGTAATATTCATGATAGCCGCTTTCGCTTGCCTTGCAGGAATGATCTATATGCTTTTCTTCAAGCAATACAGCGAAGCGACAAAACTTTCAGTTACGGCAGGTAAATAATGGGAACAATCCTTGTGCTGGCAATATTGATGGCGGTGGTTGCCGCCATCATCCTCAATCTTGTAAAAAACAAGAAACAGGGAAAATCCTCATGCGGATGCAACTGCGGCTGCTGCCCGATGTCAGGAAGCTGCCACACTTCACAACACCTTACCGTCCTTGAAATCGAAGGAATGATGTGCGGCATGTGCGAAAGCCATGTCAATGACGCGATCCGCAACAATTTCAAGGTAAAAGAGGTCAAATCGTCGCACAAAACAGGCCTCACGCAGATAACAAGCGACGAGCCGCTCGATGAGGAAGAATTGAGGAAAGTAATCAAAAGCACAGGATACGGAATAAAGAGCATTGCAAAACGTTGATATTTACAAAACTAACAACCTCCTCCGTGTAATAAAAGGGAAAGAACTTTTCGGACTAATAAACCGCACCGTCCCTCTTGATTCTTTCCCTTCGTTTTTTTGATCTGCTCTTTTAAAATTTCATGACATGGAAACAAAGATGGATTTGCAGTTAGGCGATGTTCAGACAACGGCATTAATTCCGCTGGCGGTGAAAGCAAGCGAAAGCAGGCGTGAAAATCCGCGTGTAATCGACAAAAAAGCCGTGGAGATCGTTGAAGCTCTCGGCATTGATATTTCAAAGTATGACAAGTTCATGTCACACGAAGGTGTTATTGCCCGCACGATCATGCTCGACAGACAGCTGAAGGAAATCATCATAAAAACTCCAGAAACAGTGGTCATAAATCTCGGAGCCGGATTCGACGACCGGTTTTCCCGCGTTGACAACGGAAAAATACTCTGGTTCGACCTGGATCTGCCCGATGTGATCACGGCAAGAAAAAAGGCTTTCCCTGAAAAAGAGAGAGTAACGATGATTGCCGGAGACATATTGGATTCGTCTTGGTGCAAGCCTGTTCAGGAAGCCCTTTCCGGGAGAAAAACAAAGCCAGTATTCCTGGCTGAAGGCCTTTTCATGTATCTCACAATGGAACAGATACGAACTTTTCTGAATGTCCTGAAGGATAATTTCCCCGGCGGCGGAACACTTATCGCAGAGCAGAACAATAAACTTATGGTAAAAAACGAGAAATTTCACGATACCGTAAAAAATACGAACGCCCATTTTGTCTCAGGCACCGATTCCGGTCAGGAGATAGCTGATCTCGTCGAAGGATTCCGCCTTGTCGAGGAACACAGCTTCAATGAAGAAATGAAAAAACACAGCATACGCGGAAAACTCTTCGCATTGCTGCTGCCCAAAATGAATGACCGCTGGGCGACATTCGAGTGGTAAGGAATTCCAAAGTTTCAGAATTTATTTTCTGTCATGGTAATTGTCATTTGAAATAGAAAATGTCGGAGCGCGGGCGGCTCGCCATGCATAAGACCTCATCCCTAACCCTTCTCCAGTGTGGCGAAGGGAACCTTTTCTTGGCTCCCACTTTGGGGGAGCTGGCGGCAAAGCCGACTGAGAGGGCTACTGTCATGTTGAGCGAAGCGAAACATCTATGACCTTGAACGGAAATGGGAATTATTTTGGGGAGGTATGGGCGAGACTATTATTTCTCGTAGTGTCCGAGACAACTATCTATGATGACCGTTTCACCTTCCACACGGTAAACAAGTCTGTTTGTCTCGTCAATGCGGCGGCTGTACTGACCGCTTTTGGAATATTTGAGAAGTTCAGGCTTTCCTATTCCTTCCAAGG
>Ga0310696_10003297_pt1 | contig 20283 bp, 16 predicted proteins | sample AusTroGonzalo_MG_4_FD_203885 | JGI IMG/M metagenome (GOLD analysis project Ga0310696, IMG submission 203885) | Bovine rumen microbial communities from tropical cattle in Woodstock, Queensland, Australia - Gonzalo_02 (v2) (version 2) | ecosystem: Host-associated > Mammals > Digestive system >... | reverse complement strand
CAGCGAGGTATCATACGCCGTCCCGCCTTCAGGCGCGGCTGCGTCTTGCAGCACGACATATTCGGCGGAAGCACCCGCTTCCAGCGCGATGCGCAACCTGCTTTCCGGATTGGTAATGAACTGGGGATCCATGCCTATTCACTGTCTTGGATGAGCCAGTCGTAGCCTTTCTGCTCGATTTCGAGCGCCAGCTCCTTGCCGGCGGTCTTGATGATGCGGCCCTTGTAGAGTACGTGGATCACGTCGGGAACGATGTAATCGAGCAGTCGCTGGTAGTGGGTGATGACGATGAAGGCGTTGTCGGGACGCCTGAGTTTGTTGACACCGCCGGCCACGATGCGCAGGGCGTCGACGTCGAGGCCGGAGTCAGTCTCGTCGAGGATAGCCAGGCGCGGCTCGAGCATTGCCATCTGGAAGATCTCGTTGCGTTTCTTCTCACCGCCCGAGAAGCCCACATTCACCCCGCGGCCCGAAAAACTGCTGTCCATTTCCACATAAGCCATCTTCTCGCGCATCAGCTTCAGGAACTGGGCGGCGCTGAGCGGCTCCAGCCCGCGTTGTTTGCGTTGCTCGTTGACGGCGGCTTTCATGAAATTGACATTGCTCACGCCCGGAATCTCGACCGGATACTGGAAGCCGAGGAACAAGCCGGCCCAGGAACGCTCTTCCGGAGAGAGCGCGAGCAGGTCGCGACCGTCGTAGGTGACGGAGCCCTCTGTCACCGTGAAGGTTTCACGACCGGCCAGCACAGCGGAGAGGGTGCTCTTGCCCGAGCCGTTGGGCCCCATGATGGCATGGACCTCGCCAGCCTTGATTTCCAGGTTGATGCCGCGGAGAATCTCTTTTTCTCCGACTGAGGCGTGCAGGTTTTCTATTTTGAGCAGGGTGTTCATCAGGCTTTCCTCCTATACATTTTCTCCCAGTTGACCAGGGAGACGATGCCGTTGACAAGATACAGGGCACTGACGATCGGCATGAAGATGTTGCCGACCGACAGGTGCAGGATGAGTTGGGTGATATTGACGATGATCCAGGCCACCCAGCAGTCCCATTTCTTCTGGGCGCTGAGGAACTGGGCCACGAGGATCAGCACGGTGACGCAGGAATCGAGATACGGGTGCGGGTCGGCGGGGAACAGGCGGCCCAGGAGCCAGCCCCAGAGTGCGGCCACTACCAGCACAATGAAGACCGTCAGGATGCGCTCGGGCCAGGTGAGCATGGTGACTTTCAGTTCTCCTTCCTTCTCGGAACTCGTCTCACCGGCCTTGGGATGGGTCCAGCGGTAGTGTCCCAGGATGTTGATACCCAGCGAAATAGGCTGGAGCAGCAAAGAGGCCACCAGATTCTTCTGCCAGAACAGGAAGAAGAGGGCGATGGTATAGAGATACCCCACCCAGAAATTGTATTTGCTGCCGCGGCCGGCCAGGAAAACGCAGGCCAGGCCGAGGATGGACGCTGTCAGATCGAGCCAGTTCATTATCCTATGCTCCCCTCCAGGGAGACTTGCAAGAGTTTCTGCGCCTCAACGGCGAATTCCATCGGGAGTTTGTTGAGCACTTCTTTGGCGTAGCCGTTCACGATCAGGCCGATGGCCTCCTCTTCCGTGATGCCGCGCTGGCGGCAGTAGAAGAGTTGCTCCTCGCTGATCTTCGAGGTGGTGGCTTCGTGCTCGATGGTCGCACCGGGGTTGGCCGAGTCGATGACCGGGAAGGTGTGGGCACCGCACTTGTCACCCAGCAGCAGCGAGTCGCACTGCGAATGGTTGCGCGCGCCTTCGGCACCAGGGAGCACCTTCACCATGCCGCGATAGCTGTTCTGGCTGCGACCGGCCGAGATGCCTTTGCTCACGATGCGGCTGGTGGTGTTGCGGCCGATGTGGATCATCTTGGTGCCGGTGTCGGCCTGCTGGAAGTTGTTGGTCACGGCCACGCTGTAGAATTCCGAGATGGCGTTGTCGCCCTTGAGGATGGTGCTCGGGTACTTCCAGGTGATGGCGCTGCCCGTCTCGACCTGGGTCCAGAAGAGCTTGCTGCCGCTGCCCTTGCAGAGGCCGCGCTTGGTCACGAAATTGTAGATGCCGCCACGGCCCTCGGTGTCGCCGGGATACCAGTTCTGCACGGTGGAATATTTCACTTCGGCATCTTTCTCCACCACGATCTCGACCACGGCGGCGTGGAGCTGCGACTCGTCACGGCGCGGGGCGGTGCATCCTTCGAGGTAGCTTACGTAGGATCCTTCGTCGGCCACGATGAGCGTCCGCTCGAACTGGCCGATGCCGCGGGCGTTGATGCGGAAGTAGCTCGAGAGTTCCATGGGGCAGCGCACGCCCTTGGGGATGTAGCAGAACGAGCCGTCGCTGAAGACGGCGCTGTTCAGCGCGCTGTAGAAATTGTCGGCGGCAGGAACGACCGTGGCCAGGTATTTCTGCACCAGCTGCGGATAGTTCTTCACGGCCTCGGAGAACGAGCAGAAGATGATGCCCTTTTCGGCGAGCGTCTCGCTGAAGGTGGTCTTCACCGACACGCTGTCGAACACGGCGTCCACGGCCGTGCCGGAGCCGTCGGCCAGGCCGGCGAGAGCCTCGCGTTCGTTGAGCGGGATGCCGAGCTTGTCGAAGGTCTTTTCGATCTCCGGGTCGATGGCACGCTTCTCCGATTTGTGCGTGGGGCTTTTCGGCGCGGCGTAGTAGATGATGTCCTGGAAGTCGATGGGAGGGATGTCGAGATGCGCCCAGCCGGGCAGCGTCATCTTCTGCCACTGCCGGAAGGCCTTCAGGCGGAAGTCCAGCAGCCACTGCGGCTCCTCCTTCTTCCGGGAGATCAGCCGGATGATATCTTCGTTGAGGCCCTTGGGGATGAAATCCTGCTCCACCATCGTCTCGAACCCGTGCTCATACTCGCCCGAAGTAACCTCTTCTATGATTTTCTCGCTTTCTTTCATAGCCGCTGCAAAGATAGCATTATTATTTTTAACGCTCAGCGTGATATTTGCCCCTGGCACATACCTTCTTGACTTTCAGCCGATTATTAAATATCGATTGCGCATTTTGGCGCAATCGATAATCAGCATATCATTGAGAATCAGCTTGTTATGCGCCATGTGTTTAATAGCCCTGTGCGTGGATGGGGAGTTCGGCACCTTCGGGGGTGACAAGGACGGGGCCGACGTCGGGGCGAGCGGTGTGCCCGATCACCTCGAAGTCCTGGAAATCCTTGCGAATGACATCGTGCTTCTCGATGGGGACGGTGAAAAGAAACTTGTAGTCGTCGCCACCGTTCATCGCCGCCGTCACCACATCCATGTCGATCTCCTCGGCCATGGCGAAAGTCTGCGACGAAATGGGAATCTTTTCGAGATAGACCTTGGCACCCAGGCCCGTGTCGCGCGTCAGCCGGATGACCGCCTCACCCAGGCCGCGCGTCAGGAAATAGCCGCGCGACGGCAGGGCGTCCTCCTCGATGAAACGCTTCACGATGCCCGGCTTGATTTCCGGGCTCAGGTAGCTGGCCAGCACGGCTTTGTATTTCGACAGGTCGGGCTGTTCGCCCGTGCCGGTGAAGGCCACCTTCTCGCGCTCCAGCACATGGAGGCCCATGTAGGCCGCGCCCACATGTCCGCTCAGGCAGATCAGGTCCATGTTCTTGGAGGCCGGAATCTTTTCGATCACCCCTTTCTTCTGCACGCCGCAGGCCGCGAGGCCGATGGCCAGGCCGTTGACCGACGGGTTGAGTTCGAGCGACAGCTGCGCGACGTCGTGTTCGCGGCAGGCGGCCAGCACGCCCTCCCAGAGCTGCGCCACGTCTTCGAAGCAGAAACGCTTGGAAAGGCCCAGCACCACCGACAGGGACGCCGGCTGGCGGAGGTTGGCGTAGAGCTCGCCGAGCACGTTGAGCACGGCCTTGTAGCCCAGGTGTTTGAGCGGCGTGTAGACCAGGTCGAAGTCGCAGCCTTCCAGCATCAGTTTCTGGGCACTGCAGCATTCTCCTTTCTGGTGGAGCCGCAAGGGTTGTTCGTTGGTATATCCGCTGTTTTCAAACAGCTTGTCGAGGACGGCCTGCTTGCCGATTTCGGCGATTTCGGTTCGGGTCATGGCTGGGTTTATTTAACTTTTATCGTATAAGTCGGGACCGTGGCCTTGCCGGCCTCATCGTAGACGGTGGCTTCAATGCGGTCTTTCCAGACCTGCACGTCGAGGCGCGACTCGTCGTCGTTGATCAGGATGGGGAAGTCGTTGTTCATGGTTCCGGCCGGAATGAACAGATGTTCGTGGAGGTCGGCGCCGATCATCAGGTCGATGCCGCCCTGTTGGAGGACAGGCATGAAATGGCGGTTCATCCATTGGTGCGGCACGAAGTCGTCGGGATCGCCGAAATCGACCATCGGGGCATGGATGACGCAGATCTTGACCGGCGCGCGGCGGAACGACGGCGCTTTCATCGCCTCCTCCGCCCACGCCAGCTGCTCACGCAGATATTGTTCGTAGATGCGGTCGCCGCTCAGGGCGAGGGCGTTCTTCACGCCCGTCTCCCCGCAGTCCAGCACGAGGAAGGCCACGGGCCCCTCGCGGAAAGTATAATAATAGGGAGCGCCGTTCTCTTTCGGGAAGATTTTCTCGACCAGCGCCACCCCGCTGCCGCGGCCCTCGTGGTTGCCGCGCGAAAAGACCACCGGCAGGTCGGCGCCGCGGTCACCCAGCGGAGCGACTTCATACTTGAGCAGGCTGTCGATGGGCCAGTTGCCGGCCGAGATGATGTCGCCGTTGAGGAGCAGGAAGTCGTTGGAGGCCACGTCCACACCGTCAAGCAACGCCGCATAGTGGCCGAGCCGCATGTGCACGTCGTTCATCACGGAGAAGTGGCAGGTCTTGCGGTTGGGATCGAAGGTCGTGACCTGGTGCCGGTCGGAATACATGTCGCGTCCGTAGGCCGGCCGGCGCGGGTTGACGGGATCGACCACCCGGTTGCCGACGCGGTAACCGTAGGAGGCGCCGCGCGAGAGCCCCGTGACGCGTACAGAATGGAAAGTGCCGAAGAGACGGCGTCCCGCGTAATATTCGTAAACACGCCGGCCGTTGTCGAGTTCCACCCAGCCCTGGCAGGGCACGTCGGTGGCCCAGAGCACCGTGAAGGCGTCTTCACTCATGTCGGTCACCCACGGGCCGCAGCTCAGGTGCGAATCCTGCGCCTCCGTGCGTGGCTTGGCCGGGATGACGGTGCTGTCGACCGGCTTGCCGTGGCGGTCGTAGAGGACGAGGGAGATGCTTTCGGGGTCGACGGCCATGTGGATGGCGCTCACCGTATGGGATCCTTCGGTCCAGCGGAAGGCAATCTTGTCGTCGTTCTGCAGGGGCACGTCGTCGAAGTCGCGGCCACGGTCGTCGTCGCAGGCCGAGGTCTGGAGGTAGACGGTGCCGGTGCTGCCGTCGGTGACCTGGTCGTCAAAGAGTGGCAGGCTGCGGACGTAGATATGGTTGTTGCCGGCCAGGGCCAGGTCGACCCCCAGTTCGTCGAAGAGCCGGTGCCAGCGGGTGTACTGGTAGCTCTTGCCGTTGGTGCCGTTGAACCACTCGTAGTGCTGGCACACCACCACGAAGGTGGGCGGGTTCTCGCTGCCACGCTCGAAGATCACGCAGTCGCGCAGCCAGTCGGCGGCTGCGGCAAAGGTCTCCGGGGTGCCCATGTTCTCGGTGTTGAGCATCACGAACAGGGTGTTGCCGTAGCGGAAGTGGTAGCACACGCCGCGCTCGTCGCCGAAGCCGTTCTGCGGATAGAACGAGGTGCCGATGAAGAAGGGGTTCGGCACGCCGAAATCTTTCGAGACCTGGGACTGGCGGGTCCAGTTGTCGTGGTTGCCGTTGACCCGGGCCCAGAACAGCTCGTTGAAATTCTCTTCCTCGAAAAGCTGGCGCCAGAACGAATAGCTGCCGCCCCAGGCTACTACGTCTCCGGGGCTCAGCACCCAGTCCATCGAGGGGTCGATGACCTGCAGGGTGTCGATCATGCCCATGGCGGCCTCCAGCCGCGTGGGGATGGGCGGGTAGCTGTGAAAATCGGAGATGATACAGGCCGACCAGCTATCGGCGCCGGCGGTCCTGAAATGGTGCTCGGTGCTGCGGGCGACGGGTCGATGGTTCTCTTTCTCCACGATGATATACTTGTAGTCCGTGTCGGGCTGCAGGTCGTTGACCAGGGCGCCGCATTTGGTGAAGACGGCGTCTTCGTGGATATTGGTGCCGTCGGCGGCCTTGGAGTACATGCCCTGGAAGGCGTCGAAGCGCTCGTGCTGCGAAGGCTTGATTTCGCGTACTTCCTGCCAGTTTTTGTCGGCGAGAGTCGTGAGCAGGACGGCGGTATGCCGGAAACTGGTGTCGCAGGCCCAGCTGATGCACATGGAAACCGAAGCGTCGGTTCCCGGCCCGGAGGAGATGCTGAAAATCTGCGGGGTAACGGGAAGGTCGGTGACAGCGGGCGTTGTGCTGCCCAGGGAGACGAAGGCGCTCAAGGCGATGACGAGGAGGCCTGAGAGGGGCGACAAGATTCTTTTCATATCCTACAAAGTTAGGAAAATGCGCTGAAAAAGCGTAATTTTGTCCTATGATTCTCTTTCCCAACGCCAAGATCAACCTGGGCCTGCACGTGGTCCGCAAGCGCCCCGACGGCTATCACGACATCGAGACACTCTTCTATCCTGTGCCGGAGCTTTGCGACATCCTGGAACTGGTCCATGCCGACCGTTTCGAGATGCATTGCCACAATGCCGAAATCAGCGGGGAGAACCTCTGCGAGAAGGCCTGGCGACTGATGGCCGAGCGCTTCGGCATTCCGCCCGTGGCCATCCACCTTTATAAGAAGATTCCGATGGGAGCGGGACTGGGCGGTGGTTCGGCCGATGCCGCCTTCACGTTGAAAGGGCTCAATGATCTCTTTGGCCTGCAGCTGCCGAAGGTGGAACTCGCCGGCCTGGCGGCCCAGCTGGGCAGCGACTGCGCCTTTTTCGTCTACAACCGGCCGATGCTGGCGACCGGCCGCGGCGAGGTGCTCACGCCGGTCGATTTCACGCTAGACCGCCCGTTGCGCATCTTCCCGCAGCCCGTGTTCGTGTCTACCCGCGAAGCCTACGCCGGCATCACGCCCCACGCGCCGGAGCACCGCATCGAATCGGTGCTGAAACTTCCGGTCGAGCGCTGGGATGGCTTGCTGGTCAACGATTTCGAGACAACAGTCTTCGCACGGCATCCTGAGCTGCAGGTGGCCAAGCAGGCCCTCTACGACGACGGCGCCGCGTATGCGGCCATGTCGGGCAGCGGCTCAGCGCTGTTTGCCATCTATTAGGATCACTTCGAGCGGGGCGTCTTTCCGGACGACCCGTTTTTCTTCGTCCAGCAGATAGAGTGACGGGATGGCGCGCACCCAGTACAGGGTGTCGCTGTGCAGGTTCTGGGCGGGATCGTAGCCGCAGACCCAGGCGTCCGGATAGTTGGGCAGGTAGTCGTACCAGGCCTCGAGGTCTTCGTCAGGATAGACGTTGACCACCAGCAGCGAGCCGTCGGCAATCTGCGCGCTGATCTCGGGATCGTCGGCCAGGGCTTCGGTGATTTCCTTGCAGTTGGGGCAGCCCGGATTGCTGAAAAAGAGCAGGGTGCGGCGCGGATGAAGGCGGTCGATGGTGGCGTGGAGCGTGGTTTCGCGGCCGTTGCGCAGGGTGAACGGGAAGTCGTTGGCTACGGTGCCGAGGCGGTTGAGGCGCAGGCGCGGCAGCAGCCAGCGGGCGCGTTCGCGCTGCGCATCGGAGGCCAGCGGCGAGCCGAGCAGATGCTCTGCCACCGGAAGATAAAGTTCTTCGCTGCGGTAGGGGCTGTTGGGGTCGAGCAGGAACTTTTCCTGCAGGGTCATGACCTGCTGCCAGTGCGCGCTGTCAGCCTCGGCTTCCCGGAGCGTCTCTTCCTGGCGCTGCAGCGCCGCTTCGGTCGGGAGCGTCGCCAGCTCCAGGACATATTGCTCAAACAGGGCGGCCTGGCCCTGCAGGGTCTGGGCACCGTATTCAGAAAGCGAAGGCCCCGGGGCGGGCTTTTTGCAGCCTGCCAGCAGTGCCACGAGGGCACACAGGAAAAATAGATGACATTTTGTCATAAAACCGCTGTGGCACTCAATTTGCCATCACCAGCAGTGCAAATTTAAACAATAAACGTTAAAAATATAATCATCATGACCATTAAACCTTTAGCAGACAGAGTCCTGATCGAGGCCAAAGAAGCCGAGACCAAGACCGCAAGCGGACTGTATATCCCTGATTCCGCGAAAGAAAAACCCCAGCAGGGCAAAGTTGTCGCCGTCGGAAACGGCAAGAAAGACGAACCGATGGAACTCCAGGTCGGCGACACCGTGCTGTATGGCAAATATGCCGGCACGGAAATCAGCGTGGACGGAAAGGATTATCTGATCATGCGTCAAAGTGACGTGGTCGCAGTGCTTAAATAAAGGAGGAAACAATTATGGCAAAAGACATCAAATTCAATATCGACGCACGCAACCTCATGAAGGAGGGTGCTGACGCTTTGGCTGACGCCGTGAAGGTGACGCTGGGCCCGAAAGGCCGCAACGTCGTGATCGACAAGAAATTCGGCGCTCCGCAGGTGACCAAGGACGGTGTCACGGTCGCCAAGGAGATCGAGCTCGAGGACCGCTTCCAGAACATGGGCGCCCAGATGGTCAAGGAAGTCGCTTCCAAGACCAACGACCAGGCCGGTGACGGTACCACCACCGCCACGGTGCTCGCCCAGAGCATCATCAACGTGGGCCTGAAGAACGTGGCCGCCGGTGCCAACCCGATGGACCTCAAGCGCGGTATCGACAAGGCCGTGGCCGCCGTGGTCGAAGACCTCAAGAAGCAGAGCCAGGCCGTGGGTGACGACTACTCGAAGATCGAGCAGGTGGGCACCATCTCCGCCAACAACGACGAGAAGATCGGCAAGCTGATCGCCGACGCCATGGCCAAGGTCAAGAAAGACGGCGTCATCACCGTCGAAGAGGCCAAGGGCACCGAGACCGAAGTCAAGGTCGTGGAAGGCATGCAGTTCGACCGCGGTTACATCTCCGCCTACTTCATGACCAACCCCGACAAGATGGAAGCCGTGCTCGACCAGCCGCAGATCCTGATCACCGACAAAAAGGTCTCCACGATGAAAGACCTCATGCCGATCCTCGAGCCCATCGCCCGCGAAGGCCGCTCGCTGCTGATCATCGCTGAGGACGTGGACGGCGAAGCCCTCACCACCCTCGTGGTCAACAAGCTGCGTGGCACGCTGAAGGTGGCCGCTGTCAAGGCTCCTGGTTTCGGCGACCGCCGCAAGGAGATGCTGCAGGATATCGCCACCCTGACCGGCGGTGTCGTGGTCTCGGAAGAGCGGGGCTTCACCCTCGAGAACTGCACGCCCGACATGCTGGGCCGTGCCGAGAAAGTGGTCATCGACAAGGAAAACACCACCATCGTCAACGGTGCCGGTGACAAGGATGCCATCGCCGACCGTGCCGCCCAGATCCGCAAGCAGATTTCGACCACCACGAGCGACTATGACCGCGAGAAGCTCCAGGAGCGCCTGGGCAAGCTCGCCGGCGGTGTGGCAGTCCTCTATGTGGGCGCCGCCTCGGAAGTCGAGATGAAGGAGAAGAAAGACCGCGTCGAGGATGCGCTCAACGCAACCCGCGCCGCTGTCGAGGAAGGCATCATCCCGGGTGGCGGTGTCGCCCTGGTGCGCGCCGAGAACGTCCTGGAGAAAGTCAAGGGCGAGAACGAAGACGAGCTGACCGGTATCCGCATCGTGGCCCGTGCCATTGAGGAGCCGATCCGCACCATTGCCGCCAACGCCGGCAAGGAAGGCAGTGTCATCGTCCAGAAGGTGAAGGAAGGCAAGGGTGACTTCGGTTACAATGCCCGCACCGACAAGTTCGAGAACCTGCTCTCGACGGGTGTCATCGATCCGACCAAGGTGGTCCGTGTCGCCCTCCAGAACGCCGCTTCCGTGGCCGGCATGTTCCTGACCACCGAGTGCGCCCTGGCCGACATCAAGGAAGACGCTCCCGCCATGCCCCCGATGAACCCCGGCATGGGCGGTATGATGTAAGATTACATCAACTACATTTCAACCTTCGTCACCGCATGGTGGCGGAGGTTTTTTGTATCCAGGAAATGATAGAGTTCGTAGCCGGGCGCTACGGAGAACTTCTTGGAGAAGAGTGTCAGTCGGTCGTCGACGCCGTCGTGCTGGAATACCAGGTCGATGAACAGGCGCGCCGCGCCCTTGTACTGCTTGAACGTCTTGAGCATTTCGCTGCGCAGCTCCGGCGTGGAGGCCTCCAGCGGCAGTTCGACGTGCAGTTCCTTGATGAAAGCATCTTTCGTGTTGGAAAGCAGGGTCATCTCGACGATGCGCAGCTCATAGCTGTCTTCCGACGAGGTGTCGTCTTTCTTGCGGAAGCGCTGCCGGGAGGAGCATTTGAGCAGCAGGGCCGTGTTGACCTGCATGTATTTCATGAACTTCTCGTAGTCCTTGCTGAACAGCGAGAAGGTGTGGCTGCCCGTGTAATCTTCCAGGGTGAAGCGGCACCAGGGCTTGTTGCCGCTCTTGGTGTAGCGGACGTCGCATTCCGACACCAGTCCCGCCACGTAGAAATCCTTGTTCTGGACGGAAGGGTCGTTCTGCAGCGTACGATCGATCTCCTCCAGCCGGGCGATGGTGGCCGTGGTAAACGATTCGATCTCGAATTTGAAGCGCGCCAGCGGATGGTCGGACAGGTACATGCCCACGCACTCCTTCTCTTTCTTGAGGAATTCCAGCTCGTTGTATTCGGGCATGGCCGGCGGGATCCCGGGCCGCACGGGTTTGAGTTCCGCCATGTCGCCGAAGAGGCCGCCCGATGACATCGTGTCGTTCTGGAACTTGGAGGCATAGCGCAGCAGCGCGTCGATATAGTTCTCGTCCTTTCCCAATTCGAAGAAATACTGCGGACGGGTGATCTCCCGGAAACCGTCGAAGGCGCCCGAATAGATGAGGCACTCCATCACCTTCCGGTTGACCACGCCCTGCGGCATCCGCTCCAGGAAATCGAATACGTTGGCGAAAGGCCCGCCCTTCCGGCGCTCGGCGATGACCGCGTCGATGACGTTGGCACCCACGCCCTTGATGCCGCCCATGCCGAAGCGGATGTTGCCTTTCTTGTTGACGGTGAACTCCGTGGCACTCTCGTTGATATCGGGACCCAGCACCTGGATCTGCCAGCGCCGGCAGTCGTCCATGATCTTGGTGATCTCGTCCATATCGTTGAGGTTGCAGCTCATGTTGGCGGCGAAAAACTCGGCCGGATAGTGGGCTTTCAGCCAGGCGGTCTGGTAGCTCACCCAGGCGTAGCAGGTAGCGTGGCTCTTGTTGAAGGCATATTCCGCAAAGGCGCGCCAGTCCTGCCAGATCTTGTTGAGCAGCATGGTTTCGTGCCCGTGCGCGCGGCCTCCCTCCATGAACTTGAAGTACAGCTCCTCCATGTCCTTGATCTTCTTCTTGCCCATGGCTTTGCGGAGCTTGTCGGCCTGGCCCTTGGTGAAGCCGGCCAGCTTCTGCGACAGCAGCATCACCTGCTCCTGGTAGACCGTGACCCCATAGGTTTCCTTCAGGAATTCCTCCATCTCCGGCGTGTCGTAGACGATGGGCTTGAGGCCCTGCTTGCGGTCGACGAAGTCGGGGATGTAGTCCATCGGGCCCGGCCGGTAGAGCGCGTTCATGGCGATGAGGTCTTCGAAACGCTCGGGCTGGAGTTTCTGGAGCCACTCCTTCATGCCGGGCGACTCGAACTGGAAGATCGAGGTGGTGTCGCCGCGGCCGTACAGTTCATAGGTGGCCTTGTCGTCGATGGGGATGGCTTCGATGTCGATGTCGATGCCGTGTCCTTCCTTGATCAGGTCGAGGGTCTTGTGGATGATCGACAGGGTGTTGAGACCCAGGAAGTCCATCTTCAGCAGGCCGCATTCCTCGATGTAGTGGCCGTCGTACTGGGAGGTCCACACGTCCTGGCCCGTGTCCTTGTCTTTCGACAGGCAGATGGGGATGTAGTCGCTCAGGTTGCCGGGTCCGATGATCGTGGCGCAGGCATGCATGCCGACCTGGCGGATGCTGCCTTCCAGCTGCTCGGCATATTCCAGCACCTCCTTGTTGAGCTCGTTGTTCTCCTTGGCCAGCTCTTCCTTGAACTCGGGCACGAGCCGGAAGCAGTTCTCCAGGGTGATCTTGACGCTCTTTTCCTCCATCTCGCCCTTTTCGTTCTTTTTGCGCTCGAACAGGCGGGCCGGCACCATCTTCGAGAGGCGGTTGCTCTCGTCGATCGACACATGGCTGATGCGCGCAACATCCTTGATGGCGCCCTTGGCGAGCATCGTACCGAAGGTGATGACGCGCGACACGTGGTCGGCGCCGTAAGTGTCTTCCACATAGCGGTGTGCGGCTTCGAGGTTTTCGAAGTCGACGTCGATATCGGGCATCGAGATGCGCTCGGGGTTGAGGAAGCGCTCGAACAGCAGCTGGTACTTGATGGGGTCGAGGTTGGTAATCCACAGGCAGTAGGCCACCACGCTGCCGGCGGCCGAGCCGCGGCCCGGTCCCACGAGCCAGCCCTGGTCGCGCATGGCGCGGATGTAGTCCTGCACGATGAGGAAGTAGTCGGGGAATCCCATCGAGGCGATGGTCTTCAGCTCGAAATCGATGCGGTCTTCCTGCTCGGGGGTGAGGGTTTCGCCGTAGCGGATATGGGCGCCCCGGTAGGTGAGGTGGCAGAGGTAGGCCACGGACTTGCAGAAATCGTCGCCCCGGTAGTTCCCTTTCGGGTCGTTTTTGCCGGCCTCGATGTAGGGTTTGTATTTCTCCAGCCAGGTGTCGATGTCGCGGAGGAAATCTTCGTCGATCTTGAACTTGGGGAGGATGTAGTCGTGGTCGATCTTGTAGAGTGCGACCTTTCCGGCCACTTCGAGGGTGTTGGCCAGGACTTCCGGATGGTCGGGGAAGAGGGCGGCCATCTCCTCCTCGCTCTTGAGGTACTCCTGCTGGGTGTAGCGGAGGCGTTTCGGGTCGTCGATGTCCGAGTTGGTGGTCAGGCAGATGAGACGGTCGTGCGCCGGGCCGTCCTCCTTGTTGATGAAGTGGACGTCGTTGGTGGCAATGACCTTGACTCCCAGTTCCTCGGCCAGGGAGAACAGCACGGGGTTGACCTCCATCTGGGCGCGGTACACGTCGTCGTCGACGCCGGGGACTTCGGTCTTGTGCTTCATCACCTCGAGGTAGTAGTCGTCGCCGAACACGCGCTGGTGCCAGCGGACGGCTTCCCGGGCGGCTTCGATGTCGCCGTCCATGATGTCGCGCGACAGCTCTCCGGCCAGGCAGGCGGAGCAGCAGATCAGGTTCTCGTGATACTGCTCAATGACCTCATGCGACACGCGGGGGTTGTAGTAGAAACCGTGGATATGGCCCTCCGTGCAGATCTTCATCAGGTTCTTGTACCCTTCGTAGTTCTTGGCCAGCAGGGTGAGATGGTAGTAGCGGCGGTGGTCGTTGTCTTTCAGGTGATGGTCGTAGTGACGGGTCACATAGACCTCACAGCCGATGATCGGCTTGACGAGGGGCTGTCCGTTCTCGTCGAGGTTCTTCTTGTCGTAGGCGAATTTGAAGAATTCTTTCACGCCATACATGTTGCCGTGGTCGGTGATGGCCAGGGCTGGCATCTGGAGCTCGCGGGCGCGCGCGAACAATTTCTCGATGTCCGACAGGCCGTCGAGAATCGAGTATTGCGTATGGACGTGAAGGTGTACGAACGACATAAATCAGCGCAGGGATTGAATAATATGTTCTGGCCAAGATTAACGGCCTTTTTTATGGCCGGAAGCAGTCGAAGATAACATCTGGCCATAAAAACCGCCTGTTTTTATGGCCAGACGCAACAAAAGTTACTTCTTCAGGCTGTCGATCTTGTCTTTGGCCTTGTCCATCAGTTCGGCGGCGTCGTCCATCAGCTTGCCGGCGCTGTCTTTCATTTCGCCGAAAATTTCCTTGGCTTTCGGAGAGGCCTTGTCGTAGAGGTCTTTGGCGTTTTCGGCCATCTCGTCGGCGATTTCGCTGATTTTTTTGCTGGCTTTGTCGGCGGCATTCTTGAACTTCTCGTCGAAGGATACTTTTCCGTCACCATTGAGGTCGCGGGGATCTTTCAGGGTTTCTTCGCTCATGATCGTATGATTTTTACGGGTTTAGATCAGGGATTGGCCGGTCATCGCGGCGGGCTGCGGGATACCCATCAGCTTGAGGATGGTGGGCGCCACGTCGCAGAGGGCGCCGTCCTTCACGGTCTTGACCGTCTCGCCGGCGCCGATGACGACGAACTGCACGGTGTTGAGAGAGTGGGCGGTGTTCGGGGTTCCGTCGGCGTTGACGGCGAAGTCGGCGTTGCCGTGGTCGGCGGTCAGCAGCACCACATAGCCCTTGGCGAGCGCTTCGTCCACCACGCGGCCCGCCAGCTTGTCGATGCAGGCCACGGCCCGGGTGATGGAGTTGTAGACGCCCGTGTGGCCCACCATGTCGCCGTTGGCGAAATTCAGGATGATGAGGTCTTCCTTCTCGCTGCGGATGGCGTCGATCAGTTTCTCGGCCACCTCGGGGGCGCTCATCTGCGGCAGGATGTCGTAGGTGGGCACTTTCGGCGAGGCCACGAGGATGCGGTCCTCGTTTTCAAACTGCGTCTCGCGGCCACCGTTGAAGAAGAAGGTCACGTGGGCATATTTCTCGGTCTCGGCAATGCGCAACTGGCGCTTGCCGGCTTTGGCGACGGTCTCGCCGAGGGTATCCTGCACCAGCTCCTTGTCGAAGAGGATGTGGACGCCGGTGAACGAGGCGTCGTACGGCGTCAGGCAGCAGTAGTACAGGGGAAGGGTGTGCATGCCTTCTTCAGGCATGTCCTGCTGCGTGAGCACGGTGGTCAGCTCGCGGGCGCGGTCGTTGCGGAAATTGTAGAAGATGATGGCGTCGCCTTCCTCGATGGTGGCGACGGGCTTGCCGTTCTCGACGACGACGATCGGCTTGATGAACTCGTCGGTCACGCCCAGGTCATAGGAGGCCTGGATGCCTTCGGTGGCGGAGGGAAAGGGCAGGCCCTTGCCTTCGACCAGCAGGTCGTAGGCTTCCTTGATGCGGTTCCAGCGTTTGTCGCGGTCCATGGCATAGAAACGGCCGCAGACCGAAGCCACCTTGCCGGTGGTTTCCGCCATTTTCTGCTCCAGTTCGGCCACGAACGCCTTTCCGCTGTGCGGGTCGGTGTCGCGTCCATCCATGAAGGCGTGGACATAGACCTTGTCGAGGCCGTACTCCTTGGCTACGCGCAGGAATTCATACACGTGGTCGAGGGAGGAGTGGACGCCGCCGTGGGAAGTCAGGCCCATCAGGTGGAGTTTCTTCCCGGAGGCCTTCACATAGTCGTAAGCGGCTTTGATCTCTTTGTTATCCAGCAATTTGTGTTCGCGGCACGCGATATTGATCTTCACCAGGTCCTGGTACACGACACGGCCGGCACCGAGGTTCATGTGACCCACCTCGGAGTTGCCCATCTGGCCGTCGGGCAGTCCCACGTATTCTCCGCAGGCCTGCAGGTGGCCGGCGGGATATTTGGCGCGCAGGGCATCGATATTCGGCGTGCCCTGTGTAAAGATGGCGTTCGAATAGTCGTGGCGACCTTCGCCCCATCCGTCAAGAATCATCAACAATACTTTCTTCTGCATAATATTTATTATTTTTGTATACGATTTAATCGTGCAAAATTAACGAATATATGCCAACTTCGAAACGGAAAAACTTCAAAAAAGATAAAAAGGCAGCCCAACCGCGGGAGGGGGCACTCAAGCGCGCGAAGCGCCTGGCAAGGGGAGGACAAGAGCCGGTGCGGACATCGGAGCGTCGCTCCAAAAGCATGGAGGAATTCGAGGGGACGGTCTCGCTCTCGCGCGACGGTTTCGGTTTCGTGAAGGTGGATGGTCTCCAAGATGATGTCTTCATCCCCATGCGGAAGCTGCATTTCGCCCTCAACGGCGACTTCGTGAAAATCGCCGTGCCGAAGCGGCGCCTACAGGCCGGACTCAAGGGCCGCAGCCTGGAAGGCGAGGTGATCAAGATCATCCGGCGCAGCCCCAAGCCCCATATCGGCGTGCTGGTGGTCCGCGGCCGGCAGATCTGGGCCATCGTCGAGAGCAAGAACATGCCCTACGACATCCGCATCGAAGCGGACGGGCCCGACGCGCTTCCGGAGATTGGCGGCCTGAAAGCGGCTCATGGAATGAAAGTGGCCGTGCTGGTGACCGACTGGCCCCGCCGCAGCCCCGAGCCTGTGGGCCGGATCGTCGACGTGCTGGGCGTCCCGGGCGAAAACGACACCGAGATGCACGCCATCCTGGCCGAATACCAGCTGCCCTACCGCTTCGAACCCGAAGTCGAGCAGGCGGCAGATGCCATTTCCGACGCCATCACGCAGAAAGACCTGGCCGGACGCCGGGATTTCCGTTCCGTGACGACCTTCACCATCGACCCGACCGACGCCAAGGACTACGACGACGCGCTCTCGTATCGTGAACTGGAAAACGGCAATGTCGAGGTGGGTATCCATATCGCCGACGTCACCCATTACGTGCAGCCCGGCACGCCTGTCGACAAGGAGGCCTTCGCCCGCGGCACCTCGGTCTATCTGGTCGACCGTACCATCCCGATGCTGCCCGAAAAACTCTCCAACAAGCTCTGCTCGCTCCGGCCACACGAAGACAAACTTACCTTCAGTGCTGTATTCGAACTTAACGCCAAAGCCAAGGTCATCGGCCAGTGGTTTGGCCGGACGGTCATCAACTCCGACTACCGCTTCGACTACGAGCAGGCCCAGCAGGTCATCGAGACGAAGGAAGGCCCCCTCGCCAAAGAGATTCTCGCCCTCCACGCGCTGGCCACCATCCTGCGCAAGCAGCGCTTCGACAACGGCGCCATCTCCTTCGAGCGGCCTGAAATGAAAGTTATCGTCGACGAGACGGGCAAGCCCGTCGACGTGGTGCAGAAAGAGAGCAAGGAGAGCAACTGGCTCATCGAGGAATTCATGCTGCTGGCCAACCGCTGCGTAGCGGAGTACGTCACGAAGAAATGCAAGGCCAAGAACCCGACCTTCGTCTACCGTATCCACGAGGATCCCGACCCGGAAAAACTCGACAACCTGCGCAACTTCGCCAAGAATTTCGGGCACAAGCTGGGCGACACCTCCAACCCGAAGGAAGCGGCGGGTGCGCTCAACGCCCTGATGAAGGAAGCCAAGGGCAAGCCCGAGGAAAATGCGCTCCAGCTGCTGGCCCTGCGCAGCATGGCCCGGGCGCGCTACTCCACCGACAACGTGGGACACTACGGCCTTGCTTTCCAATATTATACGCACTTCACTTCGCCCATCCGGCGCTATCCCGACATGATGGTCCACCGCCTCCTGGCCCTGTACCAGGACGGCGCCAAATCGCAGGACAAACTCTATTATGAGGACTGCTGCGAGCACAGTTCGGTGCGCGAGCAGATTGCCACCGACGCGGAGCGCGCCTCCATCAAGTACAAGATGGTGGAATACATGCAGGACAAGATCGGCCGGCTTTTCGACGGACATGTGAGCGGCCTGACGGACTGGGGCATCTACGTGGAGGTCGAACCCACGAAGATCGAGGGCATGATCACGCTCCGCGAGATCCGTTCCGACTGGTATCAGTTCGACGAAGAGAAATACGAGACGCGCGGCAAGGCCTCCGGCCGGACGTTCCACCTGGGCGACCCCATCAAGGTGCGGGTGCTGCGCGCCAACCTGGAACAAAAAATACTGGATTTCGAATTAGTGGAAGAAAATGAAAAATAATTACAAGATTGTCATTGATCTGCTGGGCAGCGACAAGGGCCCGGAAGAGATGCTGGAAGGCGCCCGGCTCGTGCTGGAAGAATTCCCCAATGTGGACGTGATCCTGTCCGGCCCCAAATCCCTGGTCGACGTGGCAGGCCTGCCGGCAGGCCGCTGTCAGGTGCTGAATGCCGAAAAAACGGTGACCAACTACGACAACCCGGTCGAGGCTTTCTACCGGAAGGAACCCGTTTCCGTGTTCCTGGCACTGGAAGAAGCCGCTCGCAACGACGAGGTGATCGGCGTGATCAACGCCGGCAATACCGGTGCCCTGTTTGCCGGCGCCATCCGCTATCTGCTGGCCGACAAGAAGGTCCGACCCTGCGTGGCGGCCATTCTGCCGACGACGCAGGACGGTTTCACCTGCCTGGTTGACACCGGCGCTTCTATCGACTGCGGCCCGGTCCAGCTCGTGGAATTCGCCCATCTGGGCAGCGACTTCATGAAGCGGATGTACAAGCTGGAGGCTCCCCGCGTGGGCCTGCTTTCCAACGGAGTGGAGCCCACGAAGGGCAACAAGCTGGTCAAGGAAGCGCACGCGCTGCTGGCGCAGGATCCCGGCATCCACTTCGTCGGCAACATTGAGGGCAACAAGACGCTCTCGGGCCTGTGCGATGTGCTGGTGTGCGAGGGTTTTGCCGGCAACCAGGTGCTGAAGAATTCCGAAGGGATGGCCGTAAACCTCATCACCGAGATCGTGAAGTACGGCAAGCAGCACCAGCTGCCCGCCGCGCAGCAGATCGTCGCCCACCTGATGTCCCGCTTCGATTTCGCTTCCCTGGGCTCCGGCGTCATGCTGGGCACCCGGAAGCCCGTGCTCAAGAGCCGCGGCTCCTGCGATCGCGTGGCCATCAAGAACGCCGCCCGGATACTGGTCAACCTGGCGGAGAACAAATCTATGTATGATGAATCCTAAATATACGCAACGATGTACGAAAGACTGCTTAAACTGATGAAAGTTTACATGCCCAACGTCGATCTGGAGGCGGCTGGCAAGAATGCCCGTCTGATGGCCGACCTGGGGATGGATTCCATCGCGATGCTGATGCTCTCGGTGGCGATGGAAGATGAGTTCGGGTTAACGTTCACCGAACCCGTCGTTTTCAACACGGTACAAGATGTTTTAGATTTCCTGGATAAAAATGCGACGAAACGATAATACCACCTGCCTGCTACGCGCTTGTAGCGTTGTCGTGGGCGTCTTGATGGTGACGTCGCTGGCGGCGCAGCCGACGGAGATGCTCTGGCGCGGTGCGTGGCAGCACGAGCCGGTGGCCGAGGGCATCACGCTCCACCGGGCTGCTTTTGACGGAAGTCTCTTCGATGCCAACCAGTATCTCTGTGTGCTGGAGGTGGCGCCCGGTGCGCGTTTCGACATCGTGCCGGCCGAGGAGAAGAAGCTCGAGAAGACGACGGCGATAGCTGCGAAATCCGGGGCGGTCGCGGCCGTCAACGGTTCTTTCTTCAATATGGCGGCGCCATATGGATCGGTCAACTATCTGCGGGTCGACGGCCGGGAGCTGGCGCCCAATGCCTACGATGGCTATGAAAACGACACGCCCAGGGGCCGCAGCATACGGCAGACGGGTGCGGTGGCTACCTTCCAAGGGGCGCTGTATGTGCTGAAAAGCGATTCGATCGAGCGCTGGGAACACGATATCGAGGCGGAAGACGTGGTGACGGCGGGTCCGGTCCTGCGGGTCGGCGGTGAGGATGAGCCTTTGGTGAAAAACGATTTCAACTCCCGGCGGAATCCGCGGACGGCGGTCGGCCGTCGGGCCGACGGTACGGTGCTGCTGGTTGTGGCTGACGGCCGCAACAAGGAGGCGGCGGGCCTGTCGATGCGGGAGCTCCAGCTGGTGATGGCAGCCCTCGGCTGCGTCGATGCCATCAATCTTGACGGCGGCGGCTCCACGGCGATGGTTGTAGATGGCACGGTGGTCAACCATCCTTCTGACAACCGGAAATTCGATGCCGCCGGCGAACGCCCCGTCGCCAACGCCATTATCGTCACTCGCTAGTGGCGCTCCGCTGGCTCTGGTATCGGTCTGTGCGGGCAGAAAAAAGGCCCGCCGAATTAAGACTCTTCCGCCAGCCACTTGTCGACGGCTTCGCGGAGTTGTTCGTCGTAGCGCAGGCCGATGGGGACGCTGGCGCGGTTGAAGTAGTAGCAGGTCACGATCTCCTGTTCCACCATCGGCAGGATTTCCGCCTTCTTGGCGCGCAGCACCGCTTCCTTGTCCATATTCACCTTTTTCTGCAAGGCCTCGATCTCCTCTTTGTAGTTGTCGTAGAGATCTTCCGA
>Ga0310696_10003296_pt1 | contig 20289 bp, 16 predicted proteins | sample AusTroGonzalo_MG_4_FD_203885 | JGI IMG/M metagenome (GOLD analysis project Ga0310696, IMG submission 203885) | Bovine rumen microbial communities from tropical cattle in Woodstock, Queensland, Australia - Gonzalo_02 (v2) (version 2) | ecosystem: Host-associated > Mammals > Digestive system >... | reverse complement strand
CCGCTTCTTTTATTTGTTGCCCTGGGGTTTTCCGGGGTGCTGTTTCCTGATGTTGTCGATCATCCTTCGCTGGAAGGCTTCTTCTGCCTGGTAAAGCTTGGCGACTTTCCGGACAGGTAGGACGGCCCTGAATTTCGGGTACCAGTCGGACATTACCTGGTTATGGGCCTTCTGGGCAGCGATGTATTCGTCGAGTTTGGTCTCCAGTTCCTTGTCGGAGAGGTCGTCGCCCTTCTTGCCGTGGAAGGAGTAGTAGGCGTCCATCATCTTCTTGTGCGATTCGAGCGTTTCTTTCCAGCACTGGTTGTAAACGGGCCAGAACACCTGCGCTTCTTCGGGCGACAGGTCAAGTTCCGAGGTGATGAAAGCGATCTTTTCGGCTTTGATGCGTTCGAAATCCTTCTGGCGCTGTTCATCCGAAGGTTTCTGGGGCTGGGCGGTGAGGGCGGTTGCCGCAAGCAGGCAGACCGCTGCGATAAAGAGTCTTTTCATTTCCTAAAACGATTGTGCGTAGATCTCGGCCAGGTCGGAGAAGCTCATCTCGGATGTCAGGAAATCGATAAGCGTGTCCTCGTCGATTTCTTCTTCGGCTTCGGCCGGGTCATCGGTTTGGTAATAGTTGATGACGGACGAATGGCGGATCAGTTCTTCCTCTGCGGAAGCATAGCCGGCCGTTGCGTCGGCAGCTTTGCGGCCGTCAAGCGTATGGGTGAGCGAAAGCACGCCGTAACCCATGCCGAAGATGAGGGCGAACGTTGCCGCAAGCGCAAGGGCGGGCTTGAAGGCCATCCAGATGCGCTGGCGCCGCGTGGGAGCGGGTTTGCTGGCTTCCACGGAAATGCGTGCCATCAGGCGGTCCTCCAGGGCGTCGAAATATCCTTCGGGCGTCTTGAAAGGTTGTCCGGCCTGACGGGCGCGTTCCAAAATATCATTCTGTTCGTTCATTCGCATTATTAGACATCGCAAGGATGCAAAGGTTTAATTTCAATATTTTTCATCGATTTCTTCCTTGACCCAGGCCTTCACTTTTTCGTAGGCGTGGTGGTACGAAGCCTTGAGCGCACCTTCCGAAGTATCGAGCACGCGCGAGATCTGTTCGTACGGCATCTCGTCGAAATAACGGAGGTTGAATACGGCCTTCTGCTTGGGCGGGAGTTTGGCGATGGCCTTGTGCAAGGCCATCTGCAGCTGGTCGCCGTCGAACCATGGGTCGGTCGACAGGCGGCGGGCTGCCTCCAGGTCGGCGTATTCCCCGCGGGTCTGCTGGCGGGTCAGGAAAGTGATCGATTCGTTAGTGGCGATGCGGTAGAGCCAGGTGTAGAGCTGCGCGTCACCGCGGAAGCGGTCGAGCGACTGCCATGCCTTTACAAAGGTGTTCTGCAGGCAGTCGTCCGTATCGTCGTGGTCGAGGACCATGCGGCGGATGTGCCAGTAGAGGCGCTCCTTGTAGGTTTGCACAAGAAGGCGGAACGCTTCTTCGCGTCCGCCTTCCCGATAAAGTTTGAGTATGTCCCGGTCGTTCATCGCAGCGACAACGCTGCTTCCACGATGTGTGCGGCATCCAGGCCGTAGGCGGCCATCAGTTCCGCAGGCTTGCCGCTCTGGCCGAACTGGTCGTCGATGGCCACGAAGCGCATGGGCGTGGGGCACGTTGCGGCAAGTACTCCTGCAACAACCTCGCCAAGACCGCCGGCGATGAGGTGTTCTTCGGCCACGACCACGCGCCCGGTTTTGCGGGCCGACGCGATGACGGCATCCTTGTCGAGCGGTTTGATGGTGGCGATGTCAATCAGGTCGACCGTGACGCCCTGCTCTTCCAGCTGTTTCGCTGCCTGGATGGCTTCCCACACAAGGTGTCCCGTGGCGATAATCGTCACGTCGTCGCCGTCGTTCAGCTTGATGGCCTTGCCGATTTCAAATTTCTGGTCGGCAGGGGTGAAGTTGGGCACGCCGGGGCGGCCGAAACGCAGGTACACGGGGCCGTCCCAAGCAGCTGCGGCGAGGGTCGCAGCTTTGGTCTGGTTGTAGTCGCAGGGGTTGATGACCACCATCTCGGGCAACATCCGCATGATGCCGATGTCCTCGAGGGTCTGGTGCGTGGCGCCGTCTTCGCCGAGGGTGATGCCGGCGTGCGAAGCGGCGATTTTCACGTTGGTCTTCGAATAGCACACAGACTGGCGGATCTGGTCCATCACGCGCGCGGTCGCGAAATTGGCAAAGGTACCGATGAACGGGATGTAGCCCGCAATGGCCATGCCGGCGGCCATGCCGACCATATTGGCCTCGGCAATGCCGACTTCAAAGAAGCGTTCGGGATGCGCTGCGGCGAATTCGTCCATCTTGAGCGAACCCTTCAGGTCGGCGGTCAGTGCGACGACGCGGTCGTTGGTGTTGCCGAGTTCGGCGAGTCCGGCGCCGAAGCCCGAACGGGTGTCTTTCTTTCCGGTGTCGATATATTCTTTCATAACGCAAAGTCTCCCATCGTTTCTTCAAGTTGTTTCATCGCTTCGGCGCACTGTTCTGCCGAAGGGTTCTTGCCGTGCCACTTGCAGGTGCCGGCCATGAAGTCTACACCGTGGCCCATCTCGGTGTGCCACAGGATCATAACGGGCTTGCCGCGGCCTTTCAGACTGCGGGCGCGGGAGAAGGCGTCTTCGATGGCGCCGAAGTCGTGCCCGTCGGCCTCGATGACGCTCCATCCGAAGGCTTCCCATTTCGAACGGAGATCGCCCAGACCGGCCACGTCCTCGGTCGTTCCGTCAATTTGCTGATGGTTCCAGTCGGTCATGGCCACCAGGTTGTCCACTCTATAATGGGCGGCCGACATGGCGGCCTCCCAGATCTGGCCCTCCTCGCTTTCGCCGTCGCCGACCAGCACGAATATCGTGTGCGGGTCGCCCGACATCTTCTTGGCGAGCGCCGCGCCGATGCCTACCGAGAGGCCCTGGCCCAGCGAGCCGGCGGCCTGGTTGACACCCGGAAGACCCTTTTCCACCGAAGGATGGCCTTGCAGGCGCGTGCCGAAACGGCGGAAGGTGGCCAGCTCTTCGACGGGGAAGTAGCCCCGGCGGGCGAGCAGGCTGTAAAGTACGGGGGAGATGTGGCCGGCCGAGAGGAAGAACTGGTCAAGCCCGAAGCCGTTGCGGCGCCACGTCTCCGGCGTGACGTTCATTTCCTTGAAAAACAAGTAGGTGAGAAAATCCGTGCTGCTCAGCGATCCGCCAGGGTGGCCCGAAGCCGCCGCGGTGACCATTTGCACGATGTCCCGCCTGACCTGCGATGCGATTTGGGGAAGTGTGTATTCCATATATAGAGTATGTTGTTATGCGTCTTACAAAGATAGAAAAATAATTCGTATCTTCGTGAATTCAGACTACGTGAAACCATGAAAAGAATCCTTGCTTTTTCGGCCGCCCTTCTGATATTGGCTGCCGCCTCCTGCACCCATCATAAAGACCAGGAACCGACGCCCGAGGACATGGCGCGGGCGCTGGTTGCCAACTTGACGCTGGAAGAGAAAGCGTCGCTGATGATGCATCCCTCGGCAGCGGTTGACGCACAGGGGATTCCCGCCTACAACTGGTGGAATGAGGCGCTGCACGGCGTGGCGCGCAACGGCAAGGCCACGACATTCCCGCAGCCCATCGGCATGGCGGCCTCGTTCGACGCCCCGCTTCTGGAGGAAGTCTTCACGGCCGTGAGCGACGAGGCGCGCATCAAGCACCAGGAGGCGCTGGAGAACGGAGAGTCGGGCTGGTACCAGGGCGTGACGTTCTGGACGCCCAACATCAACATCTTCCGCGACCCGCGCTGGGGACGCGGCATGGAGACGTACGGCGAAGACCCGTACCTGACGGGGCAGCTCGGCATGGCCGTGGTCCGTGGCCTGCAGGGTCCCGTGGACGCACCGGTGCTCAAGGCACATGCCTGCGCCAAGCACTTCGCGGTCCATTCCGGTCCGGAATGGAACCGCCACAGCTTTGACGCCGAGGTGAGCGACCGCGACCTGCGCGAGACCTATCTCCCCGCTTTCAAAGACCTGGTGACCAAGGCGAAAGTCCAGGAGGTGATGGTGGCCTACAACCGCTTCCGCGGGGTTCCTTGCGCCGCGAATACGTTCCTGATCGACACGATTCTCCGTGGGGAGTGGCAGTACCAGGGCCTGGTTACGTCGGACTGCTGGGCCATCCACGACTTTTTCAAGCCGGGCCGGCACGGCTATAGCGAAGACATCGCCCATGCCGCAGCGGCGGCTGTCCACGCGGGCACCGACCTGAACTGCGGCGAATCCTATATCGCCATTCCCGAAGCCGTCCGTGCGGGGTTGCTCGACGAGGCCGACGTGGACCGTTCGCTGGTCCGTCTGCTGGCAGCGCGCATCCGCCTGGGTGAGCTGGACGGTAACAACGACGCGTGGGAGGATCTCGACGAAGACCTGGTGGAAGGTCCCGAGCACCGGGCCCTGGCCCGCAAGATGGCAGAAGAGTCCATCGTGCTGGTGCAGAACCGCGACGGGATACTGCCTCTCAATCCGAAAGCACGCATCGCGCTCATCGGTCCCAATGCCGATGATGAAGAGATGCTCTGGGGCAATTACAACCCGATTCCTGAAAACACGGTCTCCCTGGCGGAGGCCTTCCACGAGCGGATTCCCGGCCTGCTTACGTTCCCGGCCTGTGAGCTGGTGCGGGAGCAGCCGTTGACGGATATGGAAACCATGGAGATCCTTGAAATGCTGCTGGATGCCGACATCGTGGTGTTCGCCGGCGGCATTTCGCCGCGCGTAGAAGGAGAGGAGATGCCTGTCGAGATGCCTGGCTTCAGGGGCGGCGACCGCACCGACATCGAACTGCCTGCCGTGCAGCGGCAGCTGCTGGCAGCGCTCCACAATGCGGGCAAGAAAGTCGTGCTGGTCAATTTCTCCGGAGCAGCGATGGGCCTTGAGCCCGAAACCGTGACCTGTGACGCCATCGTCCAGGCCTGGTATCCCGGCGAGGAAGGCGGCGCGGCACTGGCCGACGTGCTGTTCGGCGACGTAGCCCCCTCCGGGAAACTGCCCGTCACGTTCTATCGCAACATCGCCCAGGTTCCTGATTATGAGGATTATTCGATGAAAGGTCGTACCTACCGCTATTTCGAGGGCAGCCCGCTCTTCCCGTTCGGTCACGGCCTCAGCTATACAACCTTCGAATACGGACAGGCCCGCGTACGGAACGCCATGCTCGAGATTCCCGTTACGAATACGGGCGATCGTGACGCCGATGAAGTGGTGCAGCTCTATGTCCGCAGGCCGGATGACCCGAAGGGCCCGCTGAAGTCGCTGCGCAGTTTCCAGCGTGTGACCATCCCTGCCGGCAAGACCGTGACGGTGAAGCTTCCGCTGATCAGCGAGACATTCCTGTCGTGGTCTCCCGAAAAGGGCGACATGGTGCCCATGAAGGGCGAATGGGTGCTCCTATACGGCGGAAGCTCCGCGGACGAAGCGCTTAAACAATTGAATTATAAGTATTGACAACTTTTCTGATATGACGCAATTCGGACATTTCGACGATGCATCGCGCGAATACGTGATTACCCGGCCCGACACCCCGTGGCCGTGGATCAACTATCTGGGTACGCGCGACTTTTTCTCGCTGATTTCCAATACGGCGGGCGGGTATTGTTTCTGCCGCGACGCCAAATTCCGCCGCATCCTGCGCTACCGTTACAACGGCGTCCCGATGGATGCGGGCGGCCGCTATTTCTATATCAAGGACGGTGACACGGTGTGGAACCCCGGCTGGAAGCCCTGCAAGACGCCGCTTGACGCCTATGAATGCCGCCACGGCATGGGTTACACCCGCATTATTGGCGAAAAGGGCGGCCTTCGTGCCGAGGTGTTGTTCTTCGTGCCCCCGGATGCCCGCTGCGAGATCCATCGTGTGAAACTGACGAACACGGGCAAGAACCGGAAATCTTTCCAGCTGTATTCGTTCGTGGAGTGGTGCCTCTGGAATGCCTCCACCGACATGGAGAACTTCCAGCGCAATCTTTCTACCGGCGAGGTGGAGATCGAGCCGGATGCGCTGTATCACAAGACAGAATACCGCGAGCGGCGCGACCACTACGCCTTTTATGGCGTGAACCGCCCGTACGACGGCTTTGACACGGACCGCGAGACGTTCATGGGCATGTACAACGGCTTTGAGGCGCCGCAGCAGGTGCTAGCCGGTACCTCGGGGAACACGGTGGCACACGGCTGGAGCCCCATTGCCTCGCACCGCTTCGACCTGGAGCTCGAGCCCGGCGCATCGGAAGAACTGATTTTCGTGCTGGGGTACGTGAAGAATCCGCAGGAAGCGAAATTCACGGCGCCCGGCGTCATCAACAAGGCACAGGCGCGTAAGCTGCTGCAGGTTTATGGATCCCCGGCGGGCGCAGATATGGCGTTCGCGACCCTGAAATCCTACTGGGATGACATTCTCAGCCGGTTCACCGTCGCCTCGGTGGTGCCGGAACTGGACCGGACGGTCAACATTTGGAATCAGTACCAGTGCATGATCACGTTCTTCTTCAGCCGCAGCGCCAGCTATTTCGAAAGCGGCATCGGCCGCGGCATGGGATTCCGCGACTCGAACCAGGACCTTGCCGGCATCGTGCACCTGATCCCCGAACGGGCAAGGCAGCGCATCCTCGACATCGCAGCGACGCAGTTCCCCGACGGCGGCTGCTACCACCAGTACCAGCCTCTGACCAAGCGCGGCAACAACGACATCGGCGGCGGCTTCAACGACGACCCGCTGTGGCTCATCTTCGGTACAGTGGCCTATATCAAGGAAACCGGCGATTTCGGCATTCTGCACGAGCCGGTTCCGTTCGACAACAAGCCCGGCACCGAGGAGTCGCTGCTGGAGCACCTGAAAATCAGCTTCGCCCACGTGACCGACAACCTCGGCCCCCACGGCCTGCCGCTCATCGGCCGGGCCGACTGGAACGACTGCCTCAACCTCAACTGCTTCTCGGATAACCCGGACGAGAGCTTCCAGACCACCGAGAACAAGACCGAAGGCTCGAAAGCCGAATCGCTGATGATTGCCGGCCTCTTCGTGGCGGAAGGCAAGGATTTCGCCGAGCTGCTTTCGCATCCGGCGGTGGCCGCCGACCCGAAATATGTCGCGAAGGTGCGCAGTGCCGTGTCGGCGATGGAAGCGGCCGTGAAAGCCCATGGCTGGGACGGCGAATGGTTCCTCCGCGCCTATGGCTATTACGGCGACAAGATCGGCTCGAACGAGAACGAGGAGGGCAAGATCTTCATCGAGAGTCAGGGCTGGTGCACCATGGCGCGCATCGGTGCGGAAGAAGGCCTGTGCGACAAGGCCCTCGATGCGGCTGTCAAGCACCTGGAGTGCGAGCACGGCCTGGTGCTCAACGCCCCGGCCTACACGCGCTACATCAAAGATTACGGCGAGATCAGTTCCTATCCCCAGGGCTATAAGGAGAACGCCGGCATCTTCTGCCACAACAACCCGTGGGTCATTATCGGCGAGGCCATGGCAGGACGCGCCGACGATGTTTGGCGTCACTACTGCAAGATTACGCCTGCCTTTACGAAGGACCAGGCGCTCCGCAAGGTGGAGCCGTACGTGTTCTGCCAAATGGTGGCCGGCCGCGACGCCGCCCGTCCGGGCGAAGGCAAAAACAGCTGGCTCACCGGCACCGCTGCGTGGACCTGGAAATGCGTGAGCGAGTTCATCCTGGGCATCAAGCCGCAGTACGACGGCCTGCTCATCGAACCGTGCATCCCGGTTGCTTACGGTACCTACAAGGTGCGCCGTCGCTTCCGCGAAGCGGAATACGAACTGAACATCCATTGCACGGGCCGGGGCGGGAAGCAATTCATCCCGTACAAACCGGGACGGCAGACGATCGAGATAGAGCTGTAAATCAATGGCTGGTAGCAAGATACATCATTTCCTGGCTTTCGACTGCGGCGCGACGAGCGGTCGCGCGGTGCTGGCGACGTTCGCTGGCGGGCACTTCGAAATGGAAGAGGTGTACCGCTTCCCGAACGGCATCTTTGAAACGGACGGGAAGTATTATTGGGACATCCAGGCCATCTGCGGGCATTTCAAACAGTGCCTGGCGGAACTGGACGCCCGGGGCGTGAAGATCGATTCGATCGGCATCGACACGTGGGGCGTGGATTTCGGGTTCCTGGATTCGGAAGGCAGGCTGCTGGGCAATCCGCGCGCGTATCGCGATCCCTATACGGACGGCATTCCGGAGAAGGTCTATGAAACCGTTCCGCGGAACGAGCTGTATGCCGCTACCGGCATCCAGATCATGAACTTCAATTCAATCTTCCAGCTCTACGCGCAGACGCAGGAGGACTTCGCGCCGCTACGCCAGGCCGACAAGATGCTTTTCGTGCCGGACCTGCTGTCTTATCTGCTGACCGGCAACAAGGTGTGCGAATATACCATTGCCTCCACATCCGGCATGATGGACCAGGCTTCGCGGCAGTTCAACAAAGCGCTGGTGGAGAAACTGGGCATCCGGACGGATATTCTGCTGCCCGTCGTCCAACCCGGCGTGAAGGTCGGCGAATACCGGGGTATTCCCGTCATTGCCGTGGCGGGACACGACACGGCCTCGGCCATCGCCGCCGTGCCGGCCGCCGACGAGTGCTTTGCCTACGTGAGCAGCGGTACCTGGAGCCTGATGGGCATCGAGGTGCCTGCGCCCGTTATCAGCGAGGCTTCCGCCGCCGCGAACTTTACGAACGAGGGCGGTATCGAAGGAACGACGCGGTTCCTGAAGAACATCACCGGCATGTGGCTCTTGGAGCAGTGCCGCAAGGTCTGGAAAGCCGCCGGCCGCGACTATTCGTATGCGCAGCTGGTGGACATGGCCCGCGCCGAAGCCGCCTTCCCCGGCCGCATCAACCCCGACGACCCGCGCTTCGCGAATCCGAAGGATATGGTAGAGGAAATCGGAGCGGCAAAAAGCGATGCACAAATCGTCAGTTGTATCTACCATAGCCTTGCCGACCGATACAAGGAGGTGCTTGACCTTCTGCAGGGCTTTGCGCCATTTAAAATCGAGAAGCTCCACGTCATCGGCGGTGGCAGCGCCAATGAGCTGCTGAATCAGTGGACCGCCGATGCGCTCGGCATTCCCGTGGTCGCAGGCCCTACCGAGGCTACGGCCATCGGCAATCTTATGCTCCAAGCCAAGGCTGCCGGCCTGGTGGCTGACCGCTGGCAGATGCGCCGGCTCATCGCCGACGCCTTTCCCGTCAAAACTTTTTATCCCGCGATATGAACGAAACATCCCTTCGCCAATCTTATGAAATCGCCCGCGAGCGCTACGCCGCGCTGGGCGTCGATACCGATAAGGCCATCGAAATCCTGGAGAAAACCCCCATTTCCCTGCACTGCTGGCAGACCGATGACGTCATCGGGTTCGAGAGCGCAGCCGGCCTCTCGGGCGGTATCCAGACCACCGGCAACTACCCCGGCCGTGCCCGCAACATCGACGAGGTGCGTGCCGACGTGCTGTTTGCCAAAAGCCTGATCGCCGGCAGCCACCGCCTCAATCTCCATGAAATCTACGGCGATTTCGGCGGCAAGTTCGTGGACCGCGACCAGGTGGAAGTCAAGCACTTCGAGAGTTGGATCCAGTGGGCGCGCGAGAACGGGATGAAACTCGATTTCAACTCCACGTCGTTCGGCCATCCGAAGAGCGGCGACCTGAGCCTGGCCAACCCCGACCCGGCTATCCGCAATTTCTGGATCGAGCACACCAAACGCTGCCGCCGCATAGCCGACGCGATGGGCAAGGCGCAGGGCGACCCCTGCATCATGAATATCTGGGTTCACGACGGCTCGAAAGACCAGACCGTGGAGCGCAAGCGCTATCGCGAGATCTTCGCCGAGAGTCTTGACGAAATCCTGAAAGAGAACCTGCCCGGCATGAAGACCTGCCTGGAGGCCAAGCTGTTCGGTATCGGACTGGAGAGCTACACGGTGGGTTCGCACGATTTCGTGGCCGGCTATTGTGCGACGCGCAAGCTGATGTACACGCTAGATACGGGCCATTACGAGATGACCGAGAACGTGGCCGACATGGTGGCGTCGCTGCTGCTCTTCGTGCCCGAACTGATGTTGCACGTCAGCCGTCCCATCCGCTGGGATTCCGACCACGTAACGATTATGAACGACCCCACGCTCGACCTGTTCAAGGAAATCGTGCGCGCTGACGCTCTGGGCCGCAGCCACATCGGCCTGGACTACTTCGACGCCGCCATCAACCGCATCGGCGCTTATGTCATCGGCACCCGTGCCACGCAGAAGTGCGTGCTGAGCGCCCTGCTCGAACCGCTTGCGAAGCTTCGCGAATACGAGGACGCGGGCAAGGGCTTCCAGCGGCTGGCGTTGCTGGAAGAGGCGAAGACGCTGCCGTTCGGTGCTGTTTTCGACTGGTTCAACTACAAGAACGGCGTTCCGGTCGGCACCGCCTTCATCCCGGAAATCGAAAAATACGAACGAGATATTACATCTAAGAGATGAATTTGGTCATTGGATTAGTCATCATTGCCATCGGGGCGTTCTGCCAGAGCAGCAGTTACGTGCCGATCAATAAGATCAAAGTCTGGAGCTGGGAAAGCTACTGGATCGTGCAGGGCGTCTTTGCCTGGCTGCTGTTTCCGCTGCTGGGGGCCTTGCTTGCCGTGCCGAGCGGCGAATCGCTTTTCGCTCTTTTCGCCGCCAACCCCAGGGCCAGCTTCCTGACCATCCTCTTCGGCGCCCTGTGGGGCGTCGGCGGCCTGACCTTTGGCCTGAGCATGCGCTACCTGGGTGTTGCACTGGGACAGAGCATCGCGCTCGGAACGTGCTCGGCACTGGGCGCCATTCTGGGCCCCGTCTTCACGGGTCATGCACATGATTTGACCTCTTCTGTCATCATCGGTGTCATCGTGACGCTCATCGGCATCGCCATCATCGGCGTGGCCGGCGCCATGAAGGCCAGGGCTCTGCCCGAAGAGGAACGCAAGAAGGCCGTCAAGGACTTCAACTTCGGCAAGGGCATCGCCGTGGCGCTGCTGGCAGGCTTCATGAGTGCCTGCTTCAACATTGGCCTGAGTTTCGGCGAACCCCTCACCTGGGAGCAGACCCCCGACATCTTCAAAAGCCTGCCCGCAACGCTCCTCGTGACTTTCGGCGGCTTTTTGACCAACGCCGTGTATTGCTTCTTCCAGAATACGAAGAACAAAACTTGGGGAGACTACCGGCAAAAGTCGCTCTGGGGCCACAACCTCGTGTTCTGCGCCCTGGCCGGCCTGCTCTGGTACAGTCAGTTCTTCGGGCTGAGCATCGGCAAGGGTTTCCTGGCCGGCTATCCGGTGCTGATCACCTTCAGCTGGTGCATCCTCATGGCGCTCAACGTGACCTTCAGCAATGTCTGGGGCATTATTCTCAAGGAATGGAAGGGCGCATCCAAGAAGACGGTCCTGGTGCTGGTCATCGGCCTGGCCGTCTTGATTTTCAGTACATTCTTACCGCAATTGATATGAGTATTCTGGATAGCAGGCCGGCTTTGAAGGCCGATATCGACAAAGTGGCCGAAGTGGCCGGATACCTTTGGCAGAAAGGATGGGCCGAACGTAACGGCGGCAATATCACCGTCAACGTCACGGAATTCATCGACGACGCGATGAAGGCGCTGCCCGCCGTCAGCGAGCCGCGGCCCATCGGCCAGACGCTGCCGCATCTGGCCGGATGCTGGTTCTACTGCAAAGGCACGGGCCGTCGCATGCGCGACCTGGCCCGCGATCCCATGGCCAACGGTTCCATCATCCGCATCCTGCCGGACTGCGACCGGTATGAAATCGTGGCCGACGCGCCCGTCGCGCCGACCTCAGAACTCCCGTCGCACCTGGCCGTCCACAATTACCTGCTGGCCAAGGGCTCGCCCTACCGGGCCTCGCTCCACACGCACCCCACGGAACTCGTGGCCCTCACCCACAACCGGAAATGGCTGGAAAAGGATGTGGCAACGCGGATGCTCTGGTCGATGATTCCCGAAACCAAGGCCTTCTGCCCGCGCGGTCTCGGCATCGTTCCCTACCTGATGCCTTCGAGCAACGCGCTCGCCGGAGCCACCATCCGCACCATTGACGCGGATTATGACGTGGTGATGTGGGAAAAGCACGGCGTCTTCGCCGTCGACACCGACATCCTCGAAGCCTTCGACCAGGTGGATGTGCTCAACAAAGCGGCACAGATCTACATGGCCGCCCGCAGCATGGGATTCGAACCGGACGGCATGACCGATGCCCAGATCTGGGAGCTGAGCGCCGCCTTCGGGCTGCCGAAATAGCGGATAAAACGGATAATCGCATTAATTTCGTATCTTTGCGGAATGAAGCATATTCGCAACTTCTGCATCATTGCACACATTGACCACGGAAAGAGCACGCTGGCGGACCGGATGCTCGAGCGGACGCATACGCTTGAGGCACGCGAAATGGAGAACCAGGTGCTTGACTCGATGGACCTGGAGAAAGAGAAGGGCATTACGATCAAGAGCCATCCGATCCAGATGGAATATGTGTACAAGGGAGAGAAATATATCTTCAACCTGATCGACACGCCGGGCCACGTGGACTTCTCGTACGAGGTTTCGCGGGCCATCGCTTCGTGCGAAGGCGCGCTGCTGGTGGTCGACGCCACGCAGGGCATCCAGGCTCAGACCATCTCGAACCTCTACCTGGCCATCGAGCACGACCTCGAGATCATTCCCGTGCTCAACAAGATCGACATGGAGGCAGCGATGGTCGACGTGGTGCGCGACCAGGTCGTCGACCTGCTCGGCTGCGATCCCGACGACGTGCTGCTGGCCTCAGCCCGCACCGGTGAGGGCGTGGACGCCGTGCTGGACGCCATCGTCGAGCGCATTCCCGCACCGCAGGGCGATCCCGAGGCGCCGCTGCAGGCCCTCATTTTCGACTCCGTGTTCAATTCGTTCCGCGGCATCATCGCCTACTTCAAGGTGGAGAACGGTTCCATACGCACGGGCGACCGGGTGAAGTTCGTCAATACGGGCAAGGAATACACCGCCGACGAGGTGGGTGTGCTCAAGATGAAACTCTGCCCCACGGGCGAGATTCCTTGCGGCTCGGTGGGCTACATCATCTCGGGCATCAAGACCGCCGTCGAGGTGAAGGTGGGCGATACCATCACGCATGTGGCGCGCCCCTGCGAAGCGGCTATCGCCGGCTTCGAAGACGTCAAGCCGATGCTCTATGCGGGCATGTTCCCCGTGACGGCCGACCAGTACGAGGACCTGCGCGCCTCGCTCGAGAAGTTCCAGCTGAATGACGCTTCGCTTGTGTTCGAGCCTGAGAGCTCGCTCGCGCTGGGATTTGGTTTCCGTTGCGGCTTCCTGGGCCTGCTCCACATGGAGATCGTGCAGGAGCGGCTCTTCCGCGAATTCGACATGGACGTGGTGACGACCGTCCCCAATGTCTCCTATAAGGTTTATACGACGCAGGGCGAGTGCATCGACGTGCACAACCCCTCCGGCCTGCCCGCCCCTACGCTGATCGACCACATCGAAGAGCCCTTCATCCAGGCCCAGGTCATCAGCAAGAGCGAGTTCTATGGCCCCATCATGAAACTCTGCCTCGACAAGCGCGGCATCCTCAAGAGCGAACACTACCTGACCGCGGACCGCGTGGAACTGACCTACGAGATGCCGCTTTCCGAGATCGTGTTCGACTTCTACGACAAACTCAAGTCGATTTCCAAGGGCTACGCCTCGTTCGACTACCACGTCATCGGTTTCCGTCCGGCCAAGCTCGTGAAGCTCGATATCCTGCTGAACGGCGAGCCGGCCGACGCCCTCTCCACGCTCATCCACCAGGACCACGCCTACGACTTTGGCCGCAAGATTTGCGAGAAGCTCAAGGAGCTGATTCCGCGCCAGCAGTTCGACATCGCCATCCAGGCAGCCATCGGCGCGAAAATCATTGCGCGCGAAACGGTGCGCCAGGTGCGCAAGGACGTGACGGCCAAGTGCTACGGCGGCGACATCACCCGCAAGCGCAAGCTGCTTGAAAAACAGAAAGCCGGCAAGAAGCGCATGCGCCAGATCGGCCAGGTGGAGGTGCCCCAGTCCGCCTTTATGGCAGTCCTTAAGCTCGATTAACCCGACAATACCTAACTCCAACAGAATATGAAAAAACTAGCAATCTTCGTTATGGCGCTGACAATCAGCGTGTCGGCATTTGCACAGGGGGCATTCAGCCACATGTCCATCGGCCTCGAGGTCGGAACCACCGGCGCCGGTATCCAGATGTCGGTGCCGCTTGTGTCGAACCACCTGAACCTGTCGCTGGGCTACAACTATCTGGGCTTCCCGTACAAGGCGGCGACATCCTTCAATACGTCCGACCTGGCCAGCGCGGTTTCCGAAATCAACAGCCAGATCGCCACAGCCAACCAGAAACTGGCTCCGTATGGTGAACATCTGAACACGACCTTCCAGACGCAGTTCTCCCAGCGCACGAACCTGGACATCGTTGCACGTGCACGCTTATCCACGGTGAAGATGCTGTTCGAGTACTATCCGTCCGCCAAAAGCGGCTTCCACATCACGGCGGGTGCGTATATTGGCATGTCGCCCAACCTTGTCGAAGTGAACATCGACGCCGAGGACAAGTTTTGGAACGATGTGGATTCGTTCGAGAAGGAGCTGAATTCGCTGCGCAGCGAAGTCAATGCGCTCAAGGCCAAGTATCCCGAGCAAGTGGGCGACGTCGAGATTCCGACGGTGGCCTCGTCGATTAAAGTCTCGATGGGGAACAACACGTATCAGGTGAACCGCCGCGGTACGCTGAAGGCCTCCGTTAAGGCATGGCAGGTGCGTCCCTACCTGGGCGTGGGTTTCGGCAAGAGTATTCCCGACGGCCACTGGGCATTCGTAGGTGAACTCGGCGTGTGGTATCACGGCAAGCCGACGCTGGTTTCCGACAACCAAGTGCCGTACGACGCTTCCGCGCAGAAGGTGAACTTCAACGTCATCGACAAGATCGAGAAAGTTCCCGTCTGGCCGGTGCTCTCCTTCAAAGTTCTGTACAAGATTTTCTAAACAAAAAAAGCGGCCGCGGCCGCTTTTTTTGTTTAAGGCGTGCGTTAATCGCCGAGTGTTGCGACCATCACGGCCTTGATGGTGTGCATGCGGTTTTCGGCTTCGTCGAAGACGATGCTGTTCTCACTCTCAAAGACGTCCTCGGTGACTTCGATGCCGTCGAGGCCGAACTTCTTGTACACGTCGCGTCCTGCCTGGGTCTCCAGATTGTGGTAGGAGGGCAGGCAGTGCATGAACTTGCACTTCGGGTTGCCGGTGCGCTCCATCATCTTGGCATTCACCTGGTAAGGCATCAGCAGGTTAATGCGCTCTTTCCAGACTTCGTCGGGTTCACCCATCGACACCCAGATGTCGGTATAGAGGAAGTCGCAGCCCTTGACGCCCTTGTCCACGTCGTCGGTCAGCGTGAGGGTGGCGCCGGTCTCGGCCGCAATCTTGCGGCAGGTTTCCACGAGTTCCGGGTTCGGCCAGAGGCTCTTCGGCGCGACGATGCGCACATCCATGCCCATCTTGCAGCCGCCCACCATCAGCGAGTTGCCCATGTTGAAGCGGGCGTCGCCCAGGTAAGCGTAGGATACCTTGTTGAGGGGTTTGTCCACGTGCTCCTGCATCGTCATAAAGTCGGCCAGGATCTGCGTGGGGTGGAATTCGTTGGTCAGGCCGTTCCACACGGGGACGCCCGAATATTCGGCGAGCTGCTCGACGGTGGTCTGCGCGAAGCCGCGGTATTCGATGCCGTCAAACATGCGGCCCAGTACGCGTGCGGTATCCTTCATCGACTCTTTGATGCCGATCTGCGAGCCGCTGGGGCCGAGGTACGTCACATGCGCGCCCTGGTCATAGGCGGCCACCTCGAACGAGCAGCGGGTGCGCGTGGAGGTCTTTTCGAAGATCAGGGCGATGTTCTTGCCCTTGAGCCGGGGCTGTTCCGTGCCGGCATATTTCGCGCGCTTGAGGTCGCGTGCCAGGTCGAGGAGATACTGGATTTCCTTGGGAGAGAAGTCGAGCAGCTTGAGGAAGCTGCGGTTGCGGAGGTTGTAAGCCATGATGCGTGTATAGATGCTTTGAAAGGTTGATTATTTGACGATGCGGGTGCCGCAGGCCGGGTTGTCGAGCTGGCCTGCTTCGGTGATGACACATTCCCTTCCGCCATTTTCGACGAAGAGGATGCCGGCGCGGACTTTCGGGGCCATCGAGCCTTCGGTGAAATGGCCTTCGGCCAGGTATTGCTTCGCTTCGGCGACCGTAATCACGTCGAGTGCGCGTTCGCCTGGCTTGCGGAAGTTGAGGTAGACTTTCGGGACGTCGGTGAGGATGTAGAACTCATCGGCCCCGATCTGCGTGGCGCAGAGCGCGGAGGCGAGGTCCTTGTCGATGACGGCCTCGACGCCGGTCAGCAGTCCGTCCTTCTCGACCACGGGGATGCCGCCGCCGCCCACCGTGACTACGATATGGCCTTCGGCTGCGAGTTGTTTGACAATTTCGATATTGTTGATTTTGAGAGGCTTGGGAGAAGCTACGACTTTGCGCCATCCGTTCCCCTTGGGGTCTTCGCGGTAGATGGCGCCGGTTTCGGCGTGGAGCCTTTCGGCTTCTTCCTTGGGATAATACGGACCCACGGGTTTGGTGGGGTTCTGGAACATCGGGTCGTCGGCGCCCACGACCACCTGCGTCACGAGCGAGACGACGTGGCGACGGATGCCATGCCGCACCATCACGCGGTTCATGCCCTGCTCAATCATATAGGCGATCGAGCCCTGGGTCTCCGCTCCGCAGAAATCCATCGGCATCGCCTGGACGCCGAAGGCTTTCTTGCCGGCTTCGTGCTGCAGCATCACGTTGCCCACCTGCGGACCGTTGCCGTGGCCGATGACGATGTCGTAGCCGCGTTCCATCAGGTTGTAGAGCTGCTCGCACGTCTGCTGGACGTTGGCGAGCTGCTCCTGGTAGGTCCCTTTCTGGCCGCTGCGCAGCAGCGCATTGCCTCCGAAGGCCACCATTGCAAGTTTTTTCATTTCTATTGTGCGTTTTTTATTTGACTATCGGGCCGTCCGGGACGGCGGAATACAAAGATACAGATATTAATTATTATATTTGCCGCCCTGACGCAACAAAGTGCTTTAATTTGCATCTTCAAATTATGACGATTATACGGAAAGTCCTGCTGACCCTTGTGGTGCTCCTGCCCGCCCTGGCCGCCGCCCAGGACGACGCAGCCCTATATATGGAGCAGGCGGGCGGTTCGGCCCTGCTTTTCAGGGGCCACCGCGCAAACGGTTATCCGCAGCCTTATAACGGGACCTTCTACTGGAACGGCCCCGAATTCAAGGAGGGAGCCGTGCACTATAACGGAAAACATTATGAGAACCTGTTGCTGAACGTCGATGCCGTGCGGCAGGACCTGATTGTCCGCACTCCTTCCGGCGGCGACGGAAAGGTGCTTGACAGCGATTATGTGGAGTCCTTCATGATGGGCGGCCACCAGTTCCTGCATCTGCGCAACCTCTATGGAGAGGATGCTCCGTCCGGATATTGGGAAGTGCTCTATGACGGTCGGGCAAAGGTGCTCAAGCAGGTGGTCCGCATTCTGCAGAAGGACCTGGACGGCAGCTTGCGCTCATCCATAGGCTATGACGGCGAATACCGGGCGGATGTACACAACATCTTTGTGTACCAGCCTAAATACTGTTATATGGCGGAAGACGGAACGCTGGTTCCACTCCGCTCCCGCAGCCAGCTGATGCGCTTTTACAAGAACAACAAACGGCAGATCAGCCGGCACATGTCGAATCTCGAGTCTTCGGGAAGGCTCTCCATGGAGCGTTATTGCACGGAGCTTGTCAAATACGCTGAGAAATTATGAGAGCGCTGAGATACCTCCTTGCCGCCGCGTCGCTCTTGGTTGTCGTCGCGCTCCATGCCCAGGATAATCAGAACCAGGTGGGCGTGACCCGGACCGACGCCACGGGCCTGCTCCTTTTCCTGCAGCAGGAAATCGATCCGGACCTGTTCTTCGTCGCGGATTCGACCGACAACAAATCGTATACGGTGCGGGGTACCCGCGCCGAATTCCCCGAAAAGGCTTTCGCAGCCCTGCGCGAGAACGGCTGGTCCGTAACGCGCTACGAAGGTCGCTGGCTTGTGCTGCGGGGCAAGCCCCTGACGCTGGAGCTGCCTTCCGGTTATTTCCGCGCCGAAACGGTGAAGGACACCACGTCGGTATCCGGCCTGCTCGAGGGCGAGACCACCACGATGACCTTCCAGAACAAGATCTACGAGATCGGCGATCCCGAGGCGGCCCGCCGGACCGGCAAGGCGACGGTGCGCGGATATGTGCGCGACGTGGCCAGCGGTGAACCCATCGTGGGCGTCTCGGTGTATGAGGAAGGCGGCAAGGCCTTCGCCACGACCGATGCATACGGCTTCTACAAGCTGTCGGTGCCGGTGGGATCTTCGCAACTGGGTTTCAGCGGCTATTCGCTGGAGGACCTGAAGCTCGACCTGATGGTTTACGGCGACGGCTCGCTCGATGTGGTGATGAAAGAGAAGGTCTTCACGCTGAAAGGCGCGGTGGTAACCTCGGAGAGCGCAACGCAGCACCGCACTGCGCAGATGGGCATTGAGAAGGTGCGCGTGAACGTCATCAAGAACGTGCCGGTGGTCTTCGGCGAAGCCGATGCCCTCAAGGTGGTCATGACGCTCCCGGGCGTCAAGTCGGTGGGCGAAGCGTCCAGCGGCTTCAACGTGCGCGGCGGCTCGACGGACCAGAACCTCATTCTGTTCAACGAAGGAACCATCTACAACCCCAACCACATGTTCGGCATCCTGTCGTCGTTCAACACCGACGTGATCAGCGATGTGGAGCTGTACAAGAGCTCGATTCCGGCGCAGTACGGCGGTCGCATCTCCTCCGTGCTGGAGGTCCGCAGCCGCGACGGCAACAGCAAGAAGGTGCAGGGTTCCCTGGGCCTGGGCCTGCTGACAAGCCGCCTGCACCTTGAGGGCCCGATCGTGAAGGACCGGACGACCTTCATCCTGGGCGGGCGCACCACCTATTCGAACTGGCTGTTCAAGCTGCTGCCGCAGGGCAGCGAGTATGCGGGCGGCAAGGCGTCGTTCCAGGACGCAAACCTGGGCATCAGCCACAAGATCAACGAGAACAACTCGATCCACGCGTACGGCTACTTCTCGCGCGACAAGTTCAGTTTCAGCAGCGACACGACGTTCCGCTACCGCAACATCAACGGTTCGATCAAATGGCACAGCATCTTCAACGACAACCATTCCATGACGGCGGTTGTCGGCTACGACAGCTACCATTACAGCCTTGAGAACACGTACGACCCTTTCACGGCGTACCGTCTCTCCTCGGCCGTCGACCAGGAATATGCCAAAGTGAACTTCAAGTCGTCGCTGTCAGACGCCCATACGCTGGGCTACGGCGTGCAGGCGACCCGCTATGACCTGAACCCGGGCGACTACCGGGGCGTCGGTGAATCGTCGCTCGTGACCGCCCGTACCCTCGACCGAGAACGAGGCGTAGAGGCGGCGCTTTACGTCAGCGATACGTGGGACATCACCGACGGCCTGACCCTCGACGCGGGCATCCGCTGGTCGGAATTCTTCCGCGGCGGCAACAAGCCCGCGGGCGGTCCGGAGTTCCGCATTTCCGGAAAATACTCGTTCAATAGCGCCACCAGCGTCAAGGCGGGCTTCAACACGATGCGGCAGTACATCCACATGATCTCGAACAGCATCAATGTGTCGCCTACCGACAGCTGGCGCCTGTCCAGCGACAAGATCCGGCCCCAGGTGGGCTGGCAGGCGGCTGCGGGTTTCTACCGTTCGCTGCTCGACAACACGGTGGACGTGTCGCTTGAAGGCTACTACAAGCGCGTGCAGCACTACATCGACTACAAGGGCGGCGCCGTGCTGGTGATGAACGAGAACCTGGCGGACGACCTGATCGACACCGAGAACCGCGCTTACGGCGTGGAGGTAATGGTCAAGAAGACGCTTGGCAAGCTGAACGGCTGGGTCTCCTACACGTGGTCGCGTTCGCAGCTCCGCGAGACGGAAGACCGCGGCGTGATGACCGTCAACCGCGGCGAATGGTACAATGCGGCCTACGACAAGCCGCACGATGTCAAAGTGGTG
>Ga0310696_10003291_pt1 | contig 20303 bp, 23 predicted proteins | sample AusTroGonzalo_MG_4_FD_203885 | JGI IMG/M metagenome (GOLD analysis project Ga0310696, IMG submission 203885) | Bovine rumen microbial communities from tropical cattle in Woodstock, Queensland, Australia - Gonzalo_02 (v2) (version 2) | ecosystem: Host-associated > Mammals > Digestive system >... | reverse complement strand
AGGACGCTGCAGCACCCGCTGCAGAGGCTCCCGCCACCAAGACAGAAGAGTAAACAACTGACTACTACTTCTACATAAGAACGGGATTATTTGGCCAGAACGCCAGACAGTCCCGTTTCTTCCTTTTTCCACCTTTCCCCAACACATAAAATCAACATGAGCAAAATAGTTCTGATAACAGGCGCCACAAGCGGCATCGGCCTCGCTTGCGCCCAGAAGTTTGCTGCCAACGGCGACAAACTCATCCTTACTGGCCGTAACTCACAGCGACTGGAAGAAATCAGCAACACCCTGAAAGCCAACGGCACAGAAGTCCTGACCCTTGCTTTCGACGTACGCGACCGTGAGCAGGCCAAGAACTGCCTCGAGACGCTACCCGAGCAGTGGCAGGCCATCGACGTTCTCGTCAACAATGCCGGTCTTGCACTCGGTCTCGAGCCTGAATACGAAGGCAATCTCGACGATTGGGAGACGATGATTGACACCAACATCAAAGGACTCCTCACGATGACGCGCCTCGTCGTGCCCGGTATGGTCAAGCGCCAGCACGGACACGTCATCAACGTCGGCTCCGTAGCAGGCGATGCAGCCTATGCTGGTGGTAATGTCTATTGCGCCACGAAGGCAGCCGTCAAAGCGCTCAGCGACGGTCTCCGCATCGATGTTGCCGACACCCCCGTCCGCGTTACCAACCTGAAGCCCGGACTCGTCGAGACCAACTTCAGCAACGTCCGCTTTCACGGTGACACCGAACGTGCCAAGAAGCTCTACACAGGCATCAAGCCCCTTACCGGCGACGACATTGCCGACGTAGCCGTCTATGCCGCAAACGCCCCTGAGCACGTCCAGATAGCCGAGGTTCTCATCCTCGCCACCCATCAGGCTAACGGTAGCGTGATTGTCCGAAAATAAAGTTTTTCAAAAAAATATCGCCCAAAAGTTTGGCGGTTCGGAAGAATTTGACTACCTTTGCACCCGCAAAACCGCAAGGTAATGCAATCGTTCTCTTACATGGTGCCCGTAGTTCAGTTGGTTAGAGCGTCAGATTGTGGTTCTGAATGTCGTGGGTTCGAGTCCCACCGGGCACCCACCCAAAACTCCTGTAAGTCAATCACTTACGGGAGTTTTTGTTTTGAGAGAATATAACCTAAATAGCATCAAAACAGCCTCTTTTGGGGTTAAAATCCGTTGATTTAGCCTATTTTGTTTACCGCTAAAATTTTAACGTAAGATGCTGACAATCAAGGCAATGGTTAAAAAAGATGGATTGCGTGTTGACCGCAAGTACAACGTAAAGCTATGTTTTACGTACAATCGTAAGGTGAAAAGGCTATCTACAAGCCTATTTGCAAGTCCTGAAGACCTCACAAAATCCCTATCTTTTAAGGAGGGAACAATCCTTAAACAGAAGGTCGACAAACTTGTAGAGACCTATAAAGAGATGTGCGACAAATTACAGGTAGATGCTCATCATTTCACATTGGACGATATTATAGAAATGATTAAAGCTGACGAGGAAAGACACAAGCCCGTGGACTATATTCAGTTCTGCCAATGGTGGATAAGTACAACTTCCATCAAAGGCAAAAGAAACTACCAGTCTGCCCTAAATGCTTTTATCACCTATATAGGCACAGACCATCTTGAAGTCTCAAAACTTACAGCCCAGCTATTAAATGGTTTCATGGACTATCTGAAAAAGCAGAGTAATCAACGAGCAAAGTCACTAATGAAGTCTGGGAAACGAGTACCGACCAATCGCAGTGTTTCTCTCTATCTTGGAAGTCTTCGCCATTTATTCTATGAAGCTAAGAAGAAATACAATGATTATGACCGCAATATAATCCGCATTACGAACTCACCATTTGAATATGTGGCCATTCCCAAACAACAGGCGACCAGAAAGAGGGCAATTACCCCTGATCAGATAAGGAGCATTTGTCAGTACCCTTATGAACATAAGAAGGATGGAACGCTGAAACGAGAAAGCATCGTTAATCTGGCTAAGGACTGTTTTATCCTCTCGTTCTGTTTGATCGGGATGAACTCAGCAGACCTGTTCAATTGCACAAAATTTAGTGATGATACCATTACCTACTATCGTACAAAGACGACAGCACGTAGACTTGACAAGGCCAAGATGGTTGTTAAGATACCGCCTTTCGTAAAGCCGCTGTTTGAAAAATACAGGGATAAGACAGGTCAGCGCATTTTCAAGTTCCACCTATTATATAATACAGATAAGAATTTCAATCGAGCTCTCAACAAAGGACTGAAAGAGATTGGCGATCAATTGCAAATTGACGACCTCGAATACTATGCAGCCCGTCACTCATGGGCTACCATCGCTCTCAATAAATGCAAGATTGACAAGTACACAGTCCATGCAGCCCTTAACCACGTGGACGAGAACATGCGAGTCACCGACATCTACATTGAACGAGACTTCGTGAACGAGAACAAGGCTAACCAGAAAGTCGTCAAGTACGTTTTTGGCAAGTAGAGCTATCCCAACTGAGACAGGACTATTAGGGCGCATTACCCTAATGTCCGTCTCTTGGTCAAGTGTTTAGCATTATGCAGTCTCTTTCTGTTCAACATCCTTCTTTAGGTCTTTCAAGTGCTGTGTGAGAGTAATCGTTATCTCATTTTGCTTGTCCTCAGAAGTCGCGAGCTCAAAACTCATTATCTCGTCATCTGTAATTTTCTTGATGGCACTCAACATATCCTTCAGAGAATAATCTTCTTTACGAAGGAGGGTATTTATGGCACGGATTGCATACCGCTTCTCTGCGTTCTTGTTGAACTTCTTAGTTGCAGCATCAAGAAGTTTTTCTGCATCTTTCTCCTTGCGACCTAGTGTTAGTACTTTCTCAGGCATCGTTCCCATCGTCATTTCCAAGATTGTAGTGGGCTTCATTGTACAGTCCAAGTAAAGTTTTGCAGTGGTAATATTCATTTCGTGCTTTTTTGCGAACATGAAAACCGTCTTACAAGCCTCGTTCCCTGTTGCGAGTGCAGCAACACCTACCTTCTCTGTGTTACTAAGTCCCCGGCTATAGAGGTTAGTGCACCCTACAGTCTGCGCGTAGTCTTGTACTGATGCAAAATCTCGAATTTCCGCCTTTATTTTTTCTTCTAATGACACACGCCAATATGTGTCTGCTGTAGGACAAAGAACAAGCACATTGTCCGTACCTTTTTCAACCAACTTGCCATTCTCGTCTTTCAGTTCAATACCAGCATCCCAGAAAAGTTCAGGCTTAGCAAAGTAAAAGGTACAGGGGAGTAACTTTGTCCTATCTATACTCCCAATAAGATCTTTGGCATCTTTGGGCTGCTCCATTGAGTAATCGGTGTAAGCTACCAAAATTTCTCTCTCTTCACCATCAATGATGGCAATCTTTGTCGTTGATACGACCGTGGAATTTTTGTTCTCTTCCATACCTATTAAGTTTAAATTGTTTGTACTGACAGCGTTCTCAGCTGCGTTAACACTCTCGGAAGCAGCGATTGTCTCGCTGCTGTTTGCTACTGTCGTAGCGTTGTTGATGATATTCTTCATCGTTGTACCCCTGCCGCCTTCTAAATTAACATAGGTGCTTCGCTCGTGACAACAGGGATAGCTCTGCACCTTAAATCGGGTGCAAAGATAAACCAAGAAAAAAAGAATTCAAAGGGGATAATTGTGAATGGAAAATTGATACAAAACATTCACAATTAATAGGAGACGAACTACTAAAACCTAGATTAAAATTTCGTCTTCTTCACCAATCTGGCTTAGTGCCATGTTCGGATTAAACCAGTCAATTTTGTCTTTCCAATCATCATATTTGATAAAAGTAACAGGTAACAGCGTTTTAAGAGAAAAACTCGCATCATGTGAAGGAAAGCTCAATTTTTGGTAGAGCTCCATCATCTTACGAAAGCTGTCTGTCTTATATGCATTATCAATTAGAATGAAATTCTCAGTGCTATAAAGCCCAAAGTAAGTCATTAATCTCAATATTAGCAATTGCTCAGCTTGAGTTACTAGTCCTTTCCTGCCTGGATGCTTTTTTTTACTCTCAGGATAATACTCTTTAAGAAAGAACGCAAGATAGTATGCGAATTTACATTGAAGAACACTTCTCGTTACCACGTCATCCATCTTATCACACTTGCCTATTTTCCATGTTTCCAAGGCCTGACCTTTAGTTCTTAACGGCTCGTCTATGGCTGACATTATCTCTTTAATTAGTTCTGGGTTATAAGTAGTAACAACTTTTCCTTCCTTGTTTTTAAAAGTTATTTCGCTTATTTCTCCCAAGTCATGGATTCCCTGTTGTGTGGAAGGCTTGAGCAAAACTAAATAATGGCCTCTAATCAGTTCATTAACATATGCGCCCAATAATAGAAATTGAAATATATCTATCTTTTTCCCCTCCTCGAAGAACACTTTATTGGCAAATTCTAATAACAACGGATCCTCAATAGCTGTTTTTATTAGTTCCTTGAAGTCTATCCACGAATCATTATGGCGTTCAAGAAAAATATAATATGAAGCGCCTAGATATTCTTTTGCGTAATCTGTCGTTGCAAGATTCTCCTCTAGACTTATTGAGAGAGCCTTACAATACAGGAAGGGTTCCTCTTTCGATTCATGCTTTATGCTGTTTCTTTACTATCCATGTCGCAAAGATACACATTATTATTGAAAAAAGCACCATTTCTAAAATTTTTATTTTTTTCTGAGCACGGCACTTCACCCTCAACAAGTCCCCCCTCCCTGCCTTAAAAGGTAAAACGTCTTTTCTGATGGAAACCTCAGCCCTATCCCAAAACGTAGTCAAGATGTAGTGCAAACTGTACCTCTTAGAGGTAATAAGTACCTCATAGTTAACTCTATCAATAACCATCTAACTGTTTTTATTATGAACAATTTCGCATTATTGCCTGCCGCTACAGGCACAAGTTTTGAGTACGCTGACTACGAAGAAATCGTTGAGCAGCCTGTGACCTCTCACGTCAGTTTCTTGGAGGCCAACACTAACCGCATCACTCTTGACGAGTTGAAGACCCAGTGCGTGGTTCCTACGTGGGCTAACCAAGAGCTGACCATCGCTCATCAGGACTTCATCGAAGCAGTCCATGACGCAGCACATTCTTTCTATCAGGGTGAGGCGATCAATACCCCAGACATCAGAGTGTCGCACATCGTAAGAGGCCGCACTCCTGACGCTTTAGGTAAGCGAGCTTCTGAGCTTCTGGAGTGTGAGAAGACTCAGTTCTATCAGCGAATGGCCTTTGCATTCACCATTCCCACCATCTATGAGACCATCAACGGCCAGCGATTAGAGCTCTGTGTGGGCGGTGTCCGTAACTATAATGACCTGAATCTCTACCGTTCTTCTAAGGGCGTGGAGAAGTTCTCCGTCTTTGTAGGCTGGAGAGTACGAATCTGCAGCAATCAGGTGCTGACAGGCCAAGGTGTGAAACTCTCTGTGGAGGTAATGTCTCTGAGGCAGCTCTACCAGCAGGTAATGGAGCTCTTCAACCAGTTCAACCCTGCCAAGGACATACACCTGATGCAGACACTATCCAACACCTTCCTGACTGAGACGCAGTTTGCACAGGTGGTTGGTCGCATGAGACTCTATCAGGCCCTGCCCAACAACGTGGCACGTGGAATCCCCAAGCTAATCATCACTGACAGCCAGATTAACAACGTGTGCCGTGGCTACTACCACAACGAAGACTTTGGCGGTCAGGATGGTGCTATCTCCATGTGGAACTTCCACAACCTTCTCACGGAGTCCAACAAGAGCAGCTACATTGACAGCTACCTACAGCGTGCCGTTAATGCTACTGAGGTTGCCGTTGGTCTTAACAATGCTATGCACGGTGACGAAAACTACCAATGGTTCCTTGGTTAGTTGATAGAGCGGAGGGCATCACCTTTTTATATATAGGTGGTGTCCTCTTTACCCTATCCTGCGTGTTCAATTAACGAGTGTGTTCAAATAAATCTCTATGGGGTTATTGGGCACACTCTTTTCCGTTACCAACCAATACTTTGATTAAAATGAGTACAAAAACAGCAGTTATCTATGCTCGTGTCTCTTCAATCGGTGACAGGCAAAACACAGACCGCCAAGTTTCAGACCTTCTGGATTATGTGAAATATCAGAATCTGGAAATCTGTAAGATATACGAAGAGCATGTTTCTGGAGCAAAGAAGAACATAGAGCGTCCGGTGCTACAGCAAGCTATTGAGTTCTGTAAATCCAATAGTGTTTCCATCCTTTTAGTAAGTGAACTATCCAGACTGGGGAGAAATGCCTTTGAAGTTCTGGCCACAGTCAAAGACCTCATCGATTCAGGCATTAACCTCTATATGCAGAAAGAACAGCTAACGTTACTTGATTCAGAAGGTAAGCCCACCATGTTCGCACCGATAATGATTGCCACTCTCTCAACATGTGCGCAACTGGAAAGAGAGAACATCAAGTTCCGTCTCAACTCAGGCCGTAAACTATACATTGAACGTGGTGGCAAACTTGGTCGCAAGGTTGGCAGTGTCAAGTCAACAGAACAAAAACGGGAAGAGCATAAGGACATTATCTCTTACCTGAAACGTGGTTATTCAGTTCGTAACACGGCAAAGCTAACCAGTAAAGGGATAAGCACAGTTCAACGGATTAAAACGGAGTTTGATCTATAGAGACAATGCATTTCATACTGTTAGGCGGATATTTCGTACAATCAAAGTGAAATATCTGCCAGATTTCTTGTTTGTCTCAAAACTAATCGCTATATTTGCAGCTGAGTTTCAAGTACCCAACGTGTTGGAGTGCGCTATAATGGCTCAGACATAGTAAAAGAGCGATTGACGTTTATCCTGTCATAGAATCTGGACAATTCTTAGCTACAAGGATGATGGCAATATGCTCACATCGTTAGGATTATCGTACCTTTACGGGAATGATATGTTCTAAGGTGTGGGCTATTGTTCATTGTTTGTAGCAGGTAGTCCAGAACCTTATGACGATAATGGCAATAGTCCCACACTCTTAAACAATAATCCGCTGACTTCTTGGGATTAGTTAGTACATTCTTATTGGTTGTATGAAAGCAGATTTCTTCTTAAACAGAAATAGTGTGGATCCCCAAGTTGTAGCAAAAATAGTTGAGGAACTAGAGAAAAGAGGCTTTTATTCAGATGGCCATATTATTTATAGTGAAGAGCAAGGACTAGAGGTTAAAGAAATATTTGATAAATATTTAGTGAATAAATAGACAATGGGACTTCTAGATAGATTCATCAAATGGTTCAAAGATTCTGCCGAACGTAGAAGGTTCTTAAACGAATTTAATAGCAATGCAAGTGTAGCGTTTCAATCATTGTCTGTTGATACTCTTTTGGAAGCGAAGTCATGTTCAGGGAATTCTGATAGCTCATACCGTCATGAGTTGTCTGCTCCTTTCATGTTTAGCGGCATTGCTGTTGAAGCTAAGGCTGGTTCTCAGATACCTGTTGACGATATAATACTCATTGGCAAAATTATCCTTTCTAATCAGGTGCTAGTTAGAAGAATGTTTGTTTTACATTGGGACACTCTCATTGTCAGAGATACAAGAACAGGGAAGTTTGTTGACTGGCGAATAAGAGACTTTATGAGTTTTGGCGGACTTCTTTACGAAAGGAGGTAAAAATGTGGTTCTTCAAAAAGAAAAGAGATACTGAACAAGATATTCTAATAAAGAGAATCAAGGCTGAACAACTTGACATGAAAGACCTTTTCTCTAATATAAATAACCGTTCAGAAGTTGAGACATTGTACAAGGAACTTTGCAAGCTGTCTCATCCAGACAAGTTTGACAAGGAACCAGTGAAAAAAGAGATTGCTAAAGAACTGTTTGCTCAAATCCAAACAAATCGAAATAATTACAATCAGTTAATGGAACTGAAAGGCATGATTGAGGTTCAACTATTAAAGGAATAATCGTATGAGATGTGCAGTATGCGGAAAAGAGTTCGGAGAAGGTACGAAATGTCAATGTTGCGGAGTTGACAGAGTTACAGGATTAGGTAACTATAGCGGCTACAATAATCCAACGGGAAGTAATGGTTATAATTCTTCTAATTATGGGGGATATACATCTTCTAAAACTACTGTTTGCTATTCATGTGGCGAAGTCATTCCGTCAGATTCGAAGTTCTGTCCATATTGTAGTAAGGAATTATATGTGACATGTCCCCAATGTGGAAACACATATTCTTCCCAATTCCCTGCATGCAATCAATGTGGAACAAATAGAGTGAAATATTATGAAAGAGAAAAGGAAAGATTAAGAAAGGAGAAAGAGTTTAAAGAATATCTTGATTATCTATCCGCAGTTGCACGAGAGATAAAAAAATAAATAAAAAAACAATATAATAAAGATGATATGAAGTGTTCTGTATGTGGAAAAGAGTTTGGCGAAGGCATTAACTGTCAATGTTGCGGAGTTGACAGAGTCACTGGGCTTGCCAACTATAGTAGCTATGGTACATCAAATTACCAAGGAACAAATACATCGCATTATGATTCATCATATGATTCTTCGCCAAAGACAATGGTTTGCTTTGCATGTGGTGAGATAATACCATCTGATTCGGAATACTGCCCATATTGTAGGAAGAAGTTATATGTCAAATGCCCTAAGTGTGGGAACACTTACTCTTCTCAGTTCCCTGCTTGTAATAAATGTGGGACAAATAGGAATCAATATTTAAAAGCAGAGAAGGAAAGAGAACAAATAAAAGCAAAAGAGCAAGCACGTTTAGAACGACTACAGAAGCAGCAACAGCAAAAAGCAATTAAAGAGAGTAAAGAAGCTTTTAGAGGATGCTTTACTTTCCTTGGATATTTAGGCCTTTTCTTTGGAGTGTTGTTAATTATAGTTGCAATATCAGAACATGGCTCTGAGAATTTCAGAATTAATCAAGGAAAAGAATTATTGTGCTATATAATTGCAATAGCTTGTCTAATAATCGGATTAGTTGGAATTTCCAATAAGAAACCATAGTAAAAGGATTGCAAATAAGAATCCTATATCAAAAAATAGAGAAAAATATGAAATGTTCTAATTGTGGCAAAGAATTTGGTAATGGCGTTAATTGCCAACACTGTGGAGTAGATAGAGTCGCTGGGTTGGCTAATTATAGTGGCTATGATGGTCATGCAGGAAGTAATAGTTACGATCCATCAAATTATGGAGGGCAAACATCTTCTAAAACTACTGTTTGCTATGCTTGTAGTGAGATAATTCCTTTGGGGGCAACATTCTGTCCTGTTTGTGGCAAGAAACTATTAGTGACATGCCCTAATTGTGGTCACGAATATTCGTCTCAATATCCTGTGTGCAGTAAATGTGGAACTAACAGAGAGGAATATAACGAACGTAAAAGGAGAGAAGAAGAGAAGAGGAAAGCATGGGAACAATCACCAAAGGGTAAAGCAGAATTAGCCCGGGAGGAGGAGGAACGCAAAAGACAAGTGGAAGAGGCTGAAAAAGAAAAGAGAGCAAACATGATTGTTTATTTGATAATGACTCCGATTTGGGGACTTATGTGGTATGGAGGCATAGACGCTTTTTTTCCTGAACTCGGAATAAACATCCCCAAAGTTTGGCCTAATACTTTTCCAACGAATCTAATTATTTGCTTTGTTTTGGGCTATATAACACAATACATCATTGACAGCTTTGACAGCTAATTTCCTACACCCAACCACCCATTTCGTACAATAATCGTAGTAATTGGTTAATTATAAAAAAATATGTCAGAATCAAATAAAGACAATAAGGTTATTGATGATTTCCCTTGGGATGAATTTGAGGAAGGAACTGTTGCTAACATAAGCAAAGAACAGCTTGACAAACTTTACCAAGAATCCCAGATCAAGATTACCAATCATCAGATAGTAGAGGGAACAATAATCTCTATTGACAGGAAAGAGGTTGTTGTTAACATCGGATACAAAAGCGATGGTATCATCCCCGCTTCTGAATTCCGCTACAACGCTAATCTTAAGATTGGTGATAAAGTAAAAGTCTATGTTGTGTGCGCTGAAGACAAGAAAGGTCTGCTAATCCTCTCTCACAAGAAAGCACGTTTCACCAAGTCATGGATGACTATCAAAGATGCACTTGAAACAGATAAAAAACTAACTGGCTACATAAAATGCCACATAAAAGGTGGATTCTTAGTTGACATACTAGGATGCGAAGTTTTTCTTCCTAATTCACAGGTTGAAACATCTCCCGTAAAAGACTATCACCAATATGTTGGAAAAACCATGAATTATAAGGTTGTCAAACTTATTGAGGAACCTGAATTCGCTGTTGTTTCACATAGAGCGATAAGTGACTCTAATTATGCTAATCATTCTTTTTTTAAGTCAGTTAAGCTTGCAATAAAATACTTTAATGATGAATACTATAATTTATTTCATCATGACAATGATCATGATGATTATTTATATTCTGAGGATTATATAGACCAGGAATCTCATAAAAAGAAAAGAAGAAAAAGCATACCACCAGAAATATCACAGATGGTTCATACTCACGGACGCTTATTACCATGTCCACATTGTGGAAGTTGTTTTGTTGATACTTATTGTGACGGAACCGCAAGATGCCGTGATTGCGACAACTGGTACTATTATGCATGATTTCGTACACTATACATCATATTTCGTACAAGTTACTATCAAATACGACCACTATTTTGAAATAAAGAACTAATTTTGCAAGCAAATCAAGAAACCGGTGAGTAACAAGGTTCTAATCATATCGAATGCAAACGAACTCGTCAGGATAAAACCTGAACGGGTGGTTTATGTGAAGTCAGATGGCAACTACTCCACAATGGTGCTGCATGACAAGACTAAACAGACGTTTACCATGAACCTTGCTCAATGTCAGCAGATGATGGAGGAACAACTGGGTAAGGAGGCTATGACCTTTATCCGTCTGGGTAAGCAGCTGATAGTAAACAGAGCATACATCTTCAAGATTAACCCCAATAAGCAACAACTATATATGTCTAATTCGGAAGTGAATATCGCTTTTGAGCTACAGGCTTCTAAGGAGGCGCTGAAACAGTTGAAGACATTACTTGAATCAGAGACGGGAAAGGAGAATAGACTATGAGGAATAATGACGAACTACAGGTGCTGGGTAGCGACACCAAACAAAAGAGCTGGAAATGGATAGCCGTTGTTGTGAGTGTAGTTCTTCTGGCAATAGCTTATCTTATATATAATAGGTGTAGCTCTACAGACCGTTCCTTACCAATGACTCAGGAAGGAACGACTATCTCACCTGCATTACAATACGCAGCAGACTCATTGCTTCAAGTCAAGCTGAAAGAGATAAACGGCTTGCAAGGTCAGGTAATCATTATGAATGTTCAGACAGGTGAGATACTTGCTATGGCTGGTCGTGAGCGTAACTTTGAAGGAGAGTTCCTGCCTTGTAAGAACTTTTCCTATCAGCAGGAATTGGGCTCTCTGATGAAAACCGCATCACTTCTTGTCGCATTAGAAACAGGGAAAGTTACATTGGATGATGTCGTTGACACGGGAGATGGCGTCTGGATGATAGATGATGACAGAACAATGAGAGACCACAATTGGCTTAGAGGCGGATATGGTAAAATAACACTGGAACATGCCTTGGAGGTCAGCTCTAATATTGGAATAGGCAAGACCATCTGGAACTTGTTCAAAGGTCACGAACAAGATTTCTTTGAAAAACTTGACTCCATGAGTTATGGGCGACCTGACAGCATTGCTGGAGTAGAAAGATTAAGTCCCACATTCTATCACTCTCCCAAAGATTCTGATTGGGTAAACAAGGACATTATCTGGAGTTCCATTGGTTACGAACGAAAGATTGCACCGATACAGATGCTGACTTTTTATAATGCCATAGCTAATAATGGTAAGATGGTTAAGCCAACATTAATGCCAGGAGCTACAGAGGTGATTAATGAACAAATAGCTAAGAGTGAAAATGTGGCGCTCATACAGCAAGCATTAGAGCATGTTGTTAGTCAAGGGTTAGGAATACTTGCTGGAAGTGAACACGTGAAAGTTGCAGGAAAAACGGGTACTTCACAGGTGGGAGAATACTATGAAGGAGATAATACTGTTTCTGAATACCAACTTTGCTTTTGTGGCTACTTCCCTGCTGATAAGCCTAAGTACAGCATGATTGTGAGCATGAACAAGCTAGGACTCCCAGCCAGTGGTGGCGGAATGGCTGGCTCTTTGTTCCATGACATTGTGGAGTGGATGATTTATAACGGAATGATGAAATAAAGCTATGGTAAACGATACGATTGTAAACGCTAAGAACTTTTCGGACAGGCTCTGTAATGAGGTTATACTTTTCAGCAATGACTTTGCACGCGACCTCGGTGTTACATACGGTGAGTTATGGGCAGGGATCACTATCTTCGTAGTATTTATGATAGTGTTCTACAACGTTATGCTGTTGCTCTCATTGTACTTTCCAAAGTTAAAGAAAACCATCAAGTACACTTATTGGACGGTACACGGACTAATAGTCTTGTTTCTCTTGTCCATCTTTTTAATGATTGGTGTGGCCGCTAAAGCTGATAATGAATTAAACAGGCCTTTTGTTGGTACGAAAGAAATAATCATCAAATGATTATCTGTCGATGAAGAAGAGGAAGATAGCTCTTATTGGCTTAGCATCATTGTTAGCACTCAACTTGCTAATGCCTACTAAAATTCAGAATCCTGTTGAGGGTTGTGGACGTGAGAGCTATAATCCGAAATCATTCTGGCATCCGTGGGGAAATCATAAACATGCAGGAATAGACATCTTCGCTAAGAAGGGAACGAATGTACACCCTGCTATCGGTGGTATCGTAGTCGCTACAGGACATAACTTAGGGGCTGGTGGAAATTGCATCCTAATTCTCAGTTCTGGATGGCGACTACATTACTATGCTCACCTGAATGAGATAGATACTCATATTGGGGCTATCGTTAGTCAAAAATCAGTCATTGGTAAGGTGGGGAATACTGGCAATGCTAAAGGTAAACCACATCATTTACACTACAGCATCAGTAGTATCATTCCACAAGGTGATTGGAGGTGGGAAGCTAAGCAAATTCTATTCTACATCAATCCAATCAAAGAGCTTGAAAGATAACATTTCCAGAGAAAAACCTTTATATATGGTGTTTTGAAATAATGTTAATGAAAATAGTAGCGAGTGGTGGTTGGATTATTGAATAGAAATTAGTAACTTTGCCGCTGGTCCAATAAAAGCATAAAACGATATTATGGAGAAGAATAAACCGCAACAGGAATGGGAAGAAACTATTAACGATATGAGCTATGATGAGCTTCAGCGATGCATAGCTGATCCCGGCTACTATCCTGAATACTTGGAGTACGCTAAATCCAGACTGGCTCAACTTGAAAGCGACATGGCTCATGTCAATGAGGTGTTCATTAAGACACTTAAAAAGAGACGAATTAAATATGAGTTGGGAGATGATAAGGATATATTTATTTTCACTTATAACAGAAAGAGATTCAGGGCAGAATTAGATTGTGAATCTGATTTTGTTATCATACACTTTCTACACGATATCATTATTAACAAAGAGGATGAAGCTAAGCTTTTACGATTAGGGAAAGCTGTCAATGAGACAAACAAGATATGCAGAGTTAATACGATATACGAAGAAAATGTGGAAGATGGTTATTTCTTTGTTGTAAGCTCTGCTACAAATAATTTCATATCCGAAAACCCCAACTTTGACATAGAGTTTAGAATGACTCTTGATAGTTGTTTAGACGCTAGATCTTTTGTAAATAGACTAATGAAGAGAAGAAATAACAGACGAGACAAACTATAAGCTAAATGAAGAAGATGCGATTTTGGACAATACTGCTTATCACTATTTGTGTTGTTGGCTGCCAACAAAGGAATGATGCTGGTTTTGTGAACTGTGCTTGTCCTTATGCTACCATCTATCTGCAACCATACGATAACTATTCTCAGAAAGAAGCAGAGAAGTTAAAAGCAGACCTTGACAAACATCTGGAAGGAATCCTATATGGTTCCTTTGAGGTGAAGGTTCTGCCCTCAAAACAGCTATCTGAATCATTTTTAGGAGAGACAGGGAAGAAGTACCGAGTCGATAAGATAATCAAGGACATGAAGAGTAAAGCAGATGAGCACAACATCTATATAGGCATTACTCATCGCGATATATGTAGGGACTACAAAAACGGTGTCAAGGATTGGGGCGTTCTTGGTTCAAGCATCGCGGCTGACCACGCTTGCGTTGTGTCTGACCATCGACTAAAGCATAAGAAACGCGATATGTGGAAAGTTTTGACGCATGAGTTCATTCATACATACTACAACTATCCTCATTGTCCGAAAGACAGTACCCATTGCCTGATGAAGGATGCAAAAGGTAAAGCCGATTTCAGTAATAAACATGATTTGTGCGGATATTGTAAAGAGAAGATAGGGTGACATTTCCAGCAAGAAAATCGATTTATATAGCGTTTCTGAAAAATGTCACCTTTTAGCACGAAATCGACTTGTTGACATTTTTTATTTTGGAACAGAACGAAGCAATAATATCTTTAGTTAAATAGTTGCAACAACAAAGGCGTTTTCGGAAACGGAGCGTCTTTGTTTTTCTTTGAGAGACAGAACACTTTTTTTCAAAGCTACCCTACAAAGAAGAGAAAAATATTCTGTACCAGAAATCGTGTTTTATTTACTGAATTGGGGCGCAACCACAAACCGCTTGGAACTTGACATTCTTTTTTCAAGTAAAGAGTGGTAGAGAGTCAGCATTAATATAATACAACACAAAGAAATGTGACAGAGAATTATTCACTGTGATTTCCTTTAGCTGCTGAACCAGAAAAAATGTCAGAGCTACTAGAATTGACAAGTCAGAAAATCCTTTGGAAATCGCTATGAGATACTTGTAATTATTGCTTTCAGATATATGGGGAAACAGGAGGCGTAGCGATACGTCTTTTGTTTTGTCCCGCAGTAGAACGTTTTTTTTCAAGGCTACCATATAAAAGCATGAAAAAAATTCTGTTCAAAAAAAGAAGATGATTTCGACATTAGTAGATCGTTCTTTTAACCCATATATTTGATTCATATGGAACAAATAATTATTCGTGGTGGAAATGCTCGTTATCTTAGCGAACTTCCTGAATTTAAAGATGGCCTACCTCACGGGATAGTCAACAAAACAAAAACAGATGTTGGTGGCACATATGTCGCAGCAAACTGTAGATCTAACTATATCATCGTTTGTCCGTTCAGGGACTTGGTGGATAGCATTGCAGCAGATAAGAATAACAAATATGATGTCTTTAAATGTTACGGTGGAGTCAGGGAATACCAGTACAGGAAGTACATGAAAGATCATCAGACATACAAGATCGCTGTTACCTATGACAGCCTACCCAAACTCTTAAAGTGGATGGACGGTAAGACAAGAGGCTGGAAAGTTTTAGTAGATGAAAATCACTTGATTCTTGAAGATATGGACTACAGAGAGTCTGCTATTACCAATATGTGCAATACTATACAGGCTTTTGATCATTACACTTTCTTATCTGCGACTCCAATAGATGATGATTACGAAATCGAGTTCTTTAAGCAGTTGCCGCATTATCGCGTAGAATGGGCTCCAAGGAAACCGATCACTGTTTTTAAATTTAAAGCGACCAACCTTAGCAAAGGACTATGCAAACTAATCCGTATTTTTAATGAAGAAGGCTTTGTCTTACCTGACATTAACGGAGAAGAAAAAGAGGTGGAACAGTTATTTGTCTTTCTTAATTCAGTTACAACCATTAAGCAAGTAGCTCAATCTTTAGAATTGGATCAGGACGAGGTTAAGATTTGTTGTGCTACCAAACAGAGGAATAGGCTGATTCTTGGTGAATATCCCATCGAATCGGTTATCGCTCCCAATAAGCGGATCAACTTCTTTACCAAGAAATGCTTTCAAGGCTGCAATCTCTTTTCAAATAATGCATTAATTATCGTAGCGAGCGATGCCAAGAAGACACAAACATTGGTGGATATATCAACTACGATGGAACAAATAAGTGGTAGGCTAAGATGCAACAGCGAGTACCAGAACATTTTCCGAAACACAATGGTACATATTTACTCTACCAATGACAATATACCCTCAGATGAAGAGTTCCAGCAAGAAATGCAACGTAAAGAGGAAGATGCCGCGCACTTACTTTCATTACAAAGTAAGGCTGATGAAGCGGAGCTTGCTGCGTTGATGCGAAGGGTAAATGTTGAAACTGATCTCTTATCAATAGAGGATGGTAAAATGGTCTTTAATGAACTTAAAAAGATGTCTTTCATCCATAAGCACAAGATACGTCAGGCTTACAAAGACGGTAAAAATCTTTGGACATTCTATGAAGAATCAAAAAATCTAAAGCAGGAAAAGCAGGAATTTATCGACAAGAAAAGGTACGATAAGTTTAGTGTTCAACTTGCTAGAGCCGTCACAATTTCTTATGAGCAATTACTAAAGGACTACTTGGAGCATCCATCAGCAGATTATGATGATGAAAATCCTGAGTTCAAAGATTTCAAGCGTTACCTTAAAGAAACGGAAATGAACAGTTGCCGTTGGAACAAGGAAAAGATGCTGAGTGTTGTTGAGGATAAAAAGAAACTCCAACTTGCTTTCAGGGCAATCTATAAACGAGGTGCTTTCTTTAGTGACAATGAAATGAAAAGGTTACTTACCGAACAGTTCAACAGGCTTGGGATAGGGCTGTCGCCAAAGGCTACCCAGATTAAAGAGTGTGATATATATCACGTTGAAAGATGCTCTCAATACGTTGGTGGAAAGAAAGTCAACGGCTACAAACTGGGCGATATGCTATTTAATTTCTAATTAGCCTATGCTTTATTTCATTAAAAGTGGAAACTACTGCAAGGTTGGCTTTTCTAAGGACAGGAATGCTTTATTAAACAGGATGAGAGCATACCTTACGCATAATCCTTCGTTCTAGGTTTTAGACATACGCAAGGGAGATATGATAGCAGAAAAAGAGATTCACGAATTAATACCGCCAGAACTATACCATTATGGTGAGTGGTGTGTTTGGAACAAGGAGATAGCAAGGATATGGCTACGCTATTATAAAGTTGAAATCAATGGTTCTTTAGAAGACTATTTCATCGAGAGGAACAAGCAAGCTCACAAAGCAATAGTCAAAACGTACAAGAACACACCATACCTGAACTTTATCAGATATTTCAGCAAAGAGTCCAATCTGGATTTGTCTGAACCAGACGAAACAGAGTGGCGAGTTCATTGAGAGTGCAGCAACAAAGAGGGGACATAATTCGTTAAAAAGGCGAGTTATATCCCCTTTCTATTTTTGTCACCAATTTACATATATTGTAGTACAAAATACCACAGAATATGAAATACCTGATTATTTTCACAATCTATCTTATTTTTTCTAGAGAATTGTGCTTCTATTTCATAGAAAATAACTACCTTTGCAAAAAGTTCTGATGTTTACTTATAGTTTACCGAAGAACAAATAGAGAGTTCATTAACTTGGTGAAAACCAACTGGATAAGCGACTATACAAGAGAGATTGTGGTTCTGAATGTCGTGGGTTCGAGTCCCACCGGGCACCCAAAAGGCATCGCTATTCTGCGATGCTTTTTTTGTAAGCATCGCAGGTGTACTATTAATAATTAACAAGAAAATGGCAAAAGTAAAAAATCTCCTATCATTGCTGGTTCTATTCACAGCTCTGACCACCAACGCCCAGAGCGGTCTGAAAAAAGTGTACGACGAAGACATCAACCCCGTCGAGCAGATCAGTCAGGCCGTAGCAAAGGCCCAGAGCGAAGGGAAGTTCGTCGTCTGCCAGGTGGGCGGCAACTGGTGTCCCTGGTGTCTGCGCTTCGCCGATTTCATCACCCGCGATACCACCATCAGCAAGGTTATCGACGAGAACTTCGTCTATATCCACGTCAACTACAACCCCCGGAAGACAGAGAGTGCCGAAAAAGCCGCTCTGGCCAAGAAGATGCTGGAGCGCCTGAACAACCCCGCACGCTTCGGCTTCCCCGTGTTCGTGGTGCTCGACAGCGAGGGTAAGGTCATTCACACCCAGGACTCGAGCTTCCTGGAAGAAGGACAGGGCTACCATCAGGAGAAAGTGCTGCGCTTCTTCAAGAACTGGACTCCTAAGGCCGTCAAACAGTAAGACTCTTCAAGGCGAGGACTCCCTAAAGCCGTCAAGCAGTAAGACTCATCAAAATACCACATTTTAGGGATTGTGTACTTTTTCTATCCGCTGTACCTTTGCAGTCGGATAAGAGAAAGTATGCAAACACGAAGATTTTTATATACCGTCATCGTGATGATGACACTACAATTGTCTCACGCACAAGATATTATGCGCGGTCTTGTGCTCGACAGAGACACGCACGAGCCCATCATCGGAGCCACCGTTTCGGACGTTGCGAAACGTAAGCCGCTCACCGTTACCGATGTTGAGGGACGATTCGCAATACCTAAAAATAAGTATCCCCGGCAAATCAGGATAACATATATTGGCTACAAGCCGCTGACCACCGCCCCGACCAAGGACGGACGCTATGAGCTGGTGGCGGAGGTAAGCAAGCTCGGAGAGGTGGTGGTGACGGCCCAGGAGAGCCGCGGTCTGACCAGCGCCTCGAAGATTGAGAAGCACGCGATGGAGCACTTGCAGCCCTCGAGCTTTGCCGACCTGCTGGAGCTGTTGCCCGGCGGACGCAGCAAAGACCCCGTTCTGAATGCCACCAACAGCATCCGCCTGCGCGAAGCCAGTCCTCAGGGCTCAAACTACGCCACCTCGTCGTTGGGCACCAGCTTTCTCGTCGACGGTGCGCGCATTTCCACCAATGCCAACATGCAGCAGGTTAGCGGTGCGTGGGAGAGTGCTGCTACCGACCGCGACAACATTAACGCGGGCGTGGACATGCGTACCATTTCTACAGACGACATTGAGAGTGTGGAGATTGTGCGCGGCATCCCGTCGGTGGAGTATGGCGACCTGACGAGCGGACTGGTGAAGATTGAGCGCCGACGGGGCGGACACGACCTGCAGGCACGTCTGAAGTCGGATATGGGCTCGAAGCTGTTCTATCTGGCGAAGGCCTACGAATGGAACGGCGCGCCCTCGTCCGCCGGCCTCGCAGGAAGCCACACCACCCTGAACCTCAGCGCCGACTACCTGGACTCGAAGGCCGACCCCCGCAACTCGCTGAACAACTACAGCCGCGTGACGCTCTCGGCACGCGTGGGCCACGATTTCCCCCTGCAGTCCGCCAATCTGCGACTGACGACAAACCTCGACTATACGGGCTCGTTCGACGGCGAGAAGCAAGACCCCGACCTCAACAAGGGCGCTATCGACAAATACAAGCAGGACTACAACCGGCTGTCCGTCACAACCAAGCTGGAGCTGAAGCCTCACCGCCACATCTGGCTGAAAGGGGCCGAGCTGATGGCGGCAGCATCGTACGAGCACGACAAGACCTCGCGCACCCGCACCGTCAGCCTGCAGAGTATGACGGGCGCCGTGCAGAACAGCGCCGAGGGCGAGTACGACGAGCTGATTCTGCCCTACGTCTATGATGCCACACAGGATGTTGACGGCAAGCCCCTCAATGTCTTTCTGAAACTGAACGCGCGCCTGCAGGTTCCCAGCCGCAAGGTGGCCAACACGCTGCTGGCGGGTGCCGACTGGAACGTCGACAAGAACTACGGTCGCGGTCAGGTGTTCGACCCCGAGCGCCCCGTCTATCCCACAGCCCAGACACGCATGCGCAGCCTGTCGGAGAAGCCCGCCAACCACACGCTGTCGTTCTATGCCGAGGAGAAGGCGACGCTTCCCCTGGGGCGTTGTCAGTTAGAGCTGATGGCCGGTGTGCGCGCCCTGCAGATGCTGAACCTGCCCGCCGACTACACGATGTACGGCCGGTGGTATCTGGACCCTCGCGCCAACGCCGGCTTCACCTTACCCCGCTTCACGCTGTTCGGCCAGCCCTCCTTCCTGCGCCTCTCGGGCGGCATCGGCCAGCACACGAAGATGCCCACCATCGGCCAGCTGTTTCCCGACCCTGCCTACATCGACCTGCTGCAGCTGAAGTACTATCACGTCAACCCCGCCTACAGCCGCATCAACGACCGCACCTACAT
>Ga0310696_10003290_pt1 | contig 20305 bp, 17 predicted proteins | sample AusTroGonzalo_MG_4_FD_203885 | JGI IMG/M metagenome (GOLD analysis project Ga0310696, IMG submission 203885) | Bovine rumen microbial communities from tropical cattle in Woodstock, Queensland, Australia - Gonzalo_02 (v2) (version 2) | ecosystem: Host-associated > Mammals > Digestive system >... | reverse complement strand
CAAATCGCACTTCATTTGGATCACGGTCATTCTTTTGAAGCATGCGTCCGCGCAATCAAAATCGGTTTTTCAAGTGTAATGATAGACGCCAGTAAATTACCATTTGCACAAAATGTTAAATTGACTAAACGCGTTGTTGACTATGCACACAAATACGGGGTTTGCGTGGAAGCCGAACTTGGTGTGCTTGGCGGATACGAAGATAAAAGCACAAAAAGCAAAGAATCTTTGTTCACCCGTCCCGAAGATGTCATTGAATTTGTGAAAAAAACAAATGTCGATTCGTTGGCTATATCCATTGGCACAAGTCACGGTGTATATAAACGCAAATCAGAAACCGAAAAACTGCAATTTGATATATTAGCGGAAATTGCAAAAAAATTGCCGAATTTTCCATTGGTTTTACATGGCGCATCAAACATCCCACAAAAATTCGTAACCGAAATAAATAAATTTGGCGGAAAAATTAAAAACGCCCGTGGCATACCAGCCAGTCAATTAAAACGCGCTGTTACCATGAACATTTGTAAAATAAATGTGGATAGTGATTCCCGATTAGCGTTCACCGCCAGTGTTCGCAAAACACTTGCCAAAAATCCCGAAAAATTTAATCCGCGTGAATACTTACAAGCGGCGATGGACGCAATCCAAAAAAATTGTTCCAACGAAATAAAAAATATTATGGGATCAGCGAACAAATTAAAGCAAAAAAACACCTTGCGAAAAACGCAAGGTATTTTGATTTGAACAAAATTTTTATTTAACGCGTTCCACGTATTCCAAAGTTTCGGTATTTATAACAATTTTTTCACCTTGTTCAATAAACACAGGAACTTGGACACGGACACCGTTATCCAAAAGTGCCGGTTTACCGCCACTGCCCGTAACGGTTTGACCCTTTAATGCGGGTTCTGTTTCTTCGACAGTTGCAATCACCGTTTTCGGCAAAGTGACCGATACAGGTTGACCTTCGACATAATTGGTTTTTACAACCATTTCCGGCGCCAAGAATTTTACCTGTTCGCCCAAAGAATCCATCGGCATTGTAAATTGTTCATAATTGGACAAATTCATAAAGTATGCGTCCGTACCATCAGAATACAAATATTGACAATCCATATCTTCGACCATCAATTTTTCAATTTTATCTTCGGCACGCCAACGGTCACCACCCTTGTTGCCCGTATCAATATCGCGCAAATCGGCTTGAACAAACGCACCGCCCTTGCCCGGTTTTACTTTTGTAATAGAAGTGACGGTATAACGCTTACCATTATGAGAGATAACCCAACCGACACGCATATCATTTGCTGTGACTGATGCCATAATTTAACCTCTTGTTATTAGAACACCATAGGTTAGAAAAAACATATCGGTAAAGCAAGTTTTTTCTGTATTTTGTCAAAAAAAGTGCGCCTCAATCGGCGCACCTATTTTTTAACACCAACCTAGAACCGATACATAAAGCCCAATTTTACGATTGGATAGAAATTGATTTTATCCAATTCATCTTGGACTTCTTTTAATGCTTCTTTCTTGGCATTTTCATATTGGGTTTCAAGTGTCGGATTGTTGACAGCTTCCCAAGCCGAGCCATTCCAGTGTTGCAAATTATCCTTGTTTATATCCAAATCAAATTCGGCACTTTTGCTTGTGAAAACAACACCCGCATCAAAGAATATTTTGAAACCAGATGAAATACCTAAATCAAAACCGGCCCCGGCATACGGACCCTTGAAGTCCCAAATTGCTTTTGCCTTACCAGCGACACCGTTACCAATATATTGATATTTTTCATTACCCAATTCAAATGAAATACCATCACTTGGCAAACCATCAATTGTTCCGGTCAAACTTGCGGACAATTCAGTTTTTCCAAAGAAATAACCACCACTTACGCGCAACCCACCAAGGAACCACGTATCACCAAATGGGTAAATATCAACCAAAGCGGCAATATGATGAGATTTCAATTCAATTTCTTTGATTTCGAAATCTTCAAATTCAAGTCCTTCTTCGCCCGTTGCGTAATCGGTCGCCTTTTTTATCAAAGATTTAAACGGTGACATTGTTGCAAAATCGACACGGACACCGATACGTTTCCACCAAAACGAATCGAACTTTTTGTTATTATAACCAATCCAACCATTTAAACCAGTTGTTCCCGAAACACCAACGCCCAACTGTAAACCATGTGGGAATTTAGCTTCGGGTTTAATCGGCGTTTCAGGTTCTTTTTCCACGGGTTTAATAACTTCTTGGTCTTTGACTTCTTTTATTTCTTGTTCGGTCTTTTCTTCGGCCAACTTTTCGGTATTTTCAGCCGTTTCTGTTTTTTCCGTTGCCTTTGCTTCAATGGATTTTTCTTCCGCGACCTGTGCGTTTGAATCAGGCGTAACGACACTTTCTTCGACATTCATATTTTTCAATTGTTCATTCAACGATGCGTTATCATCATTTTTCGCACTGGCACCAAACACAACGATTGTGGACAAAGCGCCAACCAGCGCAGTTTTTAGAATTTTTTGCATACTTGTTCCTTTTTGTTCCAAGAATAAATACCTGTTTACGATTATAACCACAGCCTATATTTCCATTCAACAAAAAATTGTAAATAGCCCTTTTTTGTGATATTATTGAAAGTATGAGAGAGAAAATTTTTATCTTTGCAACAATTGCTTCTTTGTGTTGTGTTGGTATCGCAAATGCGTCGGATTGTCCCGATGATGATTGCGGTTTACCCGAAAGTGTTGCCGAAGTAGAAGAAATACTTGATCCACAAATGCCGACCGGCAATTTGTGGATGAATGATATGTCCATGGTATCAACTTGGGATGCGGGTTTTAATGAACAAACCTGTGACGGCAATTTTGAAAAAACCGAATATTGCCCTTTTGATACGGAAATTGAATGCGAAATATGGCGTTCCAAACCAACGGTGCACGAAATCGTGGCCCCACGTAGCAAGCAAATTCAAGCGGGCTATATGGACAATTTTCTTTCCGTTTTTTCATCTTGTGGCGAAATTGACGGTAATCACCCCGCCGCGGCACCGTTCCTTAGCCGATATAAAATGTTAATGCAATCGGCACGTGCTTGTTGCACCGAAGGTATAAATTATTCCCTGCGTGCATCGGGTGCAAGTGACGGACTTGTTTACAAATTTATGGTGGACGATGCGAATTTCTATAATATGTATGATCGCTGTTTGATGACAAACGATGAAAATATTATTGAAACATACCAAGACGGAAAAACGGCGAAAATGACAATGAATGTTCGTAACGAATGTTTGTGCCGTGGACGTGCTTGGTTCACCGCAATGTTATCACCATTTGTGGAAGCATGGCGTTTATCACCCGATTTTGCGGCATCCAAATTTTATTGGACATATACCGACGGTGTTGGTCGCCCAGTTGACGTTTCCATAAATGACGATGTTGAAACAGTTTTAAATTTATTGAAACAATGCCCATAACATAAATTATATAAAGGATTATAAGATGCGCTTTATTGGTAAAAATCAACAATCACATATTTCACAGGTTAAACATTGTGCTTGCGCATCTATTCTTGGCATTTTATGCGTTTCCCCGTCATTCGGCGAAACAAGCCCACAACTTGCCAACTTAATCAGACAGAAACAACAAAAAATGGAAACACTTGAAGCGTGCGCCAAAAAGGTTCAAGGATTTAAAATCGCCGGTATTTCCACACTTGGTTTGACAGCGGTCGGTATTGGTGGAAATGTAGCACTTGCCAACAAAGCGAAAAGATATGATGCGGCGATAACAAATGTTCAAAGCACTATCACGGCCGAAGAAAAAAAGTTAGCGACCCTTAACGAACAAATAGAGGAAAAGAAACGCGCAGCCGAAGAATTGGAACGCAAGAAAAATGCATGTAATTTACAAACGGGTAAACATTGGGATGATTTAAGCAAAACTTGTGTTGATGATGCACCAATTATCACTCCAACACCGGTTGTGGCGAACACCACACCGCAAACCACAACACCAGTGGTTCAAGTTGTTGATGGTCGTATAGTTAATAGCGCGTGTATTGCAGGAGATTTACCATACAAAGCATCAAGTGGAACATATATTAAACTTGCGCGAGAATTTACGATTGAAAAAAATGGATGGGCATCAAAAAAATGTTATGCGTCATCAAATTCAGCCGATGTTGTTGATTGTTCCTGTGCGGCCAATGCATGCGTTTCCGATGAATTTGAACTTGTCCAAGGGTTATGCAAGAAAAAAGCTGAAGGTGCAAATAATGAAGAACAAGAAACACCAACGGAAACAGAACAAGAACAGCCCGCCGAAGAATCAACAGTAACACCAGAAGAAACCCCAGAGGAAAAACCGGCGGAAAAACCAGCAGAACAAGTGCAAGAAAAACCGGATGAAACACTGGCCACCCAACCAGCCGAAGAACCGAAAATAAATATTAAATTGGATGTAAGTAAACAGGGCATCGGTTCACGCTATACCTACCTATCCAGTGGGAAGATATACACATCATCAAACGGTACCAGTGATAAATGTCACGTTGGTCATTTTGGTGATTGGTGCATTCAATTTGATGATTATATTGTAAATGGGACCGCAGCATGCAGCACCAAATACAACAATGAATCCAATGATAGTTCGATGCCAAAAGCAAAAGACCAAAGCATAAAGAATGGTGATAAAGGCGGACAGTATTGTTATTGCAAAATGACATCATGGACCCCAAATGGTGGTAAAACACAAACATCTAATTCATCATCCTGGTTCTTTGGTGGCATTTTATCTGACTGGGATTTTTGCTCGTTCTCTTGCATGAGTCGCTGTACTACTGTGTTTGAGAACCATCTTAGGCAAGATGTACGAACCCGCATGTTCAACGATTTTACAAAATAACCAAATGGAAAACGAAAAATATGTTTTCGTTTTCCACCTTGGCTTGACTTTTTGTGGCGATAAACTACCCTTGAATCCCAAGGGGTATGAAAAATGATTGGCGCAATTATTGGCGATGTTGTTGGTTCACGATTTGAATTTCACAATATCAAAACAAAAAATTTTGATTTGTGGCACAATGATTGTCACCCGACCGATGACACCATTTTAACATGCGCCGTTGCCGATTGGTTATTACATGGTGGTAACCCCGAAAAATATTTATTCGCATGGGGCAACAAATATAAACATATAAAATATGAAAACGGAAAAATTCCTGCGTTTGGTCCCGCATTCACAAATTGGCTTGTTTCACAACAACCATATAACGCAAATACCAATGGATGTATTATGCGACTTTCACCAATTTTTGATTTTTATATCGATGATTTAGAAAAAATGTTCTATACGGCGGAAACATTGACATGCATCACACACAACCACCCCGAAAGTGTAAACGCAACACGTGCTTATATTGAAACGGGTTATATGTTGAAAAACAATGAACCCATCACAAATATAAAAAATACAATATCGCAAAAATATAATTACAATTTATTTCAATCGGTGGATGAAATACGACCAAACTATAATAAATTTTATTGCAAATGTAAAAATTCCGTTCCCCAATCAATCGTGTGTGCCATTACCGCAAATTCATTTGAAGACGCGATACGTAACGCAATATCACTTGGTGGCGACAGTGATACACTTGCCACTATGTCGTGCGGACTTGCGGAAATTCGATTCGGTGTTTCGGGTGATTTACAAGAAAAAGCAAAAAAATATCTTGATAAAAATATGTTGGGAACCATAAACGCCGTCACAAATCGCACAAAATAAAAACCGCCTTTGCGGCGGTTTTTTATCGGTGTTTCGTATTTTTTTACATACGCATAGGCATCAAGATAAACAATGCATCGGTATCCTTGTCTGCCGATTTCAAAATAGTTGGCGATAAAGGATCCTGCATTTCAATTTGAATCTTGTCACCTTCGACTTGGTTAACAACATCTGTCAAGAATTGAACATTAAATGTGACGGTAAATGACGCATCGCTGTTGTATTCAATATCCAATGTTTGTGTTGCCATGGCTGAATCTTGGCCCGATGCTTTGACTACCAAATTATTCATACCGAATGTCAATTGAACAGATTTTGTTTTATCGGTATTCGCAACCGCGACAACACCGACAGCACTAAGGAATTTCTTGCGATCCAAAATAGCGATTTTGTCGTTTCCCTTTGGAATAACGACACGATAGTTTGGATATTGCGCATCAACCAATTTACTTGTCAATGTTGCGGCACCAACCGTAAAGCGTGCCTTGGTATCGGACAATTCAACCGTGACATCATCTACATTGGCATCTTCTAATAATTTCGACAATTCACCAATAACACGACGCGGTAAAATAACCGAAGGCATTTCAGCGGAACCAGCGGGCGCTTCCATTGCACATAACGCCATACGTTGCGCATCGGTGGCAACCGCCGTCAATTTATTTGAACCATCATCATTGGAAATATGGAAATAAATACCACCAAGATGATAACGAACATCGTCCGTTGGAATTGCAAATTTAGTTTGGTTTATAAGGTGCGCCAAATCACCAGTGGTCATTTGGAATTTTGTGGTTAAATTGCTTCCCGCCATAACTGGGAAATTTTCAGCAGGTAAACTTGGCAATTGAAAAACCACACTGCCCCCCGTACCAATCAACTTATCGCCAGTTTGTTTAAATGTGATTTCATCAACATCAGGATCCAATCTACGAACAAAATCATACAACATTTGAACGGGAACCGTTATTTTACCAGGCAAAGTGACATCCGCCGATACATGTTCAACCAATTCAAGATCAACATTTGTCGCCGATAAAATCAAATCATCCGCAACTTCTATTTTAACATTCATCAAGATAGGCAAAGTTGCACGTTTTTCAACAATAGATTGCATGTGCCCCAACGCCCGTATTAAAACCTGACGATACACCGAAAATTCCATTTTACGCTCCTGTAATTTTGACTTTTAGCATTTCCTACATTCCTAGGTGTGATTTTATCAAAAAATGCCGATTCGGTGCAAGAGCAAAACCACACTATTTCATATTTATTTTTTTTCGCCACTGGTTTCGGGGTTTAAAACACTGGTTGCAAGGTTTTCAACCGGCAAATTCAACCATTCTGGATCGCCACGTTTTGGTGGAGCGCCCTTTTCAAGCGCGGTTTTACACGGATGGTCATCCGCAAGCCAATTTTCAAGCAAATCGCCAGCCAATAAGCCAACCCCCGCCCCTGCAACCAACCCTATGCCGCCTGTAAGTGGCGCAAGCAACAATCCCAATCCGGTTGCTGACAATGCCTTGCTGGCAACAGCGGCACCGCTAATTGTTATATCTGGTTCCGCCAAATTCCCAGAAATAGATATTGTGTTCACAATATTTCCCGACAACGATAATTTCAAGCCACGCACAGGAATTGTGGTCAACGCCATTTTTATTGTTTCTTTGCCCAAATCAATATCACCAGCTAAACGAATGTTTATAGCATTTGTTTCAATGGCAAAACCACGATCCGTTTTAATTACCCCATCACGTATTTTTAAATTCAACGCAAGACATGAAATTGTCATTTGATTATATTTCTTTTTGGAACTGAATAAATCGTGAATACTATGACGCAACGAAGTCAAGAAATCCGTTCCATACATGTATGCGACCAAATCGGAATGCGCATAACCATTAGCCGACGAATGAACACGCACCGGCCCCGTAATCGTGCTCATTATTTGGGACATATTTGCACCATGGGCATTGACATATACATCCATGGTGAGTGGTAATTCCGAAATAAAATCATGTGTTCTTATTTCTTCAAGCAATGTGCCAACCGTTATTTTTTCACCGTGTGCACCCATTTCAAGATTCATAACACCCGATTGTTCTATGTCACCATCAATCGCTGCACGAATATTTCCACCCGCAAAGCCGGTATCAGTATCTATGCGAATTTTTGCGTCCCGAACCCTTGCTTTGACATGAAGATTTCGCAAGGTTAAATTTCTGTAAACGGTCAAAGCACCAAGATCCACATTTAATGTCAATTTTTTATCGTATAAAACATCACCAAAAAGTGGCATATCATGAAACGCGTTCGGTACATAATCTTTTGGATAAACCGTGGAACCATACAATCCAGGGAACATTTCCAACAAATTGATTTTCTTTGATGATACATTTAACACTATTTCCGGATTTTTTTTGTTTAAATCCACAGCCCCCGAAAAAATTATATCACTGCCGCGAACGGTCATAGACGATTTATGCAGTGTCAATTTATTATGTCCCATTCCACCAGCAATATTTACATTTATCACCGGCATTTTTGCGATATTCAAATTAAATAATTTATTTATCGGGGTCACATCAGGAATTTCACCCTTGATAATAAAATCTATTGGTAATTTACTTGTTCCCTCTAATGCAACATTGGCACGCAATGCTTTTCCTTCGGCTGAAAAAGCAATATCCAACGGATATACCTTTCGTTCGGCATTATATTTTTCAAGCAAAACTATAAAAGGTAAAAGATGTGTATCTATTTTTATCCAACCACGATATTCGTGTTTTTCATCACGCGAAAAATAACGAACATTTAATCCGGCAAGATTGTAGTTTTTACCCAAAATATTTGCCTTTAAATCACGAATCTGAATTCCACCTAAACCGGGGTCTTCGAATGGATATTCCGGTTGGCTTGATTCGTCCTGTACGACAGAATCCGCCGTATTGACAGTTTCTTTATTATCAATAGATGGAATTGAATATTCCCCCTTAGCATTCTTTTCAAGGTTTATCTTTGCGGTATTTACTTCGATATTTTGGATTGTTGGACGATTCCTGAACAAAGACAACAAATCAAGACGAACAATAACGATATCCGCTTCAAATAAATATTTCTTTTTCGCCCATTTTGCGTTTGGAATTTTTACATTATGCATGGAAACTTTCGGTCGCAAAGACAATTTCCAAGATACATCCCCTGCTATTTCAATTGGTAAATTTGTTGCCGATTGCAATCCCCCCACGATATTTTCACGTATTGACTTAGTATCCAATTTTGATATTGCGATGACAACAGCAATAATAGATACCATAAAAAACAGAAAAACTATTCTTGCAATAACTAAAATCTTTTGTTTCGTTTTCATAATAAGAAAATTCCTTTTATGGTAATTGTAATTCAAGCAAATCCATTAATGGTTTCATAAAATCCGGTATAGGTGCACGGAAAGTCATTATTTTTCCAGTCGTAGGATGTCTGAATGTAATTCTGTATGCAATTAAAAAAAGATTATTTGTCGCCAAAACAGATTTTAATGTGGGCGCCATTTCACGTGGTTTACCATACAAACGATCGCCAATAATCGGTGCATTCAAAGTGAACGCACTATGCATACGCAATTGGTGTGTCCGACCTGTTTTCGGCATAAACAAAACCCAAGACAACATTCCCGGCACATGCGCCAAAACACGATATTCCGTTATTGCCCGTTGTGGTTTTGGTCCCGTTATATCTTTTTGATTATCCAATGTTTCGAAAACATGCCCCTTGGTCATATAGTTATCTATGACCCCAGAACTTTCCTTGATATCACCACCAAGCAACGCAAGATATTCCTTGTTCGCGGTTTTACTTTGAAACGCGTGCGCTAATGCCTGCGCCGTTTTTTGGTTTTTAGCAACGACAAGCAAACCACTTGTTTCTTTGTCCAATCTGTGAACCAATGAAATTTTAGAATATGGGAACAACGCGGCCGACATTTTATCCACGGATTTTTTTATCCCCGTGCCACCTTGAACCGCCAACCCCGCGGGTTTATTAAAGACGACCAAATCTTCGTCATTGTAAATGATATTTTTCCGTAGTATTTCCAAATCCCCCAGCGAAAACATATCACCCGCTTCATTTTTCTTTCGGGGTTCCTTGGCATAACTTGCCACGGTTGGTGGGACACGAACCGAATCGCCTTCATGTAATATTTCCATTCCCTTGCAACGCGATGAATTCACACGAATTTGTCCCCCACGACAAAGTTTATAAAATTCCCGTTGGGGCATAGACGGAAACTTGCGTAAAAACCAACGCAATAATCGTGTTCCATCTTCTACCGCAGAAACTGTTATGAATTCAGCCATTTCAAACCATTCTATTCGCCGTATGTTATTTTTACAAAATTTTTATCACCTTCAAGTTTACAATTCCCCGTGGCACCACTTTTTTTGCCGTCGCTGGTTTTATACCCAACGGAATCAACCCACGCCTTGGTCAAGAAATATTCACAATCATTTTTCGCCAACCCCGTCACAGAAACAATAAACTGGCGCGGATTTGATGGATCAACAGCCAATTCATAAGCACCACCGTATGGATTACGTGACGAAACGTTTATCGCACCGAAAATTCTTGAATTATCTATGTCAGAAAAATCGTCATATTCCCCCAACAATTGACGCACATTTGTCACAATTTGAATAACTTCTTCGCCAACAGTATTGTGTTTTTGAATATTCATCGTTCGCGATATCAATAAAGCCGCACCAGCAGTTATGATTCCCATAATCGCCAACACCCCCAACATTTCAATCATAGAACGTCCAGATTCTTGTTTCATTTTTAATTCCTTTATTTGCTATTTACTATTTTATATTTTATCATAACTCATATGAATATTCAATTCAGAGATTTAATTGCAAACGCCCCAAGTTCGCCAGGCATTTACAAAATGTATGATGCCAACGGACTGTTACTTTATGTAGGCAAAGCAAAAAATCTTAGCAATCGCTTACACCAGTATATTGACATATCAAAACTTGAATTGCACAAACAAATTATGCGCACAATGGTTTCACGTGTGGAATGGGAAACAACCCCTACGGAATCCGATGCATTAATACTTGAAGAAAAAATAATAAAATCGGAAAAGCCAAAATATAACATCATGCTAACCGATGGAAAAATGTATCCTATGCTGGCACTGACCAATCACGAATACCCACGGCTTTTAAAGTTTCGCGGTAAAATTTCCCAGAAACGTGACGTATACGGCCCCTATCCATCCGTTCAAGCATTAAACGAAACAATAAAAATGATACAAAAAGTTTGTCGATTACGGACGTGCAATGATACATTTATGCGCAATCGTTCAAGACCTTGCTTATTGTATCAAATTGGTCGTTGTAGCGGTCCTTGTGTATATTCTGTTTCCGAATATTCCAATGATGTAAAACTTGCACGTCAGATTTTAACAGGTGATAGCGAACCAATAATCACGGCATTATCAAAACAAATGAAAGAATTTTCCGATAATATGGATTTCGAAAACGCGGCCATTATTCGCGATAAAATTGCTGCATTAACCAAGACATCAAATCGCGGTATACGCCGGAATCCGTCGTATAGCACAAAATCGTCATCAGAATATAATTGGGATAAAATCGTTACCGAAATGGAACATTTGATTGGGATAAAAATATCTTTTGCTGGTGTGTTTGATAATTCTCATTTATTCGGAACAAGCCCTGTTGGTGCGATGATTGCTTTTGGGCACGACGGGTTTATTAAATCCGGATATCGACATTTTAAATTGCAAGACCGTTCACGCGCTGGTAATGATATCGCCATGATGCAAGAATTTGTGTCGCGTGCAATAAAAGACAACCCAAATATAGATTTAATTATTGTTGATGGTGGACGGGCGCAATGGAATATAGCACACGAAACAGTTCCTAACATTCCAATTCTTGGTGTGACCAAGGGCGAAGTTCGTAATGGCGATGAACACTTTATACTACCCGATGGAACCGAATCGCATGATTTGGCAAAAGATTCAAAATTATTTTTATTGCTACGTCGTGTTCGTGACGAAGCACACCGATTCGTTATTACATACCACCGAACCACACGTGCAAAAGCAATGACTGGTTCATGTCTTGATGAAATCGAAGGTATTGGACCGACACGAAAGAAAATGCTATTAAATCATTTTGGTTCCGTCCGTGCAATTATGGAAGCGGATATAAATGCACTTGTACACGTCCCCGGACTTGGTAAATCAGCCGCCGAAAAAATTTATGCTCATTTTCATTAGTAACGTGATATAATTACACTTGTAATTCAACAAAAGGAGAAAAATATGAAATTTTTTGTGAACTTTTTATCCGCATTCCGCATACTGGCATCGTTCGCAATTGTCGGAACCATGCTTAGTGGAATGCTTGTAACAACATTTGTATTATTTGTACTTGCCGCATTGAGCGATTTTTTTGATGGTTACCTTGCACGCAAATATAACGTATGCACAAAACTTGGCGGCGTAATGGATCACATTGGTGATAAATTACTTGTCGTAAATACACTTATAATGTTATGCATTATGTTACCTTTTATGGGAACGGTTTTATTTCCGGTACGTTTGATATTACTTATAATAGTAGTTCCTTCGATTATCATGATTGCACGTGAATTATACATAAGCGGTCTGCGTGAATTCTTGGGCACACAAAAAATAGAAATGCCGGTTCCAAAAGCACGTTTTTCATTGGGTAAAATAAAAACGACAATGCAAATGATTTCTTTATCCATTTTCTTGTTATGGTTCACCATCGGCACACTTAGTGCGACATCATTTGCACAATATTTTGGTAAAGTATGGGTGTTTTTATTCTTTAACCTGCCATATTTTGGAATTGTATTTTTATGGTTCGCATTCGTTGCAAGTATTGTGTCAGCAATACAATACACAATAGATTTTTCGTGTAAATTAAGAAAATTAAAATAATAAAAACATCCGCCAAAAAGGCGGATGTTTTTTACAACAACAAAACACGTATATATGCCGGAAAATGCCGTATAGCATATTTTTTAAAACCATCCTTTTTTTGCCGATTTTGTTTCGGCAAAATCATTTAAAATCTTTTTCTGTTTTTCGGTCAATTTCGTTGGAATTACTATACCGAATTCAAGATATAAATCCCCAAAACCCGTTCCACGTCCATTAGGCATACCGTGACCACGAACACGTAATTTTTCACCAACCTGAGTTCCCGCAGAAACCTTAACCGATAACTTTTTACCATCAAGTGTTTCTATTTCTATTTCACCACCCAGTGCCAGTGTTGTGAACGGTAAATCAATATGCATCAATAAATTGTTACCAACACGTGCAAACTTTTCATCAGGTTTTACATGAATATCAAGATAAAAATCACCAGCGGGACCACCATTTGGACCCGTTTCACCCTGTCCAGCCAAACGAAGGCGTGCACCATCTTCGATACCCGCAGGTATTTTTACTTCCAATGTTCTTGCTTTGCGAATTGTACCCGTTCCGTCACAGTCCGAACATTTTTTATCTATCTTGTGCCCCAAACCGTTACATTCAGGACAAGGTGTTTGCATTGCAAAGAAACCACGTTGCACATTAACATAACCGCTTCCATGACAACGTGGACAAGTCGGTGCTTGTTTTCCATCCGCCGTTCCATAACCGTTACATTTTTCACATTTTACATTACTTGAAAATTTAACCGTATGTGTCTTTCCAAAAAACGCATCTTGCAACGATATTTCCACTTCGTCCAGCAAATCTCGCCCGCGTTGGGGACCACTGTGTCCCGACCGCCCCCCTGCACCAGCAAATCCGTCAAAGCCAAATCCCCGCATCGCTTCACGTAAAAAATCGTCCATTCCGGCACCACCACCCATATCAAAGTGGAAAGCACCATTTCCAAACGGATTTCCACCCATGCCAGCCGAAGCACCATTTCCCCCAGCGAATGCCGCATCACCAAATCTGTCGTACGCGGCACGCTTTTGTGGGTCACGCAAAATATCAAAAGCATTATTTACTTCTTTGAACTTTTCTTCGGCTTCTTTGTCGCCAGGATTTTTATCCGGATGGTATTTAAGCACCAATTTATGATATGCTTTTTTTATGTCAGCATCGGATGCGTCACGCGCAACCCCTAAAACTTCATAAGGATTCTTATTCATTTTGAACGTCCATAATTTTATTTACTGTCTAAATATAATTACTCTGACAAGAAAATCAAGCCCATAAAATTCTTAAAATAAGGCACCTATCAAGGTTTCACTTGCGAAAAAACAAATAATGTTCTAATAATAAGGATACTATGGCAGAACAAAAAACACATTCTTATGATGCATCAGATATTCAGGTTCTTGAAGGACTTGAGCCAGTTCGTTTGCGCCCTGGTATGTATATTGGTGGGACCGATGAAAAGGCCTGGCATCATTTGCCTGTTGAAATTATGGATAATTCTATTGACGAAGCGGTTGCCGGTTTTGCAAAAAAAATTACTGTTCGTCTAATAGATTCAAAGACAATTGAAATAACCGATGATGGGCGCGGTATTCCCGTTGATGAACATCCAAAATACCCGGGTAAATCCGCATTAGAGGTTATTTTAACCACACTCCATTCTGGTGGTAAATTTAATAATAATGTATATAAAACCAGTGGCGGTTTGCACGGTGTAGGAAGTGCAGTTGTGAATGCGCTTTCCTCCGAAATGAGTGTTACGATTTCCCGTGATGGATATGAATGGAATCAATCTTTTTCCCGTGGTCGTCCAACCACAACAATGACCCGTGGGGTTGCTACCAAGGCGCATGGGACAAAAATCCGTTTCACTTTGGATGACCAAATATTTGGTGAAAATGCGGTTTTTAAACCCGTAAAAATATATCGTATGGCACGCGCAAAAGCGTTTTTATCACGTGGGGTTCGTATAGAATGGTTTTGTAATCCTGAACTTATTATGGGCGACATGGATATCCCATCGGAGACAACATTTTATTATCCGAACGGTGTTGCCGATTTTTTGGAAGAAAAGACCCATGATAAACCGCGCATTTTACCAAAATTATTTTCGGGTTCGGTAGATTTCCCCGATGATAGCGGACGTGTTGAGTGGGCTTTGACTTTCTTAACCGACGAAAATGGTGCGGCATCCGATGACGGTTTCTTTGCATCCTATTGTAACACTATTGCTACCATTGACGGCGGAACACACGAAAGCGGATTCAAATCCGCTATAACACGTGGTATCAAAGCATACGGCGAAAAAGTCAATAATAAAGCCGCCGCAAGCATTATTGGAGACGACGTTTTTGATTCGGTGGCCGCTATTGTGTCGGTATTTTATAAAACCCCGCAATTTCTTGGTCAGACCAAAGAAAAACTATCTAATCCCGAGGTTGCACGTTATACCGAATCGGCACTTCGTGACCCATGGGAAATATTCCTTGCATCCGATCCTAAAACAGCAAATGCGTTATTAGATTTTGTTGTAAATCTTGCAAACGCACGTATCCGTGTAAAGCAAGTTAAAGAAGTCGCACGCAAGACCCCTACGAAGCGTGTCCGCATGCCCGCAAAGTTAGCCGATTGTTCCAAACACGGTATCGAAGGCACGGAATTATTTATAGTCGAGGGTGAATCTGCGGGTGGAACCGCCAAACAGGCACGCGACCGTTCAACCCAAGCGATTATGCCATTACGCGGTAAGGTATTGAATGTTATTTCTAATTCGGATGAACGTTTTGGGAATAACAAGGAATTAAATGAACTTATTGATATTATCGGCGCAGGGACGGCAAAGAATTGGGATGAAAGCAAATTACGTTATGAAAAAATTATCGTCATGACCGATGCTGATGTTGACGGAAGTCATATTGCATCTTTGTTGATGGCGTTTTTCTATCAATTTATGCCCCAATTGATTTATGGCGGTCATTTATACTTGTCTTGTCCACCATTGTATAAATTAACATGTGGAACCGAATCGTTTTATATTGATAGCGACGAAGAATTAGAAAGACTGACATCTGGAAAATACAAAAACAAACGCATTGAAATTTCACGATTTAAGGGTTTGGGTGAAATGATGCCGAATCAGTTAAAGGAAACAACCATGTCGCCCAAAACACGAAAACTGATTCGTGTTGAATTACCACCAAAAACGGATGAAGGTGCCGAGGATACGGAAAAAACCCGTACTATTGTTTCCGAACTTATGGGTAAAAAACCAGAATTTAGATTCCGATTTATAACCGAACACGCCCAATTTGTGAAAGATTTATTTGTATAAAAGAAACGCACCAAACGGTGCGTTTTTTATTTTTGTTTTGCTAAAAAATCAGCAATCATTGCTTTCCTTACATCTATCTGAAACTTCGCATCACGACGCCCAGCATGTGATAATTCACCTAATGCTTCTTGTAACGTTTTGCCGTCACGTTGTAAAGTGCTGCCATCTGGGCAGACCGTTAAAACATAATCGTTCGAATTTTTTGATTTATATCTTATAACCATATTCGCCCAATAGCGCCCGACCATTTCTTCGTTCTTTTTAAAATCCAGCGCAATTTTATTAGCAATCGGATTTGCGAATAAAGTTGGGGAAAAGAAACGCGAATCCGTTTGAATCTTTTTACCATCTATATACAAAACCACCAGTGGTGTCACATTACAGTCGGAAAAATCATGATAGTCAACATCAACATTATCGATACCAAGCACCAGAGTTTGCTTATTTTTTTTACTTTTTCCTGCATTATCTATATATTTTTTTTCAACAAATACGGGTTGTTTACCGTTTGATTCAAAAATAAGTTTCATATTCGTTTCCCCTAATTTTTTAAGCAAACAACTTTCATACAAAACAAAAACTTTTTCAAGTGTTTTTAATGAAAAAATTACACCGAACAAGTCGGTGCAATTTTTTAAATCTTTTTTCCATAATGATAATCAATAAACATGCGCTTGCGCAAATTCATCTGCCACACAACATCATTACGTGCCGCACGGTTAAGCCGGTCAAACGCTTGCCCCAAACTTTCACGACTGTTATATGACATCCATGTATCCCCATTTATAAGGAACGCTGGCGCACCAGTAGCTTTATCATTATAAACCAATATTTTTGACGCAATATCGCCATATATTTCTTTATTGATGTGATATTTTTTCACCATCTCTTCAACAAATTCCGTTGGGAAATTGCTCAATTTCGCAATTTCTTCACGTGCTGCGGATGCAACCTGACCATTTATGGAAACAATTTCCGCCGCCATATGCGCTTCGGCAAATTCGGCATAATCATGCTTCATTTTTACTAAACAAATGTCTTTTTTTCTTTTCTTCATTTCACACCAATTATTTTTTAATCCTGTTATATATAACACAAAATTACAAATTGTCAACAAACAATTTAAATTTTGCTTATAAAAAGTACATTTTTTTAACCCATAAACGACACAAAAGCAAGAAAAAAACCGAATTATCTGTGCGACTCTTCGGTTTTTTCCCAACAACAACAAAACAAATCTTGTTAACGGATTATTTATATTCATCTATCATTTCAGCCAACTGAGCCGATAAAATCAAATCCGTTGATTTTAATTTTTCAATTTTTTCAATACCATACATAACGGTTGCATGGTCACGACCACCTACATATTGACCTATTTCCGCCAAAGACAACCCCGACACCGATTTTAAAACAGCCATCATCATTTGACGAGCCATAACCAATGCACGACAACGACCATTTCCACAAACCGCTTCATAAGTAACCCCTAGTCTCTCACACATGGATTTAACCATAACGATTGGTGATTTGGATTTTTTCAAAGTGTCAGACAACAAACGTTCAGCGACTTTTTCATCGATTGTTTGCCCCATAAGTTCAGAATATGTCTTGATTTTATTCAAAACCCCAGAAATGACATGTCCATCCGCCAAAACACGACCAGCCAACATATTGGCAACATTTACATCAACCCCCGCACGTAAAAATATTTCGTAACGAACCGTACGAGATGGGGCAACAACATCGGCAGATAAACCAGAAGCAAACAACGATTGAGCACGATGATCAAAACCCGATAAATTACTTGGGGCAGCCGAAGAAACCAATACTATATTTTTACCTTCGTTACGTAAATCCATCACAAGTTGTAAGAATTCTTCGCATGTCGCGTGTTTTCCAGCCAAAACCTGAACATCATCCAAAATAAATGTGTCACAATTGCGACAATAATCTTTAAAAGCGAAAATGGTTCTATCGTGCAAAGCACGTGCAAACTCAGACACAAATTGCGCCCCCGACATCATAACTGTTTTCCCATGGGAAGCATTTTTTATGCAATTTGCTAACAAGGTTTTACCACAACCAGCCGGCCCATAAATAAATAACGGGGAAAAAGTCGCAGCACCAGATGCCATTTTCTTGCAAGCAGACACAACAAAGGCGTTTTCTTCACAAGAAACAAAAGAATCAAAATCAGCCGTTTTATCGACATTTGTTTCGCAAGGTGCAGAATAAGATTGAACGTTATTATCGTTGGCTTGGGCCACCGCAACCGGAGTAACAATCGTAGCAACCTTTTTATTAACACAAACACGAACCCCAAGGCCAAAATTTGCGGCAACCGTATTCAATACATTAGAATAAGTAGTTGAAATAAAATCAGCAGCAAATTGATTTTGTGCACCCAAAACAAGAACATTATCAACGATTTCAAAACTAAGTGGTGCAAACCATGAATTAAAGCGGGCCGCGTCCATCTTTGATGCAAACTCTTGCTTGATTGCATCCACGTCAACTATTGCTTTGATGGTTGCTGCCTGCATGTCGTTTCTCCTTTCCTTTCTTAAAAGAGTTTCCTGCCGGTGCAAGGGTATAAAAACCACCTGCGCAAAAACACCCAAAGAATCTTTTTTAATTCTAAAAGTGTTTTTATTTGTGCCCTACTCTCAACTCTCTTACTTTGTTTTGAAACCTGACCTTTCGAACCGTCGCCAGTTTCCTTTTTCCCTTTCCTGACTACACGGAATAATTTATAAAATTCATTTTCATTTGCAACAAAATGTTAGTTAAATTTTTTAAATTTATTTTTTGACAACGATTCGGATTTTGCCTAGATTTCTGCGCTTTGTATAGACAACGTATATACAAAAAACATATTATCCACGAACATATCCACCATCTTGTTTTCTTATTAAACCTTGCAATTCCAAGACGACCAAATCACGTTTGATTTCCGAAATATTTTTTCCGACAATTTCTGCCAATACAGATTCTGACAAAGGAATTGTTCCTATTCTATCCAAAATAGAAATTTCCGATTCGCTGTTTTTAACATTTTTTTCTTTTTTTGGTGTATCTGTGAAAAAATCGTCTATCCCCATACATAAAGTTGCACGTCCAGACCGAATCATTGAATTCGGCCCCATTGACCTGGAATCCGCAGGATGTGATGGTATTGCATATATTTCACGGTTGTATTTTTCCGCGAAACCTGCGGTCTTCATACTGCCAGATTTCGAATCGGCTTCGGACAATATAAGTTTTTCACCTATTCCAGCGATTATACGGTTTCGCATGACAAAATTGTTAGCCACGGGATTCATCCCAATTGGCATTTCACTTACGATTGCACCACGTTCAATAATTTCGTAATACAACCTCTCATTTTCAAGTGGCCAAATTACATCCACACCACCCGCTAAAACAGCGATTGTATTACATACACCGTTGGCGGCCAACGCCCCACGATGAGCCGCCGTATCAGTTCCCATCGCCATACCAGACACAACAGCAATACCGTGTTCAACGAACCCATTTGCCATTCTTGCCACAAAATCCATACCCGAAGCGGTCGCATGACGTGTTCCGACCATAGCAACAGCCGTGCGAGCAAGAGTTTCGATATTTCCACGAACACTTAGTACCGGAGGGTGATTTTTTACATTCAATAATGCTTTGGGATAGAAACTATCTTTATCCGAAATAAATGTTATTCCAAGACGTTGCGCCGTTTCTATTTCACGTAACACCGAATCGCATAATTCATTGGATGATTTAAGTGATGCAGCAGCATCCACCACAGACCCAAACTGTTTTAATAATTCATTATATTTAACAGGTCCAATGTTAGGCGTTCTTAGAATCAATAATGTTTCAAATAAATTTATCATATGAATACTATAAAAATTTTTTATTTTTAATAACAGTGAAAAAAGCGCCCGTAAAAAACAGGCGCTTTTTTTTATCTTTCGCATAAAAGAACTTACAGTGCTAACAATGTTGCATAATCAAAATTACACAAATCTACAATTTCATCACTTTTAGTAGGAATTGTATCACACGCTTCTTTTAATTTACGCAAATCCGTTTGAAAAGTTTTGAATCGTGGATCGTTATCCTTTTTCAAAACCAACAATTGGGAACGCAATTTTTCGGTATCAGTCAATTTTGTATTCTTTT